>Ga0209702_10009866_pt1 | contig 10446 bp, 13 predicted proteins | sample FRY01_FD_187210 | JGI IMG/M metagenome (GOLD analysis project Ga0209702, IMG submission 187210) | Freshwater microbial communities from Lake Fryxell liftoff mats and glacier meltwater in Antarctica - FRY-01 (SPAdes) (version 2) | ecosystem: Environmental > Aquatic > Freshwater > Ice > Glacier...
CTGTGCGCGAACGGCACTCAAGCTGCCAGGTGATGGCGTTGCTCTCTGAAAAGTTGGACCTCAAGCACGCCCTGCGCTTCAAAAGATCGGCTGTTTGGGAAAAACTAAAAAGCGTGAAATATGCGGGCTAGATCCCAGCGGGGCATGAGTCGGTTGCGCCAGGCGGCACCAGCCAGCCAGGAGTTGCTCAACCAGGCCGGCGCACGCGGCGAGAACCTGGGCTCCATCACCATGACGTTGCTGCGCATGATCGATCATTATGGCGCAGCCGAGGTGCAAACCGCCATTCTTGCCGCACTGGCACGCGGGGTACCCCACCCCAACGCCATGCGTCTGGCGCTGGAGACGCAGCGCGAGGCACGCCAGGCGCCAGCGCCGGTGGATATCCAGCTCAGTGCAAAGGTTCGCCAGCGTGATGGTGTCATCCACGCCCACCGGCTCGACACATACGACCAACTGGGCACCCCCACCCCCACCGGTTCGCCCAAACCCAAAGGAGATGCTGATGAAACCCAACCTCAATAACCTGCGCGAGCGCGCAACAGCCCTGCGTCTGCACGGAATACTGGAGCACTGGTCAGAGACCGCTTCTGCCGATTGGCTACCCGGCTTTATCCAGTGGGAGGAGGATGCCCGCGATCAACGCAGTTTGGATCGGCGCATTGGATCAGCGCGCATCGGTCGTTTCAAGGCGCTGGCAGACTTCGATTGGAGTTGGCCCAAGCAGTGTGACCGCAGCGCTGTTGAGGGCTTGATAGCACTGGACTGGACGGTGCCAACGTGGTACTGCGTGGACCCAACGGGGTGGGTAAGTCGATGCTGGCCAGGAATGTGGCGCATCAGGCGCTGGTGCAGGGGCACACGGTGCGCTTCACGACCGCCGGTGAATTGCTGGGGGACTTGGCGGCGCTCGACAGCGATGCGGCCCTGCGCAGGCGATTGCGCCACTACGCCACGCCCGATCTGTTGGTGATTGACGAGATCGGCTACCTGTCGTACTCCAATCGGCACGCCGATTTGTTGTTCGAACTGGTGAGCCGGCGTTATGAATCAAAGAGCACGATGGTCACCACCAACAAGGCCTTTGGCGAGTGGACCACGGTGTTTCCGAATGCCGCCTGCGTGGTCTCCCTGATTGACCGACTGGTGCATCACTCGGAGTTGATCGACATTGATGGCGAGTCGTACCGATTGAAGGAGGCCAAGGAGCGCGCCGCGCAGCTCGGCTCCAAGCGCAAAAAGGCCAAGCCATGAAACACTTGCATTTGCCTTCGGGCCTGCGTAGCGGAATCGGTTTACTCATCGACAAAAATTGGACAACAGAGCAGGCGCTGGCAGTAGTCGAACTGCTGGACGATTTGCGTGAGGTCATTGTTCGCCACTACCACCCGCAGATTGCGGAGTTCATGCGCCAGAACCGAAGCACCAAATTCGATTCCTGCGTCGATAAGTACGGTGAGGGTGAGCCGTTCTGACGGGCTGAAGATCAACCACGTTGAATCAACATGGGGCCCTGCAGGCCCCATGCTTTTGCATCCGCCTGCACAACTCCGCCATATTTACGCGCATTTATGCAGCCGCTAACACGCCCGCAACTTTGTAGCGAATTCGCATAGTAATCTTGTTGACAAAATAGATTATCATAAATATGATGCAGATTCAACGCATATTGCAACGTGATCGCCACAATTTTAAGCCTGTGGAGATTGCACTAACAGGGTAGCGTCCGTGCCAGTTGCCAGTGAGTCAATGGTTCCCCATCTCGGCCACCGGGTCCTTGAGCCCGGAGGCACAGTCGCCGGCCCGCTTTCTGCCGCCTGTTTGATTAATTCAGAGCGCAGGTATTCAGCTTGTGAAGCTGAACACGCTACTTTTTTGCCTATTTTTTGTCTCCAATTTGATTGACATCAGAGATGCAAATTCACAGACTGGGCACATGAACAAACGGCCCATGAAAAGGCGTACCCCAGTCCCCTCCGTGCTTTGTGAGGGGTCGTCTGTGGGACCATCTCCCGGTTTGATTTCGGGTCAAGATTTTTTTATGATGTTTCAAAACGAATTAGTGATTCTCGACGTTCGCAATACTTGAGTCGCGCATGTTGAAGGAGAAACAAGTCATGTTGAAGGAGAAACAAGTCATGTTGAAGGAGAAACAAGTCATGTTAGGGCGCAACCAATTCGGTATTCGTTTCGGTGTCTTCGTTACAATTCTCGCCTGTGCGCTCTTTTTGGTTCCGGTCCAGAAAGCCGACGCTCAAACCTTCCTACGTGTGGGGTGTACAAATCCCGCGGGAAGTGTGCTAACAGATCCGATCGATCGCTTTATCGAACTCGTTCAGAAGAACAGCTCGGGCGAAATTAATGCGAAGAATTTCTATCAGGCGCTTGGGATCGAGCAGCAGCTTGCTCAAGCAGTCATGAGCGGGACCGTAGACATCGGGGGGATGACAACGGCGAGCGCGACGACTTTCAGCGACGCGTTCTTCCCCTATGAGTTGCCATTCCTGTTCCGCTCCTATGAGGACATGCTCGGGTCGCTCAAGGGGCCTGTCTTTAAGAAGCAACTCGCGAAGTTTGAGCAAAAAACCGGGCTCAAAGTTCTCGCGATCTTTAGTGTCGGAGCCGGACGGGACATCCAGACGCGCGATAAACAGCTCAGAGTGCCTGCGGACATCAAAGGGCTCAAAATTCGCACCACAGCGTCTCCAATTGAAGTCGAGACATATCGGGCGTGGGGCGCCAATCCGACACCAGTGAACTTTTCGCAGACGCTGACTGCGCTTCAGCAGGGCACTGTCGATGGGCTTGACCTCGACACGCCGGCCGTGCTCTCGACGAAAATGTATGAGGCGGTCAAATTCAACATCCGCCTCAGCTATCAGATGAACATGTACATGTTCTTCATGAATGGCGCGAAGTACATGTCGCTCAGTCAGCAACAGCAAAAGGTTATTTGGGACGCGGCCAAGGAGGTCGAAACCTGGAACCACCAAGACGCCGCAACGCGAGTCGCAGCGGATGAGGCGAAGCTAACTGAACTCGGGGTCACAACCTACCGCCCGAGTGATGAAGAGTGGAAACAGTGGGCGGCCGTTCGTGACCAGGTTTGGGCGAAAGTTGCAAAAGACCAGAAGGGAAAGCTAGATATGGACTTGGTCAAGCAACTCACGGGACAGAAGAAGTAGCGCTCAAGCACGACGCCGACCCTATCCAAAGCTATCCTTTGCAACGAAAGGGCAAGATCATGCAACCAGGCGGGGCGGATGAATTGCCGTGGGCTCGTCCTATCATTCGAGTAAGTGACTTTCTCGACCGGTTGACTCAAGCCGGGTACGTCATGACTACCGCCGCCTTTGGCATTGTCATGGGGTTAGGAGTCTTTTTCAGATACGTCCTTAATGACTCACTTGTGTGGTCGGACGAGCTTGCGATGATTCTGTTCGGCTGGGCCACGTTCCTTGCGATCACAACGGCATATCTCCACGATAAGCACGTCTCAATAGACATACTTGTCGATGCGCTTCCTAGTGTTTGGCGAGGCCGCGTAGCGATTTTCGCCGAGGGCGTTTCAGGGGGCTACATTCTTGCGCTTCTGATCTCTAGCATCGAAGCCATACCTGTGGCTGGGCGCGCCCAGACCGACGCACTCGAGATTTCAATGGCCCTTCCGTATGCGGCTATCCCGGCGGCGTGCGCGGTCATGCTCATCCATTGGGGACGGCGAACAGCCTTAAGTTCGAACTTGGCCGTGGCGAGCCTCAAGATTCTCCTCATGGTCTCGTTTTTCGTGGCTGTCTATCTCCCGTTTGGACGCTACATCTCCATAACGGGGATTGACCGATTCTGGGTACTTGTCCTGATCACCGCGCTGCCAATGATGGCGGGCGTGCCGGTTGCGTTTTGCCTTGGCCTTATGGCCACCACCTACATGGCGATCTTTGATACGGTGCCATTCTATACCGGAGCGCTCCAGGTCTTCTACGGCATCGAGATTTTCGCGCTTCTTGCTGTGCCACTCCTGATTCTGGCCGGCACACTTATGTATACAACCGGCATCGCGCAGCACTTGGTTGACTTTGCCCAAGTGATCGTCGGACGCATTCGAGGAGGGCTAGCGTCGTCGAATGTCGTTGCGAGCATGATATTCGCAGATATTTCTGGTTCTGCGGTCTCGGATACAGCGGCGATTGGCGGAATTATGATCCCTGAAATGAAGCGTCGGGGTTATGACCCGGCGTTTTGCGCTGCGCTCCAGGGTGCTGCGGGAACGTTGGGCCTCATGTTTCCACCGGCGATCACTCTCATTCTTTATGCCGTTGCGATGAATGTCTCTGTGAGCCGGGTATTTGCGGCGAGCTTCGTGCCGGCCATCATGGTCGCAGCAAGCTTCATCTTGGTCTCGTATGTCCACGCTCGGCGCCACGGGTATCCCCGTGAGAGAGTTCCAATCAAGGAACTAATTCCAAGAACGCTTCGGGCGCTCCCCGCAATGTTCGCAGCCGTTATTGTGGTCGGCGGAATCGTCGGTGGCATCTTCACGCCGGCTGAAGCCGGGATTGTGCTTCTCCTCTATGTTCTGCTTCTCGCCGTGTTCCTGTATCGGAGGCCTGCCAAGAAAAGCGCTTTCACGGAATCTGCGAGTCTAATAGCACCGCCACCGGACCGCAAGCGCATGTTGCCTGAGATCTATAGCGCAACAATAGAATCTGGGCATATCAGCGGGATGATGCTGTTTCTGGTCGCGACATCATCGTTTCTCGGGTTCGTTCTTGCGTACGATCTTGTGGCGTTCACGCTCGCAGATTTCGTTTTTAGGATTTCAGACAACAAATACGTCATACTGCTTTTGGTGAATCTGATTTTCATTTTTCTTGGGATGTTTCTGGAGGCCGCACCAATCATCTTCGGCTTTCTCCCGACCTTCATGCCCCTTCTAGCGCAAGTAGGCGTGGACCCGATTCTATGGGGCGTGATCTTTGCGATCAATATGGGCATAGGCATGCTCGTGCCGCCGGTTGCGATGACACTCTTTGTGGCCGCTGGTATTGCGAAAGTGCCTTTGCTGGCTGCAGTGCGGGCTGCCATTCCGTTTATCGTGATCATGGTAGTGGACCTCGCTTTGGTGGTCGTGTTCCCTGACATCGCCATGTGGCTACCACGACTGATGTTTTGATCACCCACGCGCCCCGTAGGGCTTGAGTCCTTTGCAGGATAGATTTGTCGAAAGGAGAAGGTGCAAACGATGAAAGCGGTTCTCATGTACGCCTACGGCGGTCCGCATGTGCTTCAGTACACGGATGTCCCCGACGTTGCGCCCGAGCCAGGTGAGGCCTTGGTGCGCATGGAAGCCTGTGGGGTAACCCACCTGGATCTCGACGTCCGATCTGGTGTCTCGCGCATAGATTTCGTACTGCCGCATATTCTCGGACGAGATCTGGCGGGTGAGGTGATCGCCGTCAATGAAGCCGATTGGCCAAGGATTGGCGACAAGGTGATCGCTCCGCTGCAGATGTCCTGCATGAAGGCATCCTGTCCTTTCTGCAGCACAGGGAGGGACAATTTGTGCCCTAAGCGTATCCATCCTGGAGTTTCAGGACCAGGCGGATATCGCGAGTTCGCGACCTTTCGCGCGGACACGCTTAGGCTCCTTCCAGCCAATCTGAACTATGTCGAGGCGATAGCCTCCATGCAACCTTACGCGACGGCTTGGCACTGCCTGATGACGACGACGGGAGTCACAGCGGGAGAGACAGTGCTTGTCACAGGGGCTGCCGGGAGCATCGGTGTGGCAGTGGTGCGTATGGCGAAACTTCTTGGTGCGCGGGTCATTGCAGCCGTGGGGTCGGACTCGCGGCTCAACACGGTGATATCTGCAGGAATCCCACTCTCGAACACTATTAATTATGCTCGCGATGACCTCTCAGCGGAGGCACTGCGTATTACCAATGGTAAGGGCGTTGATGCGGTCATAGACATAGTTGGGGGCAAGGTTTTCACCGACGCATTCAAAGCGTTGGCACCTGACGGGCGGCTGTGCGTGGTGGGTGCCCATGGTGGGGAGTCTGTTCCGCTTGATCTCTTGGAAGTATTCCGCCGTCAGATCAAGATACTTGGGTCAAGCGGCTATACGCATGAAGAAATTGGTAAGGTGCTTGAGATGACTAGCGATGGCCTACTTGAGGTGCCTCCCTATGAAACTATGGACCTTTCGGAAGCAGCCGAAGCGCATAGACGAATCGAGGCAAGGGAGAATCTGGGAAAGATTGTCCTCGTTCCGTAGTCTATGGGACCAACCATCCAAATTGGAGAATTAAAGTGGTCATTGACTTTCGTGCATACACGTTTGTGCCTGGTACAGTTCCGGACTTTTTCGAAATGTTCGAAAAGGAGGGAATGGCGGTGCAGCAACGAATTCTCGGGAACTTCATTGGGATGTACCGCACCGAGATTGGCAACACAAATGAGGTCATACACATGTGGGGATATGAGGATGCCGCACAGCGGCAGCGGCTTCGGGCGATACTGGCAAAGGATCAGGAATTTGACGCATACGTCAAAAAGGCTCGCAAACTGATAACGAACCAGGACGTCCGCTTGTTGATTCCGGCACCTTTCAACCCAAAGTAGCCGCTATATCTACTTCCCGGACATGCCGTCAGCTGCTGCCTGTATTGCCGAGTTGGGAATCTATCCGCAATACAGTGATGTCGTTCCCTTATTTGACCTGCAATACGCCAAAGCAATGTTGGAGTGCTGGGTGCGGCGCTTGTTCAGAGAGCACTGGTCCAGCAATCACCATGTTGCCGAGTTGAGCTGATGCGACGAGGATTGCGTCCACCATGAAACAAGTTGACGCAAATTTTGGATTTGTCGGTCGCGGCAAAAGAGCCGGCAAGAAGGAGGCAGCTATTCGCTGCAGTTGCGAGGTGGTCGCCCATTGACCCGGAGTTTTGGTGTCCGGGCAGCCCCAACGACCGCATCGACAGCCCCGTGTCCAATCCAGCACCTGCACACAAACCCGGGCCAGATGACTTCGACCACGGCGACAAGGTTCCGCTGAGCGGCAAATACCTGCAGCACCAGGACGGATTCATCGCCCGCATTAACCAACGCACCGCCACTGTCGATTGCGCAGGCGGGGCCAGTTGCGGCGCGCGTGCCATCCGCCACGCTGTGACACGTCAAGGATTTCTGATCGTTCCTTGGCCCTATCACAATCATGGGCTTCGTCGGATTATTACTGCAGAGACGGGCGTCGCGGTATCGCAAGCGCTTCGATCATACATTCGGGGTGACAGACATCGCCTGCTTTGTAGCTAGGCACTCGAGCACGTCGGGAGTGATGCGCACGATGTGCGCACCGATGAAAACGGAGCCCAGCGGATCGCCAAACGTGCCGGCGGTCGGCGGCCCAATCACACGCAAGAAGCGCTGGGCGATGCCAGTATCGCTTAGCGCGCAACAATTCGCATCAACTCGGAAGCCTACTCCACCTGGATCGTGACTTAGTACGCCCGAATCGATTGCGACCCTCAGGAACGGCGATACCGCCTTGGTGTCGAACCCGGTTGCATTGACGATCACATCGAACCGCTCAGGAAGATCCGCGCCGGCCAAGTGCACCAAGGCTTGGGATCCGTCGCGCTGCGCGACCGCGATGCGGCCCTTTTTTACTGTGAGCTGGCCTGACTCTTCGGCTGAACGTACGAGCAAAGCGGTCTGTGGTGGAATCCGGAAGCGATGGACGTCGTACCAGCCTCGCAGCATGCGATGGAAACGTCGCTTTTCGCGTTCCGGAAGACTCGGCCACAACTTCCAGACGACGTCGCGAAGTTCGTCGAATGCAGCATGCCACCCCTCGCCACGCGCCTGCGCTGCGGCAATCGTCTGGCGCAGCCCCCGCAACCAAGGTCGTACGGCGGATGCGCCGACAAGTGTGTAGGCGGGAAGGGGCCCGTTCACGCGATCTAGGTTGATGCCCGCCGAACCCCTGGACGTGGAATGTGGTCGCGGGCGAAGTCCGCGACGCGACATCATGACGATCGCACCGCCATGCCGCTGCCGCACGAGCACCGACACCACATCCATGGCAGTCAGGCCGGTTCCGAGGACCAGAACACGTGCATGCTGCGGTATATCCGCCAGACGGGCGATATCGAAAGGATCGTCGATCAGAACAGTTGCGCCTCGCAGACCTGCTACGACCGCAGGCAATGCGGTCGGCGGATTTCCGGTGGCAATGAAGATCATGTCGCTAGTGAGCACGTCGTTGCGCGCCGTCCGCAAGCAGAACGCATCGCCGCATCGCTCGATGCCGGTCGCGATGTCGCGAACATGGGTGGTCCGGGACCCCTGCACCGCTTCACGTTCGGTGCAGGCAAGCGTATCACGGAGATAGCGCGCAAAGTCGCGTCGACGGATGAAGATAGCGCCGTCCTTGCTTACCGCCTCCGGATCCTCGGCCAGCAATCGATTGGCCTCGCACCACCGGGTCAGATGGGTTGGGTCGTCTAGCACCACAGAATGCCCGGCCGCAGGGCCGTTGAGCCGATGGTCAGGATGCGCACATGCGTAAGCAACGCCCTCACCCAGCATCGCACGTGGTTCGACAATGCGAAGGTCTATCCGGTGCTCACTCAACTGCAGCAATCGGATGGCCAAGCTGATTCCACTGAACCCGCCACCTACGATGATGATTCTCGAGACCGCCATTGCCTCAATATATGGAGTGGCCCAAGTGCGTCCAATGCGGGTTTCCGAACCCGGCTACAGACACAGTCGAACACAACACGGTCCGACCCGAATCACGCTCTGGCCACGGCAGGATTGGCGAACAAGCTTGAGGTCATAGAATAGCCGCCAGCGGCAATCTCGTTTGGACGAACGCCTCCGAATTTGGCAAGATTCCGTTCGCTTTGCTTCGCATTGCGTCTCGCGCAATTCCTCAAAGAGGCAAGCATGAAGCACGCTTCCCTCATCACACTGCGAACTGCCCCGGCAGCTCTTGCCGCGCCTGTACTCATGACTCATGGCCGCTCCTATCGCTCTCGCGCTATGGACTTCGTGGGCCCGTATCCAGTCGGCTCGGCATCGGACAGGCTTAACCGGCAATACGCGCGCGCACTCGCCAAGGTAATGAAGGTGCCAGTCGTGGTCCTGACCAAGGCCGGCGCGGGTGGACTGATCGGCTCCAAATTCGTCGCGAGGGCGGCGCCGGACCGCTGCCTCCGGCTGGGGGAAGGGCGTAGTGGAGAAGAATGTGCAGGATAGCCGCAACCGCATTTGGATCGAGGCCGGGACCGTCATGCCCGCATCAGGCGTGGCGATCACCGATCGAGCGGCCATGGCCACACGCCCAACCATTTTTGTTTCCGCCTCTTTCGAGTAACCGGGCAAAGGGTGATGGAGATGACGGGCATGTTGGTTTCCTGGTTCGTCTCAAAAAATGCGATGATACTTGCAGAGCAATTCGCAAGCAACCTTGTAGCTAATTCGCAGCACTCTTTTGTTGACAAAAGAGATTATCACAATATGATGCAATTTCTACGCATATTGCAATGTGATTGCCACAACTCTGAGCTTGTGGTGATTGCACTATCAGGACAACGCCCGTGCCAGTTGCCAGCGAGTCAATGGATCCCCATCTTGGCCACCGGGTCCTTGGTCTCGGAGGCACAGTCGCCGGCCCGCTTTCTGCCGCCTGTTTGACTATTTCAGAGCTCAGTTATCAAGGTTGAACCAGTAGAGGGAGACGCAGTGCGCATGCTAGACAAGCCACTCCAGGGAAGCTCTCTTTACGGCAACAGCATCTTGCGCAACAGACGGCTCGTCTGCGTCTGCCTGCGTGGCGCCGAAAGCCATGCATTGATCAGCCTCCTCGTCTCGACCGTCGATGCGGGGATCGAGAATTTTCGGCCTGGTGTTACGCCCCGCGCTGATTTATACCGTAGGTCCCAAGCTATTCGAGTTTGAAATGGAGAGCCTGTCCCACGGCATATTCGAAGGTGCAGGGTCCTGAGGAAACGCGGGACGTGAGGGAGTGCCGCCGGCTTGATCGGTCAGTTTTTGGTTTTCGCGCCCACGGTGGACATCTGGGCTGCCCACAGGACGAGCCTATGGACAGTCGGCGGTGCCGATGCCCCAGTTGCCCACCGCTCCCCGAGTGCTGACGCCTTGCATGTGGACAACGACGGTGTCGTTGCCCTCACTCCAGTTGCCATTGGGGATTTTGATTTTTTCGAAGTTCAGTGACAGCGACGCACGCGCATACTGAGTACAGCGCGCCGATGGCGCGCTGTGGAGTTGTGGGGCCTGCGTGCGTTAACGTGAAAGACACCAACAAGAAGGCACGGATATCCCTGACCTCACGTTGGCCGGGACGCAGCTCAGCAGTGGCGGTGGAACTAGCGAACGATCAAGCGGCAGCGACAGGCGAGGCACCAGCTT
>Ga0209702_10009867_pt1 | contig 10446 bp, 6 predicted proteins | sample FRY01_FD_187210 | JGI IMG/M metagenome (GOLD analysis project Ga0209702, IMG submission 187210) | Freshwater microbial communities from Lake Fryxell liftoff mats and glacier meltwater in Antarctica - FRY-01 (SPAdes) (version 2) | ecosystem: Environmental > Aquatic > Freshwater > Ice > Glacier...
TAATCAGGTTGCCCTTTACCTTCGTCCCCCGCTTGCCCTTGACGACTTCTAAGCTGTCGCCGTCGATCGCGAGCGTTGAATTTCCGACAATCTTAGTAACGCAATCACCCTCAACAGACAGAGTGTCGTCGACCTTGATGGACGCACTGCGACTGCCTTCAGCGACATCCAGTGACAGGTTGCCGGTCTGAACCGATTCAGTCCGATGACGGTAAACTTGAAGGTGTAGGTCACCGTCAACAAGACTTTCGCTTCCTTCCGCGCCGATAACAACCATGGCGTTGTTTTTGACGAGTTGGAGATAGTCCTTCTCGGACTGAAACCTGATCAGTTCGTCACCCTTCGTATCATCGAACATCAATTCGTGAAATCCGCCGCCACCCTTCGTGGAATTGGTCTTGATCCCGGTCAGATTGCCAAGCGTGTCCGGATAGGGATGCGCGTTCACCCCATTATAGACCATCCCGATACAATAGGGGTAATCCGGATCACCATCCTTGAACTGAATGATGACCTCCTGCCCCATGCGCGGGATGGCATACATGCCATAGCCATTACCAGTCCACGGCAGTGCCACCCTGACCCAACAGGATGATTGATCGTCCTTGCCGCCCACCCGGTCCCAGGCAAACTGTACCTTGATGCGGCCAAACCCCTGCGGGTCGGGATAGACTTCGTCCCCTGCAGAGCCGGTCACGATCGCGGATGTAATGCCATAATACTTCGGACTGGCCGTCGCAATCGGCGGGCGGAAAGGCTCGGCCTTCTTGCCCACTTCAAAATTGACCTGATAATTCGCCATGCCCTCGGGAAATTCGATCCGATCGGCATAAGAGACATCTTCCATCGCCTTCTCGGCCCGCTTGTCGATAGCGGCTTTAAGCAAATGGGTCGCCGACAGGACCAGAAACTCGGTCGTGGCGGTCAACATCGGCGCACCCTTCAGCTTGAAGGTCGAGCCGACAGTCATCGTCCGTGCATTCGCGGTACCGGCATAGCGTTCGGCCCCATGCGCAGCAGCATCCATCCGCTGCTGCACAATCGTCTCACCATGCGACAGATCCTTGTAGCGGGCGGTCATGTCATAGACTTCATAGCTCGCGTGGCCATGGCTGCCCTTGGGCGTCGCCGCTGAAACCTTGAGGTCAGAGGCGGGGGTCATCATGTTGTAATTGACAAGGGTCACCTTGCCCGGCGACACGCGGCGCTTGGCACCCCATTCAAACACGTGGTCCAGCCCCATCTGGCCATCCTGCGACTTGCGCTTGAACTCCAGTTCCGGGGTTTCCTTGATCGGGGAATGCGCGCTGATGGAATCGCCCAGCACCAGCACTCCTTGGCCGCGGTTTGTTCAAAGTAAAAGGTGATCCCCTCCTCCTCCATCAGGCGGGACACGAAATCATAGCTCGTTTCATTATACTGGATGCAGTATTCGCGCGGCAGATAAGTGCCCGACAGGCTGGCGCGAAAATCGCTGAAGCCCATGTCATTGAACACCTTCTTGATGATGTCCGGCGCGGTCAGGTTCTGAAACACCCGGCTGTCCTTGGTGCAGGTCAGAAACCACAACCACGGCCTGACCTCGGCAGCATAAAGGCTCATCTCGCGTTCCTGACCCAGATGCTCGATCGAGATGCAGGTGCCGTGAAACTTGCGCGGTGTGGTGCCTGCTGTTTCCATGGTCAGCGTCATGGTCTTGCCGACAACCGCCCCGATATCAAAGGCAGTATCATCCGAGATGAACTCGATCCGCGTCTCGGTCAGCTTGTTCAGCGCGTCGACCACGTGGGCACCGGCAAAGTAGACCTTATCACTTTTCGGAAACGACCCTTCCAGCGTGATGAGCCTGTGTTCCCGTTTGTCGCTGGGGGCAATCGCCATGGCTGTCGTCCTATCCTGTTGCTACACACAATGTACAAAACCGCTCAAATCCGTCGCGCCGCACAATCGCGGCTCTGGGGCAGGCCAACGTCAGAACCGGCGATCAATACCCGGTTGCGACCTTACCATCCTGACACGCCCCAGCCGTCCAAGTCATCAAAGATCGGCCAGCAAGGCCGCCAGTTCCGCATCCATTTCCTCATCATCGTCCGAGGATGAATCGCTGTCATCGTCGTCCGACCCGTCGTCGTCGTCAAACCCGGCCAACAGCGCCGCCAGATCATCGTCATCGTCACCAGAATCGCTGTCGCTATCGTCCGAGGAACTGTCCTCCATGTCGTCGTCATCACCACCGCCTGACGCCACCACCGGCTCGCGCACAGGCTTGGGTGCCTGGGCAGGCAGGCCGGTCCACGGGCCGAGAATAGTCTCCCCCGCCAGCGATTGGAATGACCCAAGGCGCACATCATCACGACCCTTGACCGCCAGCACCGGAATAAAACCACGCGAAATCACCGTCGTGGCCTTGCTCGATGTCAGATTCCGCTCGGTACAGGGCAGCGCAATCTGATCACCATAGGAATCATTGACGAAATGATAGGGTATCTCACCCAGCGTCATCACCGACCCCAGTTGCATCGACGGGCCATTCTTGCGGAACGACTTGGCCAGCAGGATCGCGACCAGCGCCACCGGATTGGCCCAAAGCATCCCGCTCAGCCCCTCCTGCATGGTGAATTCCTCGAACTCGAACTCATAGATCGGGTCCGTCTTGGCCCCAAAAGGACGTCGCAGCAAAAACCGCGGACTGACCAGCGCCACATGTGCCGCCTCAGGCAAGGCCCGCAACGCATCCCAGGCCTGCGCCACCAGCGGATGGCGGTCGTCCTTGGGTGTCTCCAGAAACGCCGGGCTGATCGCGGCAAAGAACGGCGCGTTCACATGCGCCGCGACTTGGGCAATCCGGCCCAGCAATTCGGCATGCGGCGGGGTTTCCTCAAAGGTATAAAGGCCGCAGATCGCCGAAAACGGCCCGCGCCCATCCGGCGTGCTTTCGACCAGCAACTCAAACAGACCCGTCTCCGACAATTCCTCTGTAGCACTCAGATCAGCGGCCAGTTCTTCGGCCGAAATGTCATAAAGCACGATATCAAGCTTGCTATCCGTCTCGATCGACCGGGCAATCAGGTCGAGCATGCGCCACTGCGCCTCGACCGACTGAAACTCGGGGTGATGCAGCACAAGGCGCATTGCGGCAGACAGCGATTCCTCCACCGCCTCCTGCATCGCGGCATTATCGGCATCCGGAATCGCAGTGATATAGGGGCCAACCAGACGCGCAATCAGATCCTCGGCAGAACTCGCCTCCGCCTTGCGCTTGGCCTTGCCGCCGATCAACTTGCTGAATTCGCTCAGCTTGCGGTCCGCAGGCACGGCATTGCCGCGCGATGTGCGGGCGGGCGGGGCCACCTTCTTGCCATGCTCCTTGCCCCATTCGCGCAACTCGGTAGTCGCGCCCTTGCTCGTCCCACCCGAGGCAAGACGGCGCTTGAGTGACACCAGCGCCTCGAACATCTCGACCTTTTCAAACAGCTCATCGGGATGCAGGTCGTCGATACTGCTCAATTCGACCTCGATCCCGGCACCCTTCTTGCCGATCGGCAGGATCAGCGTGGTGGCAAACCCGGCAATCACCTTTTCCAGCGTGTCGATGTCAAACTTGATCGGACGGCGGTTCGCCAGATCGGCCCCCGTCTCCACGATGCCACGGGCAGAGCGGCCCGAAAAATCGCCCATCAGAGCAATGCGGAACCGGCCCCCCGGCGTGGGCACTGTCTCTGCCCTCGGCTTGCTCATCGTCCCGAATGACAGGTCCACGCCGCTCAAATGTGCCTTATCAGCCATGCTTCTCACTCCTAAAATCCGCCAATTCACGGCGCATCGCCGCAATCTCATCTTTCAAACCGCCCAACGCGGCCTCCAACTCATCCGTCTGGTCGCGCACTTCTTCTTCGACCGCCTGCAACGCCGCCTTGCTTTCATCCTCCACCGCCTGCTGCATGGTTGTCACCAGCAGACCGATGAACAGGTTCAGCACCGAAAACGCGGTCAGCACGATGAAAGGCACAAAGAACAGCCAGGCATTGGGATGCACTTTCATCACCGGGCGCACAATGCCATCCGACCAGCCTTCCAGCGTCATGATCTGAAACAGCGAATAGAACGATGCGCCCAGCGACCCGAACCATTCGGGAAAATCAGGGCCATACATGATCGTCGCCATCACGGCGAAAACGTAATAGACGATGCTCAGCATCACAACGACCGCGCCCATGCCGGGCAGCGCATCGAGCAGCGACTGTACCACCGCCCGCATCTGCGGAATCGCCGAGAGCAGGCGCAAGGCGCGAATGACGCGCAGCCCGCGCAACGCCGACATGCCCTCGGTCTGCGGCAACAGGCCGACGCCGACCACGAACAGGTCGAATACATTCCACGGATTGCGGAAAAAACTCAGGCCATAAGCAAACAGCTTCAGCGACAATTCGACAATGAAGACCCCGATCACGATCCGGTCCAGTGCCAGAAGTGTCGGCCCGAACGACGACATCATCGCATCTGACGTCGACACGCCCAGCGTGATCGCGTTGAAAATGATGATACCCAGAATCACGTTGCGCGTGCTGGTACGCTCCAGAAACTCGCGCAGTTGCGCACGCCAATCCCTTAGCCCGGTTCTTGTCGTGGCCTCCACACCTTCACTCCATCTCGGCGCCTGCGCGCCATTCTCGTCGAAATACATGGTCCTCTCAGACACATTCAAATTATTTTGTGCAGCCCGAACTGCGCTTGCCTTTCGGGCTGCCGACCTAACCTAACATAATACTGACCCCACCGCACAGCCCGGAGGCTTTGCGGCACCCGGTCAGGCTGCCTCCCAGATCGTGCCTTCCATGGCCTTGTTGGTGAACTTGTCATAGGCATAGCCGCCTACCGCGCCACCAATGCCCAACCCAAGATTTGTCGCTGCCGATGCACCGCCGGACCATGGGGAAGCGGCGAGTGCAGAAATGCCGACAGCCAAGGTTGCCAATCTACCAACGATCGACACGCCTATCTTGATCTTGAAGCCCTTCCATTCCTTCCGCTGACCCTGCAATTCGGTCCATGCCTTCATCACGGCCAATTCGCCGCCCTTGATCGACACAGCGATGTCCTGCTTGATCGCGGCATTCAGCCCATCCAGATGCTTCTGAACGTCCTTTGGGCTGGCGCCTTTACTGATCATCCCGTCGAACAGTTTGTCGAACACTTTGCATTTCTGCTCCACGGTAGCCACGGACTGATCAAGAACCTTGTTGGCCTCGTCCTTGAACTCCTGCAACAGCAGTGGATCTTTCGCCGCTTCCTTTTCGATCTTCTTGTCGAGCTCGACTTCGATCTTGAAATTATAGACCGGCGGCTTGACGTATTTCAGGCCAGCCGCATTGATCAGGACTGATTTCCTGTCCAGAATTACCAATTTCGCCATCTTATTCTCCTGATTTCATAATGGTGGCGTCAGTCGAACCCGTAAACAAAATTCCCTTCCGCCACATCAATGGCCACCCGAGAAACTGGCTGACCTTCCATCATCCGCCGCAGGAATACCGCTGAAATATCGGGCAGCATCGTATTGGTCACAATCGCGTCGATCATGCGACCGCCGCTTTCCAATTCCTGACACCGGCTCACAATCGTATCGACAACCGAGTCGGTATACTCGAACGGAACTCCATGCGAAATCGAGACCCGCTTCTTGATCCGGTTCAGTTGCAGCCGGGTAATGGCGGCAATCATCGACGGGCTCAGCGGGTAGTAAGGAATGGTAACCAATCGGCCCAGCAATGCTGCGGGGAAAATTTTCAAAAGCGGCTCACGCAGCGCTTTGGCGATGCCTTCGGGCTCGGGGATCAGATCAGGGTCCGCACACAGGTCCATGATCAGGTCCGACCCGGCATTCGACGTGAGCAGGATCAGTGTGTTGCGGAAATCGATCCGGCGGCCCTCGCCATCCTCCATTACACCCTTGTCGAACACCTGAAAGAATATCTCATGCACATCCGGATGCGCCTTTTCGACCTCGTCGAGCAGCACGACCGAATAGGGCTTGCGGCGCACCGCCTCGGTCAACACACCGCCCTCGCCATAACCGACATAGCCCGGAGGCGCGCCTTTCAGCGACGACACCGTATGCGCCTCCTGATATTCGCTCATGTTGATGGTGATGACGTTCTGCTCGCCGCCATACAGCACCTCGGCCAGCGCCAGCGCCGTCTCGGTCTTGCCCACGCCGGACGTGCCGGCCAGCAAGAACACCCCAATCGGCTTTTGCGGATTATCAAGTCCGGCACGGCTGGTCTGAATGCGCTTGGCAATCATCTCCATCGCGTGATCCTGCCCGATCACCCGCTTGGCCAGATGATCCTTAAGGTCGATCACCGTCTGCAACTCGTCCTTGAGCATCCGGCCCACCGGAATCCCGGTCCAATCCCCCACAACCGACCCCACAGCCTGCGCATCCACGATGGGCAGGATCAGCGGTGTCTCACCTTGCAGCGCGATCAGTTCTGCATTCTTCGCCTTCAATTCCACCAACAGCGCCGCGCGCTGCTCGGTGGACAGCGGACTTGTCGGCGCTTCTGTCGCCTCCACCGGCACCGCCCCTTCGCGCAGCTTGGCACGCAGGCTCAGGATCTCGTCCACCACCGCCTTTTCCGCTTCCCAGCGCCCGGTCAGTACGACAAGACGCGCCGCCTCATCTTCCTTGGCACCGGTAATCGCCGTGCGACGTTCGCCCACATCATAGCCCGCCGTTTCGTCGCGCTCGATGATCTCCAGCTCGGTTTCAAATGCTGAAATCCGGCGGCGTGAATCGTCCACCTCCGCCGGTACCGCAAACTGGCTGATCGCCACGCGGGCGCAGGCCGTATCAAGGACAGACACAGATTTATCCGGCAGCTGGCGGGCGGGGATATACCGCGCCGACAGGTTCACCGCCGCCTCGATCGCCTCGTCAAGCACCTGAACCTTATGGTGTTTCTCCAGCATCGACGCGATCCCGCGCATCATCATGATGGCCTTGGTCGGGCTTGGCTCTTCCACGACTACGGTCTGGAACCGGCGGGTCAGGGCTGGGTCTTTCTCGATATGCTTCTTGTATTCCGCCCATGTGGTGGCACCAATGGTGCGCAGCGTGCCACGCGCCAGCGCCGGTTTCAGCAGGTTCGCGGCATCACCGGTCCCTGCGGCACCGCCTGCACCGACAAGCGTATGGGTCTCGTCAATGAACATGATGACCGGCGTGACCGACGCCTGCACCTCGTCGATCACCGAGCGCAACCGGTTCTCGAACTCGCCCTTCATGCTGGCGCCCGCCTGCAACAACCCAACATCAAGGGCGAGCAGCCGGGCATCCTGCAACGCAGGCGGCACATCACCGCGCGCAATGCGCAGGGCAAAACCTTCGACCACCGCCGTCTTGCCGACACCCGCCTCACCGGTCAGGATCGGGTTATTCTGGCGACGGCGCATCAGCACATCGACGATCTGGCGGATTTCCTCATCCCGGCCAACGATGGGGTCTATCTTGCCGTCGCGGGCCTGCTGGGTCAGGTCGGTGCAGAATTTCTTCAGCGCCTCTTCCTTGCCCATCGCCGCCGGGGCGATGGCACCCGAATCCTCGCCCGGCGCGCCAGAGCCTACATTGCTGCCATCCGTCGCGGCCTGTCCCTCTTCCGGTGACCCTGCCACCGCCTCCGAAAATTGTTCAACCAGATCATCGGGTTTGATCTTCTTGAACTCCGGCGCCATGTTGAACAGCACATTGCGCAGGGTCTGGGTCTTGAGGATTCCGATCAACAGAAACCCGGTGCGCACCTGACTGGCATTGAACTGCAACGACCCATAGACCCAGCCGCGCTCTACCGCATCGGGCAAATGATCCGACAGGTCACTGATCGAACTTGCACCACGCGGCAAGGCATCCAGCGCGCGGGTCATCTCGGTCGCGATCTTGCCGGGATCGAGCTTGAAATGCGCAATGATGCGGTGAAAATCACTGTCCTGATTGTTCAGGATCTGGTGAAACCAATGCACCAGCTCCACATAAGGATTGCCGCGCATCTTGCAGAATACCGTGGCACCTTCGACGGCCTGATATCCCAGTCGGTTCAGTTTGCCGAACAGGGCAACGCGGCTGATCTCGCTCATGTGGTCAACTCCTTTGAAATGGCAAATCCGGGTCGGGGCGCTTTGGCCCGTCCGGCAATGGTGGCCACCATCTTGCGCTGTCGACGCAACACAGATGGCGGGGAAAGATAAAGGTCATCGGCATCGCCGGCATCATCGTCGCGGCGCATGCCGACCCATGTGGTATGGCCCAGTGCGGCGCCCGCCCCCAGCGCCGTGCGCGGGATCTCGTCGGCCTTCAGCACCACATTCACATCCCAGTCGAGGGAATCACCAACATGGTTGCGCACAATCGCCTCCAGCCGCTCCAGCGCGCCTTGTCCGGGCAGGATGCGCTTGTATTCCGCAAGCGTCAGCGGCCCGATCCGCAGCCGGAACTTGGCAGACCGGGACCAAACCCTGCTCCCGATACTGGTAGAGCGGCCCAAGGCGGCAGGCTGGCCCAACTGCCATTGGTCATCCGGCTCCAGATCGAGCCAGCTTCCCACGAACTGCTGCAACTGCACCGGCGCCTCAAAGAAATGCGACAGCATCGCCACCAGCGCCTCGGCCGTCTTCGTGCCAGCGGCCAGATGCCCGGCATAATAGCGTTTTGCCATATCCGGCATGTCATCACGCTTGCGATGACCGGTGCCGTCATAGCCGCTGATCGCAGCCACCTTGCGCTCGAACGGATCAGTCTCGGACCGGTCGAACGACGGCGCCGGCTGGCCCGCCGCCCAGGCGCGGTAAAACAGGCTCATCATCCGATGCGTCAGCATATCGGCAAAGGCGATCAGCGTGCCGTCACGATGATTGCGCAGCCGGTCGCGGGCATATTCGGTCAGATGCAGCGGCAGCGGCCCATTTGGGCCAAACAGACCAAAGGTGCGGTTGATCAGTCGCATCGGCCCGCCGCCCTTCGGTGGCTCGAACGACGCAATAGTCGACGTCGGAAAGGCGAGCTCCGCCTCCTGCGCCAGCCTGACCGCATCCTGCGCCGGACGGCGCGACATGCCAAGGCGCGGATTATCCCTGAAATGCGCCTCGATAATGCGCAGCGCGTGGAAAATATGATACTTCTGTGGTCGCCGGGTCAGCCGCGCAAAATGCGTCAGATCATCCGGGCGAGCCCGCTCTGGGGTCTCCATCTGGCGATCTCTCCGCGCTGTTGAGTGGTTAAAACAGTCTCAGTAAATGAGTTGATCGTCACATATTTCCGAAAAAACCGTTCCAGAACCGAGGCCAGCACATAGACGCCGGTGCCCTCGAAAAAACTCTCGTCGAACTCAAGCTTGATCTCGACGCCGCGCACCGCCGTGGACAGCACTTCATCCGTCATGCGGCGCACAATTGGGCGGCTGCTCACCTGCCGCACCCCTTCAAGCTGCTTGTCAATCACGCGGTCCTGCGTCGGCGCATAAATCCCGATCAACTCCCGCAGCGCCGCCGCGCCGCCCGTCTCATCCTCACTGCTTTCCGCAACCGATAGGTAATTCAGGCTCAGATGACTGATCAGACGCCATGCCGTATCGCCCTGTGCCAGCGTCGGGCGCGGCCGGGTCGGCGGCACCGGCGTGGAGATCGACAGAACCGGGCCACCATCAGGCAGATGAAACACGTCCTTGGCAGCGGTGGACAACAGCATCGGCAAATCGCGGTTGGTGCAAAGCCCCGTCACCGCCAACTGGTTGAGTTCGGATGAATAAGGCGACTGCGCCGCATCCACCAGCGACAGATAAATCTCCGCCCCCAGATAGGATGTACGCACCCCGCGCAGGCGTTCCCGCTCATTGCGCTGCCGCATCTTGCGATGAATCGTATAATAGGCAGGATGCGCGTCACCCGCCGCAGTCAGGTTCGTAGAGGAATAGAACGGGCGGAAAACCACATCATTCTCACCCGACCCGCTGATCCCGGTAACGGAATGGATCGTATGCACCTCGTAATCCAAAGGCGCGGTGCGGTTCGGGGTAATGTATTGCTCCACATCCGTCGTCGCCAGATGCACGCGGTCAAACCGACGCTCGAACAGGTTCGCCGCAGGCACGGCATTGAGGATGAACGCCTCCTTGCGCACCGCCGCACCCTGATCGGCCAGACCCTCGCTCAACAGGATATAGATATCGACATCCGCACCCGAGGCACGCTGCAATCCCGGAGCAAGGCCAGACAGCGCCACAAAGTGAAACCGCTGCGGCATCGCAAAATATTCCTGCAGCAGGCGGTAGCCGTCAAACGACCGGCGCGGCGTCGGCAAAAGCGCCTCTTCCGGCTCATATCCCCATGGCTTTGCGGCACCGCTGCGTAATTGCTCGGACCAGTCGGCACGACGGTCTGTAGAGCGGGCCACCA
>Ga0209702_10009868_pt1 | contig 10445 bp, 9 predicted proteins | sample FRY01_FD_187210 | JGI IMG/M metagenome (GOLD analysis project Ga0209702, IMG submission 187210) | Freshwater microbial communities from Lake Fryxell liftoff mats and glacier meltwater in Antarctica - FRY-01 (SPAdes) (version 2) | ecosystem: Environmental > Aquatic > Freshwater > Ice > Glacier...
TGTATTCACCGCGGGCGATATTTTCCGTGCCCTCAAAAAGTAAATGTTCGAAAAAGTGCGCGAAACCCGTACGATCAGGATGTTCATTTTTACTTCCTACTTTGTAAGAAATAGTTACCGCCACAATAGGTGTGCTTTTATCCTGATGCAGGATTACACGCATGCCATTTTTTAATTCGTATTTCTCGAATTCAATTTTGTTTTGTGCTGTCACCGCTTGGGTGCTTAACCCAATGGCCAAAAACAAGAACAGTTTTTTCATGGAAATTAATTTTATTTGAATATCTGAAAAGGGCTGAATAAATAACCCGTGGTTTAATTAGTTAACTTAATTTAACTCAATTTTACCATCCAACCATAAGTGTCTTCAACTCGACCGGTTCTGATGGCATCTAAAGCCTTATGCAGCTTCAACGAAATAGCCCTGCTTTCTAATGGAGGCAATTCCATTTTAAATCCTTTGTAGGTGATGGTTTGAATAGGAGCGATGGTAGCAGCGGTTCCTGTGCCAAAAGCGTCTTTCAGCTTGCCTTTGTTATAAGCTTCAAATACTTCCTCAATGCTCAGTTTGCGTACTTCAACTTTAACTCCCAGGTCTTTCGCCAGCTTAAGCACGCTGTCTCGTGTAATGCCTTCTAAAATTGTACCTTCAGCAATGGGCGTTACCAAGGTGTCCCCAATCTGAAAGAATAGGTTCATCGTGCCCGATTCTTCTACATACTTCATTTCCTTACCATCCAACCATACCAATTGGTCGAAGCCTTCTTGACGAGCAAATTTGAGCGGAAGCATGCCAGCGGCATAGTTACCCGCCACTTTTGCATAGCCAGTTCCTCTTGGGAAGGCCCGCACGTAGTTGTCGCTTACCTTCACATTTAAAGGAGCGTTGTAATAGGAGCCAACGGGACAAGTAAAAATAATGAAACGGTATGACTCAGACGGTCGGATGCCCACATATTCATCGATGGCGAACATAAAAGGACGAATGTACAGGGAGTATCCTTCCTTTCGAGGAATCCATTGCTCATCTACTTTAAGCAACTCCAACAAACCTCCAATGAAAAACTCCTTAGTAATGTTAGGCATGCACAAGCGTTCAGCCGACCGGTTCATCCGCTTGTGATTCGCTTCTGGACGGAATAATACCGGCTTTCCAGCTGGATCTCGGTAGGCTTTCATGCCTTCAAAGATCGACTGGCCGTAGTGGAGCGCCGAAATGGCAGGGCTCATGGGGATAGGAGCATAAGGTTCAATGCGAGGATCACACCATTTCCCATCACGGAAGTCGGCGATGAACATATGATCGGAAAAAACTTTTCCGAAGGGAATATTGTCAAAATCTACATTACTGATGTTTGATTGACTGATTCGGTTGATCTGGATGTTTGGTAACATGGATATCGTTTCAGATGAAATCCAAAAATACGGTTTTAACCCGTTATTTTTGGGACAAGATGTCAACGAAAGCCCAAAATTTACAATCTGAATTGAATGCCTTGGGGCAAAACCCAGCATTTGTAGCCACTTTTATAGATGACGTTTCCTTTGTTATGACTGATGAACGTGCAGCCGTCCACATGCAAATACAAACTGAAGTTCCTGAAAATCAAAATTCAGAAGGAATAGAGATTAAACCGATAGATAAAGAAGCAGAAAAACTTACGAAAAACTCCGCGGACGCACCTTCGGAACCCACGAGGTCGATCAACACTGCACCGCAAGAGCTCAATTCGGTGGTATTAATTGATTATAAAGACAAAGTTGTTGTAATAACTCCAGAGAAGGCATCTGAAGCTGAAATAATTTTTCTTTACAAAATACTTGCGGCGGTTGCCGTAACACCAAGTTCGGTGGTTCAAATACATCAGAAGTTCACAGCCCGCGAACTAACTGCATTTGCAAGCGCCAAAATCATTTTAAGTTTTGGGGCGGTAATCGATTTTATTCCCGATCACCAGGTTCGAAGCAAGGCCATTACAGTTATTATTGCCAAATCGCTCGTTGAATTAGAACAGGACTTAACAGCCAAAAAGAAGCTCTGGGAATCGATGAAAGGCTTTTTCAAATGAAGAACCTACTTTTTGCTTCCGGAAATCAGCATAAAATTGAAGAAATAAATGCTGTACTTGCTCCACTGGGCTATCAGGTAAAAGGCCTGCAAGAATTAGGCGTGGAAAAAGATATTCCTGAAACTGGAACTACTCTAGACGAAAATGCAGCGATTAAAGCAACGTATTTGTATCAGGAATTTGGTCAAGATTGTTTTGCAGACGATACTGGACTAGAAGTAGATGCCCTCCAAGGTGCGCCAGGTGTTTATTCAGCTCGTTATGCTGGACAACCCAAGTCAGACACTAAAAACATGGCTAAACTTTTGACTGCACTTAAAAATGCTGCGAGCCGTAAAGCTCAGTTTAGGACGGTAATTTGTTTGGTTGAAGGGGGAGAGAAGCACTTTTTTGAAGGGGTAGTAAAAGGAAATATTGCCAACGAGCCTGTTGGATCGGCTGGCTTTGGTTACGATCCACTGTTTATACCCGAAAATGGTATCCTTACTTTTGCACAAATGACGACTTCTGAAAAAAACCAAATCAGCCACCGCGCGAGAGCAGTGGCTGATTTGGTAGAATATCTTTCAAATAAAAGGTGACTTTACCTCAAAGGTGCAGTTGCTAAATCCACTAACGTAGCTATCCATTTTGGATTTTCGTTTAAACTAGGCACCAATTGGATCTTTTCACCGCCCATTTCTTTAAATTCCTCTTGGTACTCTGTGCTAATTTCAAAAATAGTTTCTAAACAATCAGCAACAAACGCAGGTGAAAATACCAGTATTTTTTTGATGCCCTTACGTGCCAATTCTTCTAGAACCTCGGACGTATAAGGTTTAATCCAAGGCGTTTTTCCCAGTCTAGATTGATAGCATACTGTGTACCTCTCTTTAGGAATATTCAATTTCTCAGCTATACTTCTCGCTGTTAATTGACATTGAGCACCATAACAAAATTGATTGTGTGAGCCGTAGTTTTCACAACACTTATCTTGCTTTTGACAAAGATTATGCTGGTCAGCTTTTATCAATTGACGTTGTGGCAAACCATGAAAACTAAAAAGTATATGATCGTAATTATCAGGGTTTTGAGCTCTTCCATTATCAGCAATAGTTTCGATAAACAGAGGATGATCTGGATAGGAATTAATGAATTCAATCGTAGGAATCGTTGGCCATTCAGACACAATTTCCATCACGCGCTCATGCACCGAACCGGTGGAAGCTGAAGCATATTGAGGAAACAAAGGAATGACGCGTAACCGCTGAATACCTGCTTTTTCGAAAGCCGATAAAATGGTCGGTAAAGAAGGTTTTCCATACCGCATGGCGAGTTTAACGATGTATTCATCGCCTAATGCCTCTTGAAGCAAGTCCGCCGCTCTTTGCGAATGATACAAGAGTGGTGATCCTTTTTCAGACCAAATGGCTTTGTAACTTTTGGCAGACTTAGGGGCTCTAAAAGGCGCGATAATACTTCTAACCAATAAATTCCGGGGGATGGCTGGAATGTCGATTACGCGCGGGTCTAACAAAAATTCTTTCAAGTAGCGACGTACGTCGCCGGTAGCGGGGGAATTGGGCGTGCCTAGATTGACAAGCAGGATTCCGGTTTTAGATTGTATCAATTTGCGTCTATAAACTTATAACCTACACTTCTAACAGAATGAAAGTGGATAGGGTTTTTGGGATCGGCTTCAAAATATTTTCTAAAAGCCAAAATGAAGTTGTCGATGGTACGCGTACTTGGAAAAACGTCGTATCCCCATACTTTTTCGAGGATTTGCTCGCGTGAAACCACTTGATTCTTTTTTTCCACCAACAGCTTAAGCAGCATGGTTTCGCGCTTCGTGATTTGAAAAGACCCCTTGGCTGTCGTAACGGTGAAGGTACTAAAGTCGATTTCGTTGTCCCCAAAACGGTATTTGTACAACTCTCTCTCGCCTTCAGTGCCTTTGAGACCCGTTTTAATCAAAATACTAACCCTCAAAAGTAATTCTTCAAGGTTGAATGGCTTGGTGAGATAGTCGTTCGCACCAATTTTGAGACCCTTAACACGGTCTTCTGAGGTGTTTTTGGCAGATACGATGAGTACTGGTGTATCGCGATTTTCAAGGCGTATCCGTTCGCAAACGTCTAAACCATTGATATTTGGGATCATAATGTCTAAAATCACCAAATTGAAGCGTGATTCGCGAATGGTGTTAAGCGCATCTAAACCATCAGCAACAGCTACTACACTGTAGCCCTCCAATTCAAGGTTCAATTTAATGGTATCCCTGAGGTGTTCTTCGTCTTCAACTAAAAGTATCCTGTAACTCATATTCTAAGGCTGGCATGATTATTTCAAATATAGCACCTTTGGGAAGGTTATCGTTCACATGTATGTTGCCACCCATGTCAGAAATGATATTTTTGACAATAAACAGACCAAGTCCAGTGCCTTTGGCCGTCCGAGTCTCCTCATTACCGATACGGTAGAATTTTTTGAAGATGTTTTTTTTGTCACCGTCTGAGATGCCAGGACCTTCGTCGATCACTTGCAATATGGCTTGTTGGTGCTGTTGACGCAATATAACCCGCACGGGACTATCGACAGGGGCGTATTTCCCAGCATTTTCGATGAGGTTGGTTAATACTGAGATAAGCAAGGCCACATCGCCTTGAATATTCACATTGTCTTCAATAGAGCTGTACAATCGGCCTTCTAAGCGGGCAGACTGACTCAATCGTTCCACCGAATCTTTACAGAGTTCTGATAAATTGATGTTCCTATGCTGGATGTGCTTATGCGGATTTTCGAAGCGCGAAGCCATCAAAATCTTCTCAATAAGCGCGTCTAAGCGGTTGATTTCTTCGAGACTATTCCCTACGAGTTTTTGAACTTGACTTTCATCTAACTTCCGCTTTAGAAGCGTTTGAAGCATTAACTTTGTACTCGCCAGCGGCGTTTTGAGCTCATGTGTAACCGACATCACAAAATTACCCTGCATCAAATTCAGCTCTTCTTTCTCTTTATAGCTTCTAAAGATGGTCATAAACCCCCAAATCAATAAACTCACGAATACCATGCCTTCACCGATGAACATGAGGGTGCGGTTGGTTTCTTTTTTATCGATAGAGGCGATTACAGTGGGGTTGATGATCACAGAAAGGCCATTTTCAAAGAAGTCCAATTCCATTTCTGGATAATTGACATCAAAGAAAGCATTGATCAAGACAGTGTCGGCTGCAAAAATGCGACCGTTAAAATACAAGGTGTAGTTGTTGCCTGCACTGCTATTGAATTTGGTTTCTAGCAGATTAGCATACAGGTCACGCTGTGCTTGCACACGCCTCATTTCCAAAAGTTCCTTTCGTAAACCTTGGATGCGACCATTATCATCGATGTGCGCAAAAGTCCACCAGCCAAAGGCCAAAAAAATGTAGCCAATAATGAACCAAAAAGTTACCCGCGGTTTAAAAGTCATGAATAATCAAATTTAGCCAATAAAAGTGCGACAGGGTTTTAATTTTGTGAAATGGCATTTTTGTCTAAGGCAACGTCCAAAGCATCACAAATTACACCTGCAGCAAAATCGAGTTCCTCTAAGGTATGCACGGCTGATACAAAGCCAACCTCATAGCCCGATGGACCGAAATAAATGCCGTGATTAATCAAGTGATGGAAAAAGGATTTGAAGTATGACATGCTCTCAGCATCAACTTGCGCTGCAGCACGCACATGTTTAACATCGCTAAAGGAAATCCAGAAAACCGATCCGATTTGAAAAACCCGCACGGGATACTGCTTCAAAGCAATGTGTTTACGTAAGGCCCGAACGAAATGGGCAGTTTTTTTACTTAAACTCCTATAAAAACCAGGTACCATAAGTTGTGAGAGTTGTGCTTTACCTGCAGACATGGCCACAGGATTGCCTGACAACGTACCAGCTTGGTATACGGGACCTTCAGGCGATACAGTTGACATGATAGCCGCGGAGGCACCATACGCACCTACTGGCAAGCCGCCGCCAATGATCTTTCCAAAAGTGAGTATATCGGGCTTCACGCGATACAAGCCTGCAGCACCTTCAAATCCGACTCGAAAGCCGCTAATCACTTCGTCAAAAATTAGTAAACTGTTATTGACATCACACTGTTTGCGCAGGAATTGAAGGAACTTACGAGTTTGTAAAAGAAGTCCATTGTTGGCAGGAACTGGTTCAATGATAATTCCTGCAATTTGGTCTTTGAACAATGCAAAAGCCTCTAAAACAGCTTCTTCATTGTACAATGGCAGTACGATGGTTTCATCCACAAAGCTTTTAGGTACGCCTGCTGATGTGCTTTCGCCGAAGGTAACCAATCCAGACCCCGCTTTCACGAGTAAATGGTCGGCATGACCATGATAACAGCCTTCAAATTTGATGAATTTGTCACGATTGGTGTAGCCGCGAGCCAAACGAATGGCCGACATTACCGCCTCGGTTCCTGAGCTCACAAAACGCAGTTTCTCGAGGAATTGGTGATTTTCTATGATAAGTTGAGCTAACTCATTTTCTTGAATGGTTGGTGCGCCAAAGGAGGTTCCATTTTGAATGGTTTTAATAACAGTTTCTCGAACCAGTGTATTATTATGGCCTAAAATCAAAGGCCCCCAAGACGCACAAAAGTCCAAATATTTGTTGCCATCGGCATCCCAAACATACGCGCCGTCACCTTTCGTAATAAAAAGCGGCGTTCCTCCAACAGAGCGAAACGCTCGTACAGGCGAGTTCACACCACCAGGGAAGTAGTTTCGGGCTTCTTTATATAGATTTTCGGATTGTGTGGTGCTTACCATTAATAATATATTTATGAAGGACGGAGGGACGAGAAACGGATTACAAATTGCTAAAAATAGCCATTGCAATTTGATCTTGTCGATAACCTGATGAAGTAACAATATTGACCAGCCCTTGTTTGCGTAAAAAATCAGCGGTTGCCGCACCCATGGCCACTAAAAGCTGTTCAGAGTGAATTTGATTTCTTAATAAAAAAGCTTCGGCGTTCGACGGACTGGTAAAGACAAGGGCCGAGCAGCTTGAATCTATTGTTTTTTCGAGTAAAACAGTTTCATAGACCTGTATTTCAATGATGATACAGTGTTGTTGGAGTGCGTTTTGAACAGTCTGTCTGCTCCGGTTCCCAACCGGGACAACGACTGTGCTACCGGCAAATTGCGCTGCGAAAACGTCCGCGACAGCTTTAATATCAGTACTCGGGCCGATAAAATCGACTTTAATGCCCCCTGCTAAGAGCGCCTGCGCCGTACCTTCACCCACGGCCGCAATTTTGGTTCCAGCTAACGGCTTGAATTGTTTTAAATAATGTAAAACCGCGTTTCTACTCACAAAAAACAGCCAATCTGATGCGATTGGTTCTGTGCTTTGGACGCTCTTGGTGTCAATCAGTTGTTCAAATAGCGTTTCGTAACCATGCTCACGGAGCTGTTTACCCAAAGTAGGCCAGGCCGATTCCTGCCTCGAAATGAAAATTTTACCTTGACGCTTCTTGTTGCAAAGAGCAAGAAGTCGTTCGGGTAAATCAAGACTGTCGTCGCTTTTTAGCTCAATTTTAATAGGTAACTGACCAACGTTGATTGATTTTGCAGCTAAAACGGTAAAAATACCAGCTTCTTTGGTGCAATATACGCCCACAGGCATGTGGCAACCACCCTCAAATAAATTGAGCGTTTGTCTTTCTACATTTACCACTTCTGCAACGTCGTTACGGTGTAAATGGCTTAATGCCCGTTCCATAAATACATCTTTCACGCGGATTTGTAGTCCCAAAACCCCCTGCGCAGGTGCCGGAACAAAACGATCAGGCTCCAGCGCAATTGTTTCAAAATCCGACATGTCAAGCTGCAAGCGTATGACCCCAGCAGCTGCCAGAATGATGGCCTCGTAAGCTCCAGAACGGCATTTTTGGATGCGTGTAGGCACATTTCCGCGCAAGTCTGTTATTTCTAAATCTGACTGCAGCAATGCAATTTGAACTTTCCTTCTGGCCGATGAAGTGCCAATGCGGCCCCCAGTTTTAACGCCTAATCCTGTGGCAGGATCATATGCCTCTTTGCGAATAATGAGTAAGTCACGTGGGTCTTCCCGATAACTCAAGGCTGCGATTTGTAAACCGTCGGGAGAATTGGTAGGAAGATCCTTAAGCGAATGTACCGCCAAATCAATACGCTTCTCAAGCAAAGCTTCTTCAATTTCTTTGGTGAAAAAGCCTTTTCCTTCGATTTTGTCGAAACTGAGGTCTTGGATGCGGTCGCCTTTGGTGACGATGATTTCAATTTTGCTTTCGAAACCGTGTTTGCTCAGCTCAGCCTGTACGTGGTTTGCCTGCCACAAAGCCAAATCACTGCCACGTGAGCCAATGGTAATGATAGAATGAGGTTGCATTAAGCTACTTTACCAGTTTGTCGGGATTTTTCAACCACCATAAAAGTTTCACCTTCTTGGGCGCTGTTGTCAAGTAATATTTGCTTGGCGAGCACAATAGGGACCGAAATACATTTTTTCTCCATATAGCCCATCATTTTCTCTATGAGTTCACGGGTTTGTACATCAACAGTACTCAGGTCTTTTGCGAATACCTCTTCCAAGGCCCTTTTCTTGATGTCCTTCACTTGCGTTGGAAAATGGCTAAGTGCCAATTCAACGCTTCTAATGCGGTTCATTTCAGCGAAATCTTCTATGCACTTCTCTATGAGTTCCGCTACTTTTCCAAGCTCGGCTTCTCTAAATTCGAGGTTTTTTTCAACCTCGTGTTTTAGGGTTTCAATGCTGATGTACTCTATATCAGCACGTTCGCGTACGGAAACCGCCACGTCGTTTGGTACAGCTAAATCAATTAACACCACTGGGAAGCTACTTTCGATGTGAAACTGATTCCAAACTTCTTCTACTACCAAAGGCTCATTAGAAGATGTACAACTTATTACAACCGACACTTGCCTTTCGTGTGAATTTAATGCCTCTAAGGGAAGCGCTACACCACCTAAGTAATTAGCCAATTGCTGTGCCTTTTCTAGGGTGCGATTGTAGATAGTAAAGTTGTTGTAGCCAGCCTTTTTGAGGTATTTGGCCACCAAAGTATTGGTTTCTCCGGCACCAATGAGCACAATGCCGGCATCTGCGGCTAAATTGTAATCAATAAGTTTGCGAACAGCCAAAGAGGCTACAGAAATAGGCTTGGCAGCTATTCGGGTTTCGGAGTAGACTTCTTTGGAAGTACGAACTGCCTGCTTCATGAGCAAACGCAAAAAGTCGCCAGTGGCACCAAATTCGCGCGAGTCTTCGTAGGCTTGACGTAATTGTCTCGATATTTCGCGCTCTCCAATCACCATCGAATCCACGGAGCAAGAAACTTGAAAAATATGTCTTACTGCCTCTTTACCGCGATAAATTTTTGCAAACTGCAGTAAATTAGAAATTTGTGTAGGAGAGAAGCTGGTGTAAAAAGTCTCGAGTAACTCCTGTGCCTGTGTGGTTGTAAAGCCGCTTGGGGTATTCATCACAAATTCCACACGGTTGCATGTGGCCAAATAAAAGACCTCTTCTATACCAAGCGCTAAATTAGTGCGTGTATTTTTAAGCTTCTCCGCCAATTCATGCTTTTCGACAACCAATTTACCTAAATCACCTAAATAAAAATGTTTATGAGTAAATGCAAGTACCGTTAACTTATCCAAGCGCTATTTTTTTTGATAATACAAAGGTCATCAGGTTCTGCCCCTCTTTTGTCACTTCTTTGTCATAAACCTTGTTTGGAATTGTTCTAATCTGGGAGATTGAAGCAGGATTGTATGCGGTCAAATTGACGGAATTACGGCCGCTCAATAACTCATTTTTCTGCATAAGTCGAACTAAGTGTGTAGCGTTTGTTTGAAAGCATCAAATATAGAATAGATCACTTAAATATCCAAATATGTACTGATTGTTCGATTAATAACAAGCTACTACTAACCAAATGGAGAACTTTCAAACGTATGAATTAAGGTGACTACAGTGGCACCATGTTAAAAGGCAACCATTCACTAAAAAGTGCCTGAATGAACGAAAATCTTTAACTTAAGGACTTAAAACCTATTTTAACTTGCTCAAGGCCTCATAAACAACGTCTGCTAATAAGTAGGTTCCATCGGCAGCCGCCGTGGCCAACTCGTCACAGCGATTGTTAAGCGGGTTGTCGGCATGTCCCTTCACCCAAATAAATACTGGCTTTAAAGCTTGCAGCGAAGGGAGCAAACGCTGCCAAAGGTCTATGTTTTTTACGTCTTTCCAGTTTTTCCGTACCCAACCTTGTATCCATTTCTTATTGATGGCATCCACAACATACTTTGAATCGGAGTAGATTTTGATTT
>Ga0209702_10009869_pt1 | contig 10443 bp, 10 predicted proteins | sample FRY01_FD_187210 | JGI IMG/M metagenome (GOLD analysis project Ga0209702, IMG submission 187210) | Freshwater microbial communities from Lake Fryxell liftoff mats and glacier meltwater in Antarctica - FRY-01 (SPAdes) (version 2) | ecosystem: Environmental > Aquatic > Freshwater > Ice > Glacier...
TCTAAACTGAAAGTGACTTCCAGCCTTGATGTTTTCGCTCAAAAATGCCGTCATTTGCTGATGCAAACTCGGTTTTGAGCGGGTTTGTACCCACAGATTTTGCGGAAGAGCCCTATTGGTAGGTCGATGCGGAACCGGCGAGCAATTGCACAGGCGGCAACTCGATGCCACGTTTTTCCGCTTCAAATCGCATCGCGCGTTCAAAATACGGAAATGGAAACTGCGGGTTTTTGCGGATTGCGTATCTCTCGATCCCGACCACCATTCGCTGCTCAAGCCTACCATCCGCGACCAGGACGCCGATCAGCCGAATGTAAGCTCTTCTCTCTTCGGTCGTCGCCCGCAAGCGATTGATCAACTGTTCTTCGAGCGTCGCGACGCGCGTCCCCAGCGCCGAGGAGGCTCCTGGATCGGTCAATTGAGCTTGGCAGTTCGTCGCCATCGCAGACGAGCAAGCGAGAGCGACAATCATGAAATACAATCGCGTCGTCATTGGAAGGTCCATCCTCATTTTTCGTTCATCGTCTATGTCGCGGGCATTTCAATCCACGCGAAGCAATTTCCCGCGAGACTCCACGTTCTCTGTACGAATTCGCTGGCTCGCGTCGCAACCCCGTCTCGGGAAAGCACCGCTAGCGTTTCCCCGCCAGTCGCGTAGTCTAATGCCGCCGCGATCCTGAGATTTATCTTTCCACGCTTTAACCTTTTCGCCTTTTAAACTTCGCACTCAAAACTTCACCCTTCTATTCCTCATGTCCTTCAAAATCATCTTGCTTCCCGGCGACGGGATTGGTCCTGAAATTGTTTCTGCTGCTGCTCGCGTACTCGAGAAGGTGGGCGATGTATGCGGCCATACATTTGAGTTCAGCGAACACTTGATCGGTGGCATCGCGATCGACAAAACAGGCAACCCACTTCCTGAAGAAACGATTGCGGCATGTCGAGCCAGCGACGCGATTCTGCTGGGCGCCGTCGGCGGACCAAAATGGGATGATCCGTCTGCGAAAGTGCGACCCGAGCAAGGGTTGCTTGGTATCCGCAAGGCTTTGTCGTTGTTCGCAAATTTGCGCCCGATTCAGCCGTTTGAAGAGCTGCTCGACGCCTCGCCGCTGAAGCGAGAAATCGTCCAAGGCACCGATATTTTGTTCGTTCGCGAGCTGACCGGCGACGTTTACTTCGGTGAATCCGGCCGATATGGCGAAGGTAAAGAAGAAACTGCGTTTCAACAGATGATTTACAGCGTTGGCGAAGTGGAGCGAGTGATTCGCTTGGCCGCGCTAGCCGCCCGTGATCGGCGAAACCATTTGACCAGCGTCGACAAGGCAAATGTCTTGGAACCGAGTCGCTTGTGGCGACAAACAGCCGCTCGCGTGATGAAGGAAGAATTTCCAGACGTGCAGTACGACGTGGTTTTGGTCGACGCGATGGCGATGTTCCTGATCCAGAGGCCGAGGGATTTCGACGTCGTCGTGACGGCTAACCTGTTTGGCGATATTTTGACCGACGAAGCGTCGGTTCTGCCGGGCTCGCTCGGCATGTTGCCCAGTGCATCGATTGGTGATGGAGGCCCAGGTTTGTTTGAGCCGATTCATGGTTCAGCACCGGACATTGCGGGCAAAGGCATCGCTAATCCGTTGGCAACGATCCTCGCCGCCGCCATGATGCTGCGTCATTCGCTGAAGCTTGACAACGCCGCGGAAAAGATTGAGGCGGCGGTGCGAAGCGTCCTTGCCGATGGCTTGCGAACCGCTGACATCGCGCTTGGGAAACCCAGTCTCAATACGGCTCAAATGCTGGATGCCGTCCTCACACGGATCGTTTAACCCGTGATTGACTTCACCATCAAACCGTTCCGATTGATCGCCCAGGTACTGCCCGAGCAAGTGACGGCGCCCGGTGCTGGCGCGTTGATGGAAAACGCCAACGAATCGGCGTGGTTTGATACGGGCACCTTCGTTCTTCTGGCCGTGATCTTAGCGGCTCTTGGGATCGCAACCATCGTCAGTCTGCTGCTTGGCCGCCGAGAGAACTTTTCGATCGAAGCGGCGATGCTGAAGCGGTTCAACCACAAGCTGCGAGTGTGGTGGATGATGACCGCGATCCTCGTCTTCGGCTTTTTGCTGCACTGGGTCGGAACGGTGATGCTATTCGGCTTGGTTTCGTTTTGGGCGCTACGGGAATTTGTCACGATGACGCCCACACGTCGCGGCGACCACCGGACGCTGTTTTGGGTCTTTTTTGTGTTCCTGCCGCTTCAGTACACACTCGTTCTCTTTGGAAGCAGCCCGCCGCGGTGGCTTTTCGGGCCGCGAGAATTTGATTTTTACGGGTTGTACAGCATCTTTATCCCGGTTTACGCGAGCTTATTTATTCCAGCCCGGATCGCGCTCTCAGGCGACTCCAAGCGGTTTCTGGAACGCAGCGCCATCATTCAAGCCGGATTGTTGATCTGTGTTTACTCCTTGTCGTATGCACCGGCGCTTCTGGATCTTGATCTGGTTCGGACCGGAGGCGAAAAATGGAAAGGCGGCAATTTGAGTCTGCTCGTGTTTCTGCTGCTGATCGCCCAACTGGCCTCGGTACTTGAACGAGCGTGGAGTCGCTTGGCGGGCAAGCATCTGCTTGCCGAAAAGATCAACGCAAGCCGCACCTGGGAGGGCTTGTTTGGCGCGATGGTGACAACCGGAATGATCGCGTCAGCACTCTACTGGGCGACGCCATTCTATCCCTGGGAAGCTGGCGTGTTAGGCGCGGTTGTCACCGTGATGGCCATTGCGGGAACACTGACGATGAGCGCCATCAAACGCGATCGAGGTGTGACCGATACGGGGACTTTGGTACAAGGTCACGCCGGCGTCCTCGACCAAATAGATAACGTCTGTTTTGCGGCGCCGGTGTTTTATCACTTGACACGATTCTTTTATACTTAAGTCGGCATGCAAGGGCTTGTCATGAAGCATTTCGCGGCCTGAGAAAACCGACATTGCGAATGCCCAGCATTTAACAAGAAGCCAGACACCTGAAAATCGAAACCCCTCTGATCGCGATCGTCGCTTGCACGCCTACGGGTGTGATTGGACTTGATGGTGCGATGCCCTGGAAACTGGGCAGCGACCTGCGGCGATTCAAGTCGATGACCATGGGGGGGGCTTTGGTTATGGGCCGGAAGACGTACGATTCCATTGGTAAGCCGCTGCCGGGACGCGAGACAATTGTCCTCAGCCGCTCCGCTAACAAAACGGACCAAGTCGACCATTTGCACTGGGCGAATTCGGTTGAAACCGTCTTCAAGCTAGCTAATGGCTTCAAAAAACCGATCTTCATCGTCGGTGGTGCAGAAATTTACAAAATATTTATTCCTTTTTGTGAAGAAATTTGGCTGACGCGAGTTTGGTCAAATGTGGAAGGCGACACGCGAATCGAGCTTCCGTCTGCGGAATTCTCCGTATTTGAGCAGTCTCGGCACCCGCAAACCGACCGTGATAGTGTGCCGACGGAATTCCAGAAGTGGCGACGAAAAATTTCCGTGCCAAAAATCGAATAGTCCCCATTGAGTGAATCGGGCTTTAGTCACTATATTCCTCGGTCCCACATTACATTCACAAATTCAGTGGTGGCCGATTCAGGTCGTCGTGGCGTGCACTTCGCATTTGCCCGATAATCTGAGATTTTCCATCACTGGTCGGTTCTCATGGAGGCCGCCTTATGCCCCGTATGATGGGCGTTGACGTTCCCAACGACAAACAGATTCAGTACTCAATGACGTACCTGTACGGCGTTGGGTTGTACGTTGCACGTGAAGTTTGCCAAAAGCTGGGCATTGACCCATCGCGTAAAGCAAGCGATTTGACGGAAGAAGAACTAAGCCGCGTGACGGTCATGCTTGAGCGTGACTACACGGTGGAAGGCCCTCTTCGTCGCCAGGTCACGCAGAACATTGGCCGCCTTCGCGAAATCAAATGCTACCGCGGCGTTCGACACCGTGTTGGTTTGCCAGTTCGTGGCCAGCGCACCAAGACGAATGCCAGAACCCGTAAGGGACCACGTAAGACGGTCGCCGGTAAGAAGGGCGTTAAGGACTTGCGATAGATTGTTTGGACAGAGCTGCTCAGGTGGTTCTGGTCAAGATTCTCGCTAGTTTTTCATGATCGTACCGGTTCGCTTTAGGCGAACCGTGTTACCGGTCTGGCTGATTGACTCAATCTAATTTGATATACCTTCCGTTCGCATACATTTTTTAAATGAGGGCTTCGCGGTGGCAAAGACCAACAAGAAGAAACGCATCCGTCGCAACGTTAGCAGCGGCATCGTTCACATCCATTCGACTTTCAATAATACGACCGTCACCGTGACTGACCCGAAGGGCGATACGCTCTGTTGGGCAACGTCCGGAACGTCGGGTTTCAAGGGAAGCCGTAAAAGCACTCCGTTTGCTGGACAGTGCGCTGCTCAGCAAGCTGCTGAAAAGGCAACGAAGTTTGGCATGCGTGACGTTGAAGTCCGCGTGAAGGGACCTGGCTCAGGTCGTGAAAGCGCGATCACTTCGCTGCAAGCTGCTGGCTTGAACGTCAAGTTGATCGAAGACGTAACGCCAATCCCGCACAACGGTTGCCGCCCTCGCAAAAAGCGACGCGTGTAGTCGGTTCGGTTCCTATCACCGTATCGCACGCGATGCGGTTGTCGTTTTCACCAAATAACACCACATAAGTAAGGTCATCCTCCGATGCACATTCGATGGCGCGGAATGGAATTGCCCAGCACGCTGGAAGTCGATCGCGATACGCTGACCGGCACCTACGGTCGGTTTCACGCTGAACCGTTCGAGCGTGGCTTTGGGGCAAGTATCGGTAACAGCTTGCGACGCGTTTTGCTCAGCAGTTTGCAGGGAAGCGCAGTCACGCAGGTCAAAGTTCGTGGCGCACAGCACGAATTCAGCTCGATCGAAGGCGTGATGGAAGATGTCACCGACATCGTTCTCAATGTAAAGAGCTTGATCGTTTGTAACCACAGCGAAGCGACTCGCGTGATTACGTTGGAAAGCAATAAAGCCGGCGTTCTTACCGGTGGCGATATCAACACCGATGCCGACGTTGAAATCATCAACAAGGATCACGCCTTGGTCACGTTGACCAAAGACGTTCCTTTCATGATGGAAATGGTTGTCGAGAACGGTCGTGGTTATGTTCCCAGCACGGAACATAGCGTGGGCGATCATGAAATCGGCATCATTCCGATCGATGCTGTTTTTAGTCCAGTGACCCGCGTACGTTATCTTGTCGAAGAGACCCGTGTGGGGCAAAAGACGAATTACGATCGCTTGATTCTTGAGATTTGGACTGACGGCTCCATCAACCCAGAAATGGCGTTGACCGAGGGTTCGAAGATCCTTCGCAAGCACCTTAATCCGTTCGTCCAGTACCGAGAGCTTGGCCCAAGCATCTTCTCGGCCGGTCGTGGTGGATCAGGTTCCGCGGAAGCTCAGCTTGAAACGAAGCTGAACATGAAGCTCGGCGACCTGCGTCTTTCGGTTCGGGCCAACAATTGCCTCGAAAGCGAAAACATCCAAACCGTTCGCGACCTTGTGCAGCGGAACGAAGACCAGTTGCTTGAAGTTCGCAATTTTGGTGACACAACACTCAACGAAGTTCGCGAAAAGCTTGCCCAGTACGGTTTGCACTTGGGCATGCGAGTGCCCAACGCACAACCACGGTAGTATCTGACACATTCGAGTGGTTGCCTCCAACCGCTCCCATGGAAGATAAACGGAGGACCATTGTCACAATGGTCCTCGAAATAGAAAAGTGTGGAGCAGTGATTCAAGCTGCTCTGACGGAGAAACGATTCCCGAAATCGTTGTACACTTCAGCCCCCATTCATTATCCAGCCGCGATAGACAGCGAATCGAATCATGCGACACCGACGCAAAGGCCGAGTTCTCGGACGAAGCCCATCACACCGCAAAGCATTGTTAAAGAACCTTGCCAGCGCCATTTTCTTGACCGAACGAGATGCGGAAGGCGAAGCCAACGCACCAAAGGTTCCTGGCCGAATCATCACGACACTTCCAAAGGCGAAGGAAGTTCGCTCTTTGATCGAAAAGTGCATCACGATCGCCAAGAAAACGATTGCATCGTCCGATGCCGCAAATGAGTTTGCGACAACGGAAAAGCGTGGTTCGGATGGCTACCGCGAATGGCGTAAGAGTGACCAGTGGCAGAAGTGGGCCGCAGCGCGTGCTCCAGTCGTGACCGCCCGCCGTCGCGTGATCCAGTTGATCGGTGATAAGCAAGCAGCAGCGATCCTATTTGACAAGGTTGCTCCTCGCTTTGTCGATCGTCCAGGTGGATACACCCGTATTCTTAAGCTTGCCACGCCACGACTGGGCGATGCAGGTGAGCGAGCGATTCTTGAATTCGTCGGCAAGAACGATCGAATCAAGAAGAAGAGCCAGAAGCCTTCGTTTGAGTAATTGAGATCCGAAAGCTTCGCGGTGGGTTATCGCCGCGGATATGAAATCGATGCGAGCGAACGGATCTTTCGTCAATTCGACAAATTTATAACCCGAAGCTTGAGCGAGTGCAAAATACGGTACTCGCGAAGGCCTCGGGTTATTTCGTTTCCAATGCGACCGGTCCGCTGTGAGTCAGCGGCGCCCCAGACCGCTGCTTTCGATAAAGGCGTCGATCAAGGATGGTGATTTCACGCCCCGCGGCTGCTCAACACCGCTTGCCACATCAACGCCCGTCGCCCGAGAGGCGGCAATTGCCTTGGCGACGGTTTGAGGCGTGAGACCTCCGGCGAGTGCCCAGGAATCATTCGTCCCGAATTCTGTTTTCCAACGACCGACGGCCGTCCAGTCTAATCGTAACCCCGCACCACCGCCCTGGGCTCCGGCATCAGCGTCTAGCAACAAGTCGCAGCCGGTTTCACGCCACGGCGCGACACGTTCTTCAATTTCGATCGATTCAAGGCGACCAACCGGCAACCGCACCGCGCGGATGACTCGTTCTCCGGCGGCGATCAGTCGTTTAGCGTCATCCGGCGATTCGCGTCCATGCAATTGAACAAAATCGAGGCCGACAAGATTGGAAGTTTGCAAAATGGACGCGAACGGCTCATCCACGAAGACGCCGACGCGAAGTAAATCTCGCTCTTCGGCCTCGAGCGATAATTCTTTCGCGGCTTCGGTCTCAACAAAGCGAATGCTTGGCCGGTAAAAATTGAGACCGACCGCGTCAGCGCCTGCTTCATCGGCGGCAATCACGTCGGCTCGACGTCGAACGCCGCAAATCTTGACTCGAAACATGAATTTGATGACCGGTTGTTCGGTCTTTCGTCCGCAGAACCGGAATAACTATCCTCATCCTCGGACCTGCGATCTTCCGAAAACAAGGATGGCGTGTCTTTGCCATTCGTTCCCCTCACGAGTAACAAAACCGTGTGGAGTTTGCTCCATCGTAACCAAGAAAGCGTTCTCGTTGGCACCGCCGTCACGTTGGTGATGCTGGCGTTGCTAGCACATGGACGACCGGCAAGCATTCGCGAAGCGGCGGAGAGTGATCCGTTGCCGGCTTTTTGCAGCGTGCTTCCTCCATCCTCCGTCTTTTCCAACGTGCCGAACGATCCGGCATTCTACGCAGCGAAGTGGCGACAGATCGCGAACGATTTCTATGCCGCTCATCCAGTGCATTCGCCCGAGAGGACCAAAGAGTCTCCGGCAGTGGTGACGGCGTCGTTGACCGATGAAACGGAAAGTCGCAGCGAGCAAGACGCCAGTGTGATGCCGGCATCACATTCCAAAGTTAATTCGCAGCCGGAACCTTTGGTGACAGCCAAGTCCCCGGCAAATTCACAGGCCATTTCCCAGGTTGTAACACCGGTTCCGGTGGCGTCGGAGCGAGTTCCGGTTGTCGGATTTCCCGCTGTGGCTGCTGCATTGGCGGCCGGGTTGCTCGCTTGGATGGCTTTTCGAATCACTTGGCCGAATGCTGCGTCACCATTATTGTCGCGAGGGTATGCCGTCACCGCTGATCACTCCGATTCGCTTCGCATTGAGTTGCCCAGTGGTTGGGTTCGCGTGCGTCAACCGCTGCGCCAGCGAATAAAGCCACTCGTGTTGGTGACTTCTTACCTGGCTGGCGGATTCGCAGCTTGGACCATCATGATGTGATTGTTTGAAATTCTTAAACTTGTTGCGAGAGCATTCTTGGACGCAGGCAGATTGAAAAACGATTAACATAGGGCGGTGGACTTACCATCCCTCCCGCCTTCAAAGCTCACGATGCTGAATCGCATTCGACTCCTCTCCCTTTCAATCTCTTTCGCTTTTGGCGTTTGTGATTCGGTTCATGCGGATGATGTCCGTTTCAATCGCGACATCCGACCGATATTGTCCGAGAATTGTTTCTTTTGCCACGGTCCCGACTCGGCGAAACGCGAAGCCGGCTTGCGACTCGACGAGGAAGACGCGGCCAAGGAATCGGGGATCGTTGCCGGTGATGTTAAGGCGAGTGAACTGATCGAGAGGATTACTTCGACGGATCCTGATGTCCGCATGCCGCCGCCCGATTCCGGTCGCGAGATTACACCCGAGCAGATCGCGACGCTGAAGCAGTGGATCAACGACGGCGCGGCGTACGAATCGCATTGGTCCTTCATCGCTCCGCATCGACCAAGCGTTCCCGCCGATGCCGCCGTTCCCGCCGATGCCGCCGATGCCGCCGATGCCGCCGATCCGGCTCGTTGGTCGCGGCAACCGATCGATAACTTTGTGCTCGACAAGATGAAGACGTTCGAGTTATCGCCTGCGCCGGAAACCGACCGCGCGACTTGGCTTCGACGTGTCACGTTTGATTTGACGGGACTACCACCGACAATCGCAGAGCTTGATGCGTTTGAAAAGGATGCATCGCCTCATGCCTATGAACAGAGAGTCGATCGTCTGCTCGCCTCACCCCGGTTCGGTGAACGGATGACCGCGGATTGGCTCGACGTCGCTCGATACAGTGACAGCTACGGGATGCAGGTCGACAAAGACCGCCGAGTTTTTCCTTATCGAGACTGGGTCATTCGCGCCTTCAATCGCGGCATGTCTTACGACCAATTCATCACCGAACAAATCGCGGGTGACTTATTGCCCGGAGCGACTCGCGATCAAATCTTGGCAACCACCTTCAATCGATTGCATCCACAGGAAGCGGAGGGCGGAAGTGTGCCGGAAGAATTTCGTATCGAGTACGTTGCTGACCGGACTCAAACCGTCGCGACCGCGATGCTTGGTTTGACGATGGAATGTTGCCGGTGCCATGACCACAAATACGATCCGTTGTTACAGAGAGATTACTACGCGCTAAGCAGTTTCTTCGACAACATCGACGAAGCCGGATTGTATTCGTACTTCACCGATTCATGTCCCACGCCGACGCTTGATCTTCCCAGCGATGAACAAGCCGCGGCGATTGAAGTGGCGACAGCCGAAGTCGCAAAGGCGGAAAGCGTGCTCTCGCAAACCATCAATTCACGTCGCGATGTGTTTGATGACTGGCTGAAGACCCAAGTAAGCAATGACGCGATCACTCCTGAGGGCCCGACTCCGCCCGTGCACGTCAGGGACTTTGAGGATTTCGAATCGAGCACGATCAAGACGACGCAAGGCAAACTGGGTGAACGAGCGGCGTTGTTTGAAGGTGACGATGGGCTCGATTTAGGCGTTGGTAACTTTGACCGTTGGCATCCGTTTTCGATCGCGCTCTGGATGACGACGCCCGATGTCAAAGATCGCGCAGTCGTTTTTCACCGCTCGCGAGCCTGGACAGACGCGGCAAGTCGCGGCTATGAAATGCTGATCGACGAGGGGCATCTGCAAGCGTCGATGATTCATTTTTGGCCAGGCAACGCCGTCAGTGTTCGAACTCAAAATCCATTGGCGATCGACCAGTGGGTTCATGTCACGATGGTGTCTGACGGATCAGGCAAGGCAGAAGGACTCTCGATTTTTGTGGATGGAAAACGTGCCAATACAACCGTTGTTCGCGATGCGTTGACGAAGCAAATTTCGGGCGGAGGCGGCGACAACATCACCATTGCCGCTCGCTTCCGTGACCGTGGGTTTACGGGCGGATCCGTTGACCAATTCACGGTTTTTGATCGCGAAATTTCATCGTTCGAAGCCGCTCGTTTGCATGACGATGGATTCCAGATCGATGCAAAGTCGGTGAATGATGAAGGGGTGCGAGCAACATTGTTTGATCACTTCGTCACGTCCGTTGATCGAGACTGTATGAACGCGAATGCGTCCTTGGTTGCCGCGCGTCGACGGTTGTTTGAGATGCAAGATTCGGTGCCCGAGATCATGGTGATGCGAGAAGGTCCACAACGGCGCCAAAGTTATTTGCTTGCTCGGGGTGCGTACGATGCACGCGCCGAGCCCGTCTCGCCCGCGAC
>Ga0209702_10009871_pt1 | contig 10443 bp, 10 predicted proteins | sample FRY01_FD_187210 | JGI IMG/M metagenome (GOLD analysis project Ga0209702, IMG submission 187210) | Freshwater microbial communities from Lake Fryxell liftoff mats and glacier meltwater in Antarctica - FRY-01 (SPAdes) (version 2) | ecosystem: Environmental > Aquatic > Freshwater > Ice > Glacier...
GCACGCCCGAAGTGGCAGAGGTGGTTGACCAGCTCTACAAAAGCATCATCACCGCTGGCACCTACAAGGCCACCAGCCTCAAAGTGGCCGAGGCAGCCAAGGTCATAGAAAACACCCAGCGCGACCTGAACATTGCCCTTGTCAATGAGCTGTCGGTGATCTTTGAGCGCCTGGGTATCGACACCCTGGAAGTACTTGAGGCCGCTGGCAGCAAGTGGAACTTTCTACCCTTCCGCCCCGGGCTGGTCGGTGGGCACTGCATTGGCGTTGACCCGTATTACCTGACCCACAAGGCCGAAGAAGTGGGTTACCACCCCCAAGTCATCCTGGCAGGGCGCCGCATCAACGACAACATGGCGCGCTATGTGGCACGCAACACCATCAAACGCATGCTGAAAAACGGCATGGACGTGCCCCGCTGCCGCGTCGGCGTGCTGGGCATTACCTTCAAAGAAAACTGCCCCGACATCCGAAACAGCAAAGTGATTGACATGGTGCGCGAGTTTGAAGCCTGGGGCACCACGGTGGTAGTGGCTGACACCTGGGCCAGCGCCGACGAAGTGATGCACGAATATGGACTGCAGCTGGGCACCGTTAACGCAAACAATCCAGTAGATGCCCTGGTGGTGGCGGTCGGCCACAATGAGTACCGACAAGTCACGCCCGCCGAACTGCGCGCGCTGTGCCGTGGCAGCCAGCCCGTGCTGGCCGACGTCAAGAGCCTCTACAACCGGGATCATGCTGCCGATGCTGGGTTCACGGTCTTCCGTTTGTAATTCAATCTCCCGGTATTCCTTATAAACATGAAAAACTTTGCCCTGATTGGCGCCGCCGGTTACATCGCCCCGCGCCACATGCACGCCATCAAAGACACCGGCAACCGGTTGGCGGTGGCCTATGACATCAACGACTCTGTCGGCATCATCGACAGCATCTCGCCGCAAAGCGAGTTCTTCACCGAGTTTGAGCGTTTCTACGAACGCGCTCACCAGTTCAAGCGCAGCCCCGCCACCGCGCTGGACTACGTCGCTGTTTGCTCGCCCAACTACCTGCACCACTCCCACATTGCCGCCGGCCTGCGTCTGGGTTGCGACGTGATCTGCGAAAAACCCTTGGTACCTACCCCCCAATTGCTGGACGAGTTGGCGCTGGTCGAAAGGGAAACCGGCCAGCGTGTTTACAACATTCTGCAATTGCGCCACCATGCCGCCATCCTCAAGCTCCGCGACAAAGTGGCCGCTGCCCCCAAAGACACCAAGTTCGACGTCGAGTTGACCTACATCACTTCGCGCGGCAAGTGGTATGCGGAAAGCTGGAAAGCCGACAACCGCAAGTCCTTCGGCATAGCTACCAATATTGGCGTGCATTTCTATGACATGCTGCACTTCATCTTCGGAAAGTTGCAGCAAAACGTGGTTCACTACAGCGGTGAGGCCAAGGCCGCAGGCTACCTGGAATACGAACGCGCCCGCGTGCGCTGGTTCTTGTCCATCGATGCCAATGATTTGCCCGTCGAAGTCAGGGGCAAAAAGCCCACTTACCGCAACATTGACATCAGCGGCGAGCAGCTTGAATTCTCCGAAGGCTTCACCGACCTGCACACTACCAGCTACAAGGAGATATTGGCTGGCCGTGGCTATGGCCTGGACGATGCTCGCCACTGCATTGAAACCGTCAACGTCATCCGCACGGCCAAAATTGCCACCGCCGGTGCCGATGCCCACCCCTACGTCAAACGCCTGTTGGCATGAGTTACACCGCCCACCCCAGCGCTATCATTGACGTAGGCGCCCAAATCGGCAAAGGTTCGCGCGTCTGGCACTGGGTGCATGTGTGCGGCGGCGCCCGCATCGGCAAAGGCGTGTCGCTCGGCCAAAACGTCTTCGTCGGAAACAAGGTGCTTATTGGCGACCGTTGCAAGATACAAAACAACGTCAGCGTGTATGACAACGTCACGCTGGAAGAAGGCGTATTCTGCGGCCCCAGCATGGTGTTTACCAACGTGTACAACCCGCGCGCCCTGATTGAGCGCAAAAACGAATACAGGGACACGCTGGTCAAGAAAGGTGCCACCCTGGGCGCCAACTGCACCATTGTCTGCGGCGTAACGGTTGGTGAATATGCCCTTGTCGGCGCTGGCGCGGTTGTCAATAAAGACGTACCCGCCTACGCACTGATGGTCGGCGTGCCCGCGCGGCAAATCGGCTGGGTGAGCCAATACGGTGAACAATTGAGCCTACCCTTGACCGGCGACGGCCAAGCCGTGTGCCCTGCAACCGGTCTGCGCTATACGCTGCAAAATAGCGTTTTGACCACTTTGGAGACCTGACCATGCAACTTGAAGCCATTTACAACCAAGGTAGACTTGAATTTATTCATCCAGTGCGCTTTGCTCATAATCATTTCAGGGTGCAAGTTGATGTACCAGAACAGGAGATAATTGGCCCAACCTCTAAAGCGCCTGAAGCTCCGCTGAGCGAATACGCAGCTCAATGGCTGGCTCGTTTGGAGGCCATCAGGCAAGAGGTGCTGCAAACGCCCGAAGATCATCTGCCGATTGTGTCCGAAAAGCAGTTAGAACGTTTGCGTGCAATTGAAATGCGGGAGGATCGCTAGCCGTGAACCTTTTACTCGATGTAAATATTGTCCTCGACTTATGCACCCCCCGTCCGGCTTGGTACGCACAAGCGGCGAATGCTGTTGAGTGTTGCCTGAAATCGGGTAGTCGTGTGTGGCTGTACGCAGGGTCAGTACAGACCTATGAGTACAACCTCAGGCGTCAATTACGAGATGCATCTGTGGCAAGCGAAAACGCATTATCCAACGCAGTTTGTGCGCGTTTGGCTCGACAAGCATTAAAAGAGTTTTGCGCAGATAAACACTGGCTGGCCGCCCTGGCAGACGAAGGCAACGTTTTTGACAGCCCAGACCCCGAAGACGAGCAACTCATTCGTGCCCTGGGCCGCTTTGCGCCCGGCACCATCAAGCTGCTGACGCGTGATGAAAAGCTCCAGGCGCTCTACCCGCAACACACGGTTTCTCCTATGGACTACCTGAGCCAAGCACAGCCAGCCAAGCCCATAGACTTTATCGACCTGGCTGCCCAGCAAGACCGCCTGCGCCCACAACTGGAGCGCAGCATTCACCGCGTGCTGCACCACGGCCAATACATCCTCGGCCCCGAAGTGGCTGAACTCGAAGCAAAGCTTGCCGCCTACACCGGCGCCAAATACTGCATTACCGTAGCTAACGGCACCGATGCCCTGCAAATCGCCCAAATGGCGCTGGGCATAGGCCCCGGCGACGAAGTCATCACCCCTGGCTTTACCTATATCGCCACCGCCGAAACCGTGGCCCTGCTCGGCGCCAAACCGGTGTATGTGGACATCGACCCCCGCACCTACAACCTGGACCCTAAGTTACTTGAGGCGGCAATTACCCCGCGCACAAAAGCCATCATCCCCGTTGGCCTCTACGGTCAGTGCGCGGATATGGACGCCATCAACGCCATTGCTGCCAAACACGGCATCCCGGTGATTGAAGATGCCGCTCAAAGCTTTGGCGCCAGCTACAAGGGCAAGAAAAGCTGCAACCTCAGCACCATCGCCTGCGCCAGCTTCTTCCCCAGCAAGCCACTCGGCTGCTACGGCGACGGCGGTGCCATCTTCACCAACGACGACGAGCTGGCCAAAGTCATGCGCCAGATTGCCCGCCATGGGCAAGACCGGCGCTACCACCATATTCGCGTCGGTGTAAACAGCCGTCTGGACACGATTCAGGCGGCCATCCTGCTACCGAAACTGGCAATCTTTGAAGAAGAAATTGGGCTGCGTCAGCAGGTTGCCGCCAACTACGCCCAACTTTTTTCGTCATTGCGAGGTGCCGAAGGCGACGCGGCAATCCAGCCCCCCTACATCGAACTCCACAACACCAGCGTCTATGCGCAATACACCATTCGGGTGAACGACCGCGAAGCGCTGCAGGCGAAGTTGAAAGCAGCCGGGATTCCGACAGCGGTGCATTACCCGATTCCGTTGAATAAGCAGCCGGCGGTGGCCGATGAGGCTGCAGTATTGCCGGTGGGTGATGAAGTGGCCCAGCAGGTGATGAGTTTGCCGATGAGCGCAGATATGACAGTTGGTGACCAGAAGCGGGTGGTGCAGGCTTTGGCGGAGTAAAAACCATGAACACTCCCCCCCTACAGCCGCTACAACCTCTGCTTGCCGATGTCCGGCAGTTGATCGACGCTGCTCGCCAGCGCGTGGCGCAGACCGTCAATGCCGAGCTCACCCAGCTTTACTGGCAAATCGGCCGCCGTATCGGCACAGAACTCCTGCACGGGCAGCGGGCCGACTACGGCAAGCAGGTAATGGCAGAGCTGGCGCGCCAGTTGACGGCTGATTTTGGCAAGGGCTGGAGCGAACGCCAGCTACGCTACTGTGTTCGCGTTGCCGAGGTTTTGCCTGACGCTGAGATTCTGCACACACCGTGTGCGCAAATCTCCAACCGCTGGTTGGAGAAGTTAGCTGGAGCAAGCTCCTTATTTTTTTGGCTCGGTGCAAGATGCCCCTTTCCGCAAGAGCAAATTCTCTCCACTCTGCGGAGAGAGTTGACGTGGTCACACCTCAATCCGTAACCAATCATGCCGCTTAGCGCCCTGCACACCCTCATCGCCGCCGGCGAATCACAAACGCTGGAGTTCAAAACCAGCTTTGATAAAGCGACGGTTGAATCGTTGGTGGCCTTTGCCAATGCACAGGGCGGCACTGTGTTGGTTGGCATAAGTGATGCTGGCGAGGTTCTAGGCACAACGCTGGGTAAAGAAACGCTCAACGAATGGCTAGTACAAATCAAATCAGCCACCAGCCCGTCCATCATCCCTGACTTGCACGCGCACCAGATCAACGGCAAAACCATCGTCGCCATCGACGTTGCCGAGTTCCCGGTCAAACCCGTCAGCACCAAAGGGCGCTATTACAAACGTGTGGCCAGCTCCAATCAGGCGCTCAACGCTAACGAAATTAGCGACCTTTACATGCAGTCGCTACAACTCTCGTGGGACGCATACCCTGCGCATCAGGCCACGGTAGATGATCTTTCAATCGCCAAAATCGACCTATTTGTGCAGCAAGTCAATGCGGGTGGTCGCTTTGCGCTCGGCACTACTGCGCCTTTTGTCGCGCTGGAAAAGCTCAACTACATCAGCCATGGCCAACCCACCTGGGCCGCCATGCTGCTGTTTGCCAAAGAGCCTTTGCGGCATCACATTCATATCGGCCGCTTCAAAACGCCGTCCATGATCATTGATGATCGCCAGATCACCGACACCCTGTTTGAAGCGGTCGAACAGGCGATGAAGTTTATTGTTTCGTACGTCGCCGTTGCCTTTGAATTTGACGGCAGCATCCAGCGCAAAGAACGCTTTGCCTACCCCCTGGCCGCGTTGCGTGAAGCCCTGCTCAACGCGGTTGTTCACCGCGACTACACGGATGGCTCCGACATCCAGATCAAGATATTTGATAACAAAATATCCATCTTCAGCCCGGGTCGACTCTACGATGGCCTGCAGCTTGATGAAATCAAGCGTGACAACTACCGCTCACGTTTGCGCAATAAGCTCGTAGCCGAAGGTTTCTATCTAACAACCCGAATCGAAAAATATGGCAGTGGCTTCATACGCATACGCGAAGCCCTGCGCGACTACCCAGAAGTTAGCTTCGACATTGAAGAAATCAGCGGCGGTATTTCGGTAACCTTCACACAGCCAGAGTCACAGCCAGAGTCACAGCCAGAGTCACAGCCAGAGTCTGCCTTGCCAATTGAAACCCGTGTGCTACAGCTACTTGCCATGGCACCCATGGGCAAACGAGATATTTCTGCCGCGCTAGGGCAAAAGAAAGTATCAGGGCAGTTGAACAAGGTCATCCGCATCTTGTTAGCAAAAGGCCTGATTGAGCCAACCATTGCCGATAAACCCAACAGTCGGTTGCAGCAGTATCGACTCACTTTGTGAGAAGCCAGCAGATGACCTCGCCCCAACACCTACAACCTCCTTTGCTGGCCGACGTGCGCGAGTTGATCGACGCTGCTCGCCAGCGCGTGGCGCAGACCGTCAATGCCGAGCTCACCCAGCTTTACTGGCAAATCGGCCGCCGTATCAGCACAGAACTCCTGCACGGGCAGCGGGCCGACTACGGCAAGCAGGAAACCATCCGGCAAGAACAAGGAACATGTCGAACTGCTGCAATTGCACCAAAGCAACATAAGGGTTGCCGACTACCTCACGCTGCTACCTCCGCGTGAAACCCTGCAAGCCAAGTTGCACCAATCCATTGAATTAGCGCGTCAGAAACTTCAACAAAGATAGAAATGACCCAACGCAAAGACATCATCCCCGCAGGCGGCGCCATCTTCACTAACGATGACGAGCTGGCCATCTTTGAAGAGGAAATTGCGTTGCGCCAGCAGGTTGCCGCCAGCTATGAGCAACTGCTCAACCAGGCCTGGATCGACACGACGCCCTACATAGAACCCCACAACACCAGCGTCTATGCGCAATACACCATTCGGGTGCGAGACCGCGAAGCGCTGCAGTCCAAACTGAAAGCCACGGGCATACCTACCGCTGTGCATTACCCGATACTGTTGAACAAGCAACCCGCCGTGGCTGATGCAAAAATAAGCTTGCCAGTGGGGGACGCGGTGGCGCAGCAAGTCATCAGTTTGCCAATGGGGCCGTATCTGTCCGCGCATTCGGTACAGTTAACCGTGCAGAGCCTGTTGGCAGTTTGAGTACACCGGAGCCATAACCATGCAAGTCCAAGCCATCTACGATCGCGGTCATCTGGTTTTCAACCAGCCGTTTCAATTTGTGACCGAGCGTTTCCCCGTCGTGATCGAATTTCCCGACAACTTGGTGCGCCCCCCAACAGGCGCCCCAGAGCCAGCAGCAGAGATCATGACCGCAAGCCCAGCCGCTGAAAAACTGCTCTCCGAAATTCAAAAAATTCTTGGCCCGCTGGCCCGACCGCGCCCCCACACCAGCGTGCAAGAAGACAAGACAGCCTATGGCGACGCGCTTGAAGAAAAACACGGCCTATGAAAAATCTTGTTTTCGATGTCAACGTCATCCTTGACCTGTGGTTGTCACGCCAGCCAGAAGCGCAGTTGCTGCAACTTGCTGAACTTATTGGCAATAGCAACCAAGGCGTCTACCTAGGCTGGGTTTCAAGCCCCAGCCTGCACGTGCTTGAATACCTGGCCCACCGGCAATTCAAAAAAGAAGGTTGCGACCCAATCCAGTCCAAACAAACCGTCAAGCAACTTCTTGCCAAGCTGTTAAATGATCTGACACCGCTAAGCTGTTTTGGTTTTCAGCAAGATGCCGCGTTGTTGGCGCATAGCGACCTGGAAGACGCCCAAATTGTTCAGGCAGCATCCTTGCTGAATGGCCCCACCGCCATCGTTACCAACGAAACCCGCTTTGACGCTGCAGGCTCAAGCCTTGTGCAACTTCACCCGGAACAGGTGAGCACCTGGCTTCAGAGCGCAGACCCAACCGGCACGATAGACTTTATCGACCTGGCAACTCAGCAAGACCGTCTGCGCCCACAACTGGAGCGCAGCATTCACCGCGTGCTGCGCCACGGCCAATACATCCTCGGCCCTGAAGTGGCCGAACTCGAAGAAAAACTCGCCGCCTACACCGGCGCCAAACACTGCATTACGGTAGCCAACGGCACCGACGCGCTTCAAATTGCCCAAATGGCACTGGGCATTGGCCCCGGTGACGAAGTCATCACCCCCGGCTTTACCTACATTGCCACCGCCGAAACCGTGGCCCTGCTCGGCGCCAAGCCGGTGTATGTGGACATCGACCCCCGCACCTACAACCTCGACCCCAAGTTGCTTGAGGCGGCCATTACCCCGCGTACCAAGGCCATCATTCCCGTGAGCCTGTATGGCCAGTGCGCGGATATGGACGCCATCAACGCCATTGCCGCCAAACACGGCATCCCGGTGATAGAAGACGCCGCCCAAAGCTTTGGCGCCACCTACAAAGGCCGCAAAAGCTGCAATCTTTCAACCATCGCCTGCGCCAGCTTCTTCCCCAGCAAGCCGCTGGGCTGCTATGGCGACGGCGGCGCCATCTTTACCAATGACGACGAGCTGGCCAAAGTCATGCGCCAAATCGCCCGTCACGGACAAGACCGGCGCTACCATCACATCCGTGTGGGCGTCAATAGCCGCTTGGACACCCTGCAAGCCGCCATCCTGCTGCCCAAGCTGGCCATCTTTGAAGAGGAAATTGCGCTGCGTCAGCAGGTTGCCGCCAGTTATGAGCAACTGCTCAACCAGGCCGGGATTGACACCACGCCATATATCGAGCCGCACAACACCAGTGTCTATGCGCAATACACTATTCGGGTGAAAGACCGCGAAGCACTGCAGGTAAAACTGAAGGCCGCCGGCATTCCGACAGCGGTGCATTACCCGATTCCGCTGAATAAGCAGCCGGCAGTGGCCGATGAGGCTGCAGTATTGCCGGTGGGTGATGAGGTAGCGTTGAAGGTGATCAGTTTGCCGATGAGCGCAGCTATGACAGTTGGTGACCAAAAGCTGGTGGTGCAGGCTTTGGCGGAGTAAAAATAATGACTGCCCCCCTACAGCCGCTACAACCTTTGCTTGCCGATGTCCGGCAGTTGATCGACGCTGCTCGCCAGCGCGTGGCGCAGGCCGTCAATGCCGAGCTCACCCAGCTTTATTGGCTAATCGGCCGCCGTATCAGCACCGAACTCCTGCACGGGCAGCGAGCAGACTACGGCAAGCAGGTAATGGCAGAGCTGGCGCGCCAGTTGACGGCTGATTTTGGCAAGGGCTGGAGCGAACAACAACTGCGCCACTGCGTACGCCTGGCCGAGGTCTTTGCGCAAGAGTCAATTCTCTCCACACTGCGGAGAGAATTGACCTGGTCGCACCTTAAGACGCTGATCTACATCGATGCCCCCCTCAAACGCGACTTCTATCTCGAAATTTGCCGCGTTGAGCATTGGAGCGTGCGCCAGTTGCAAGAGCGCATCAACTCGCAGCTCTTCGAGCGCACCGCCATATCCAAAAAGCCCGAAGAGACCATCCGGCAAGACCTGGATCTCTTGCGTGATCAAGGCCAGTTGTCGCCAGACCTGACCTTTCGAGACCCCTACGTGCTCGACTTTCTGGGTCTGTCAGACAGCTACTCTGAGCGTGACCTTGAATCGGCCATCATTGCTGAAATGCAGCGCTTCATCATCGAGCTTGGCAGTGATTTTGCTTTTCTTGCCCGGCAAAAGCGCATCACCATCGACAACCGAGACTACTACATCGACCTGCTGTTTTACCATCGCCGCTTGCGCCGACTGGTCGCCATCGAACTCAAAATGGGCGAGTTCGAAGCCGCCCACAAAGGCCAGATGGAGCTCTACCTGCGCTATCTGGAAAAACACGAACAAATGGAAGGCGAGGCCACCCCGATCGGCTTGATACTGTGCACCGGCAAAAATACCGAGCACGTTGAACTGCTGCAATTGCCCCAAAGCAACATCCGCGTGGCTGACTACCTCACATTGCTTCCGCCGCGTGAAACCCTGCAAGCCAAGTTGCACCAATCCATCGAATTAGCGCGTCAGAAACTGAATATGCAAGATGATGGCAACCTTGAACCTTGAACCTTTCCCCTTGGACCTGAAGCAATGAACATAACAATCATCGGCACCGGCTACGTAGGCCTAGTCACCGGCGCCTGCCTGGCCGACCTAGGCAACCACGTATTCTGCCTCGACCTTGACCAAACCAAAATCGATCTGCTCAACAGCGGAGGCGTCCCTATTTATGAGCCCGGCCTGAAAGAAGTGATTGAGCGAAACGTAGAAGCCGGCCGCCTGACCTTCTCCACCGACGTAGCCGCCAGCGTAGCGCACGGCAGCGTGCAGTTCATCGCCGTAGGTACTCCGCCCGACGAAGACGGCAGCGCCGACCTTCAATACGTCCTAGCCGCCGCCCGCAACATCGGCCGCCACATGCTAGAGGCCAAAGTAGTAGTCGACAAATCCACCGTCCCCGTAGGCACCGCCGACAAGGTCAGCGCCGTGATCCGTGCAGAACTGGCCCAGCGCTGCCTGTCAGACCTGGGATTCTCCGTAGTCTCCAACCCCGAATTCCTAAAAGAAGGCGCCGCCGTAGAAGACTTCATCCGCCCCGACCGCATCGTCCTCGGCGTGGCCGACACCCCCGCTGGCCAGCAGGCCCTGGCCACCATGCGCCAGCTCTACGCCCCCTTTAACCGCAACCACGAGCGCACCCGCGTCATGGACGTGAAGAGTGCCGAGTTCACCAAATACGCCGCCAACGCCATGCTGGCCACCCGCATCAGCTTCATGAACGAGCTGGCCAACCTGGCCGAACAAG
>Ga0209702_10009872_pt1 | contig 10443 bp, 10 predicted proteins | sample FRY01_FD_187210 | JGI IMG/M metagenome (GOLD analysis project Ga0209702, IMG submission 187210) | Freshwater microbial communities from Lake Fryxell liftoff mats and glacier meltwater in Antarctica - FRY-01 (SPAdes) (version 2) | ecosystem: Environmental > Aquatic > Freshwater > Ice > Glacier...
GAGAAATTAAAGGTAGAAGCACTTGAAAGGATCCGAAAAGGTTTAATAGATACAGAAGCAGAAGAACGTGCAGAAAGGTTAAGACTTATTGAAGAAGACTACAAAGAGCAAATAAAACTAGCTGAAAAATATTATGCTGACAGTGCTGAAAAAGTAAAAGAATTAGAAGCTGCAAAAACAGCAGCTATAAATAAACAAAAAGAAGCTGATGAATTAAAGGATAAAGCTATTGCGGATGAAAAAGCATTAAAAGCTTCAGAAGACGCAGCTTTAAAGTTAGAATTAGACAAAGAAGAAAGTATTTTAAGTTTTGACGAGCAAAGGCAATTAATACAAGATAGAGAAGATGTATTAAAAGAAGATAAATCTATAAACGACAAGGACAGATTAAAACTTTTAAAACAATTTGGTGCAGCTAAAATTGAAATTGATAAAATAGAGGAAGCTGCACAAAAAGAAAGGGTATTAAATACGGCTGATGCCTTAAATAATTTAAGTGCTGTTGTGGGTCAAAATACAGTAGCAGGAAAGGGAATGTCAATCGCAGCAGCAACTATAAACACTTATCAAGGAGTAACGGATGCTTTGGCGGCAAAAACAATTACACCTTTTGATACAGCTTTAAAGTTTGTTAATGCCGCAGCTATACTAGGAACAGGGTTAAGAACAGTACAAAAGATAGCTTCTGTAAAAATACCTGCTACATCAGGAGGTGGTGGTATGGGTGGTGCACGTATGCCAAGTGGTGGTATTAATGCTCCACAAGCACCATCGTTTAATGTAGTGGGCTCAAGTGATACAAACCAATTAGCAGACGCTATTGGAGGTCAAGCTAAACAGCCAATAAAAGCGTATGTTGTTTCAAATGATATAACAACAGCGCAAAGTTTGGATAGAAATATAGTTAAAGGATCATCTATATAAAATGTACAGTTTATACCTAAAAAGGTACAGATGAATGTACAAATAAGGTACAAACACAAAATTTAATTTTAAAAACGTTATATATATATGAAAATTATAGAATTGATTTTAGATGAAGAACAAGAAGAAAGTGGAATTGACGCTATTTCAATAGTGGAAAGTCCTGCGATAGAATCTGACTTCATTGCTTTAAATTCAGCAGAAATAAAACTTGCTGAGATAAACAAAGAAAAAAAAATATTAATGGGTGCTTTATTAATACCTAATAAACCTATTTACAGAAATGGCGCAGAAGGAGAATACTATATATTTTTCTCAAAAGATACAGTAGTAAAAGCATCGCAAATGTATTTAAAAAATGGGTATCAAAATAACTCAACTTTAGAACACGAGAAAGCATTGTCAGGTTTAACTTTAGTTGAATCTTGGATAGTTGAAGATGACATACAAGATAAATCAAGAAAATACGGTTTAAATGTACCGGTAGGAACTTGGATGGGAAGCGTTAAAGTAAACAATGATGAGGTGTGGAAAGAGTATGTTTTATCAGGAAAGGTAAAAGGATTTTCAATTGAAGGGTACTTTGCAGATAAAATGGAAAAACCAAAAGATGAAGTTGTAGCTGAAGAGATTTTAAACAAAATCAAAAGCATATTAACTAATGATAAATAAAAACAAAACATTTATACCAAGTGTTACAAGTCCTAAAGGTAGTTCACGTGCTTGTTTATGTTGGGATACAAATACCTATTCAATTAAATGCTGCGATGGCTCTATGGGTGCACAAGGGATAGGTGTAATAACAAGAACGTAACACGAACGTAAAACGAAAATGCAAATTTAAAAATTAAAAACGTTATATATATATGAAAACAATTGAAATGCTAAATCAAATTAAAACACTTTTAAGTATTAAAGTGAAACTTGAAGAAGCAAAATTAGAAAATGGCACAATAATTAGTGCTGATTCTTTTGAAAAAGGTAATGAAATCTTTATAGTCACCGATGACAAAAAAGTAGCTATGCCTGTTGGCGAATACATATTAGAAGATGGAAGGTTATTAGTTGTTTATGAAGAAGGAATGATTGATGAGGTTAAAGATGCTGGAGGTGAAGTACCTTCTGATGAAGAAGCGTCAGAGGATGTAACTTCAGACCTTGAGGGAGAAGCTGATATTGTTAATTGGAAAGCGTTGGAAGAAAGAATCCAAAACCTTGAAGATGCTATTGCTTCTATAAAAGACAAAAAATTAGAAGAAGATGTTGAAGAAGATGTTGAAGAAGATTTATCTGAAGACATTAAAGAAAATGTTAAAGAAGATTTATCTAAAGAAGATTTATCTAAACAAAATCTTTCAGTAAAACCAATTAAACACAGTCCTGAATCAGGAAGTCAACAAACCAAAAAAATAGAATTTGCAAGGGGTAAATTTTCTACACCGTTGGAAAGAGTTTTAAACAGATTAAATAAATAAAATAAAAAAATGAATAAATTAAGAAACGTAAATCTTGCAACGACTACCTCTATAACTACAACCTATGCAGGTGAGTTTGCGGGTGAGTACATTGCAGCAGCATTATTAAGTGCATCTACTATCAACGATGGTGGTGTATCTGTAAAAGCGAACATTGCTTTTAAGGAAGTAATTAAAAAACTAGCAACTAATGCATTAGTAACAGCAGCTTCTTGTGATTTTGATCCTACATCAACTATTACTTTAACCGAAAGAGTTATACAACCAGTTGAATTAATGGTAAATCTACAATTATGCAAGTATGATTTTGTAAATGATTGGGAAAGCCAATCAATGGGATTCGGATTAGGACAGGTTTTGCCACCTAAATTTTCTGATTTCTTAATTGCTCACGTAGCAGCAGAAGTTGCACAAAATACGGAGTTCAATATCTGGCAAGGTGATACAGGGGCAGGTTCAAACAATTCTTTTGATGGCTTTGAAAAACTAATTGCAGCAGCAGCAACAGCTTCAGAAATACCAGCAGGGCAACAAGTAACAGGGACTACTTTGTCTGCATCTAACATAATTGTAGAATTATCTAAAGTGGTGGATGCAATTCCATCTTCACTATATGGTAAGGAAGATTTATTTATTTATGTAGGTTCAGCAGCAGCTAAATTCTACGTTCAAGCGTTAGGTGGATTTGCGGCTTCAGGATTAGGCGCAAATGGTGTTGCTAATATGGGAACACAATGGTGGAACAACGGAAGTTTATCTGTAAATGGAGTTAAAATATTTGTGGCTCCAGGAATGTCAGCAGACAAAATGTATGCGGCTCAAAAAAGCAACTTATACTTTGGATGTGGATTGTTAAATTCAACGCAAGAAGTAAAGGTTTTGGATATGGCAGATTTAGATGCAAGTAACAATGTTCGAGTTGTTATGAGATTTACAAGTGCAGTACAATTCGGAATTGCTTCTGATATTGTGGAATACGCAGCTTAAAATTAATTAATCAATAGAAATGGGTAGGTAGGTTTTATCTACTTACCCATTTTTTTTAAAAAAAATAATAAAAATATGGCTTGTATATTAACCACAGGGAGAAAAGTACCTTGTAAAAGTGCCTTTGGAGGAATTAAGAAAGTTTTATTTGCAGACTTCGGAACGATTGCTAGCATAGCAGTTGATGGGACAACGAAAGAAGCAACTATTACTAATGGTACTCCAGCACCATCTTGGTTCGAGTACGATGTTAAAGGAAATTCATCCCTAGAAACTACTGTAACGAGTAGCCGAGAGAATGGAACAACTTTTTACACACAAACATTAAATCTAACATTAACTTATTTAGACGCTAAAACACAAGCTGAGTTACAGATACTTGCAGTATCTCGTCCTTATGCAGTTGTAGTTGACTATTACGGAAATAGCTTCCTTTGTGGACTTGAAAACGGAATGGAATTAACTGGAGGAACAGTTGTTACAGGAGCAGCAGCAGGTGATTTAAGTGGCTTTACTTTAACATTTGAAGGAATGGAAGAAACAGCACCTTATTTCTTAGACGCAGCTGTTACAGCTAGTGCAACTCAGATTGAGCCTACTGTATAAATTAAATATAGTTTAAAAATTGAGCATCCTTATTAGGGTGCTTTTTTTTTGATTAAATACAAATAACAAAATTTTAAACGTTATATATGTGATGATATTACTAAACACGTCTTCAACAGCACAGGCATTATCAGTTATTCCAAGAATTTACTCAAGTGAGTTTAGTCTTTCGGTAAGAGATGATAGTACGAATGTATCTGTTTTTTATGAAATAATCAATGCAGTTAATTCTGGGAATTATTTAAGTTTTGATAATATATTTAGTCCTGTTTTGGTTGAAAATCATTTTTATGATTTAAAATTATATATAGACTATAACTATTGGAATACAAATTATAGTTTTTGGGAGTTGTATGACCAATTTTGGAATTTAGATTCTGAAGAAATTAGTGATATTTATAAAGACAGAATATTTTGCACAGATCAAGATGTGGATCAGTTAAACAAAAATGACTATTATAAATTAAATAATGGTCAATACACAACATACAACGGTAGTAATAACGAGTATATAGTATTATGAAGCAATTAAGAAACTCAAAAGGTCAATTCAAAAAGGTATCTAAATTATCTGAGTTTGGATTCGTTAATTTAAGCACTTATACAAGTCCGCAAATAAAAGAGGTTAGTGGCAAGGATTGGATTGAGTATGGAGAAGATAATAACTATTTTCAATATTTGATAGACCGTTACAACGGCAGTCCTACTAACAATGCTGCCATTAATGGAATTAGCCAAGCAATTTATGGTAAAGGTTTAAATGCAACGGATTCAAATAGAAAGCCAAACGAGTATGCTCAGATGATTTCTTTATTTTCTAAAGACGTTGTTCGCAAAGTTTGCTATGATTACTATTTAATGGGTCAAGCAGCTATTCAGGTAATTTATTCAAAAGATAGAAAGAAGATAGTTCAGTTGGAACATTTTCCGATTGAAACCCTAAGGGCAGAAAAATGTAATGAGGATGGAGATATTACAGCTTACTATTACTATAAAGATTGGGCAAATATTAAAAGAAGTGATAATCCTTTAAGAATACCAGCTTTTGGTATGTCAAAGGAAAACATTGAAATTTATTACATAAAACCATACAAAGCAGGATTTTACTATTACAGTCCTGTAAGTTATCAAGGTTGTTTACAGTACTGTGCCTTGGAGGAGGAGGTATCAAATTTTCATTTAAACAATATAATGAATGGACTTGCACCATCAATGTTGATTAACTTTAATAATGGAACTCCAAACCAACAAGAAAGACAATTAATAGAAAGGAAGATTGCTGAGAAGTTTAGTGGAAGTAGTAATGCTGGGAAATTTATACTTGCTTTTAATGACAATAAAGAAAGTCAAGCAGAGATAACTCCAGTACAATTAAGTGATGCTCACAACCAATACCAATTCTTATCAGAGGAATCTACAAAAAAAATACAGGTAGGGCATAGAATAGTATCACCTTTTTTATTAGGAATAAGTAGTTCAACAGGATTTTCATCAAATGCCGATGAGATAAAGAATAGTAGTATTTTAATGGACAATACCGTTATTAGACCTTATCAGGAACTTTTAATAGATTCATTTGACGAGATACTATCTTTTAATGATATTAGCTTAAATCTGTACTTTACGACCTTACAACCGTTAGAATTTACAGAAGTGGATAAAGATTTACAAAATTCAGAAACTATTGAGGAAGAAACTGGGGTTGTTAAAAATGGGGCTGAATTATCAAAGGACAAATTTTTATCAGAAGAATTAGGAAACTCTATTTTAGAAAATTTGAAGTCTGAAACAATGTCAGATGAATATGAGTTGGTTGCAGTTAGAGAATATTCAGAAGATAATAAATCTACGGAAGAATGGGCAAAATCTAATATAAAAGAAAAGTTATCTATATTGCAAAAATTAGGTGGATTTATAAAATCAAACCCTAATGGTGAAAGTTTTTTAGATAAATCATTTTATAAAATAAGATACACATACCAGGAAAGACATTCATCAGATAAAAGTAGAGATTTTTGTAAAACAATGATGTCTAGGACAGGTAAAGGAGTTGTATATAGAAAAGAAGATATAGACCAAGCAAGTTTTCAAGGTATAAACAATAATTTTGGTCATAAAGGAGAAAACTATTCACTTTTTAAATATAAAGGTGGTATCTATTGCGGTCATTTCTTTCAAGAGGAATTATATAGAATGAAGTCTAAAACGGAAAAATACATTTCAACAGGAAAAGAAGTAGATTCAATACCAAGTAGCCTTCAGCCAAAAGGAAAACAATACGAAGACGCTAAAATTGCACCAATAGATATGCCAAACAGAGGAGCATACCCAAAATAAAGAACTATGAGTACTACACTTTTCATAAATAGAACTGACCTAGTAAGAAATTCCATAATTGATGGAAATGTTGATACGGATAAGTTTATTCAGTTTATAAAATTATCTCAAGAGATAGACATACAACAGATTTTAGGAACAAATATGTATGATGGTTTGTCTGCTGCAATTCCAGATATTGACAATCCTATTAATGCAAGGTGGAAGTTGATTTTAAATGATTACGTTGTGCCGATGTTGATTTGGTATGCACAAAGTAATTACTTTCCTTTCGCTGCTTATCAGATTAAGAATGGTGGAGTTTTTAAACACACTTCTGAAAATTCACAGAGTGTAGATAAAAATGAAATTGATTTTTTGGTTGAAAAAGCAAGAACGAATGGAGATTGGTATTCAAGAAGATTTATTGACTATATGGGCTTCCATCAGACTTTATTCCCTGAGTACACAAATAACATAAACGACGATATTTATCCGAGCCACGACGCTACCTTTAATGGATGGGTGTTATGACTTATAAACCTAAAGAGTTGAATTTAAAAAAATTAAAAACCTATTTAAAAAAGGTAAATAAAACAAAAAAGGATGGCTACACTATTTAATACTAAAATTTCTGAAACTTACGAGGGCTTGATTAAAACCATTGACAATCTTGCTGTAACTGCATCTTTAAAAGAAATGTCAGATGGATCAGGAAATGGAACAGGTTTATATCTAAACTCAGCAGGTGATTTTAAAGTAGCATCTACTTTGGAATGGGGTTCTTTAAAAGATACAGGCACAGGAGTTACAATAACTCAATTTGTAACATCCACAGATGGAATTGAGAATTTCAATAATAATACAACTATTCCTACAAGTGCAGCAGTTAAAATATATGTAGACAATGTAGTTACTATTCAAGACTTAGATTTCTCAGGAGATACAGGAAGTGGTGCTATTGATTTGGATAGTGAGGTTTTATCAATCACAGGAACAAATGGAGCAACTACAACTGCTTTAGGAAACAATTTAAATGTAGATACTACTGTTTTACAGACCGGTATTGCAACTAACGTAACTAACATTGCTACAAACGCAACAAATATTTCAACTAATGATACAGATATTGCTACCTTACAATCGAGTGTCGTTTATAAAACTGGAAATCAAACAATCTCAGGAGTAAAGACTTTTGAAAATCAAATAGCATCTACAATAGTAACAGGAACGTCACCTATATCTGTTTCAAGTACCACTTTAGTTCCTAATTTATATGTTGCAAGGTCTGTTTTATCAGATACATCTACAACCAATGCTAATTTAATTGGTATGGTTACAAGTGTTGGCAACGCTACAACGGTAGTTACTAATGCGAACTTAACAGGGATGGTAACTTCTGCAGGTAATGCCACAACAGTAGTTACTAACGCTAATTCAACAGGAATGGTTACTTCTATTGGAAATGCTACAACTGTCGTTACAAACGCTAATTTGACAGGTGGTGTAACCTCAGTAGGTAATGCTGCAACTGTTATTACAAATGCTAACCTAACAGGTGAAGTTACTTCAGTAGGTAATGCAGCAACTGTTCCAAACGCAACAGTAATAGAAAAAGTATTAACAGGTTATGTAAGTGGCGCTGGTGATATTTTAGCAACAGATAACATACTTCAAGCAATACAAAAACTTGATGGGAATGACGAAACCAACGCTAATTTAACAGGTGTTATTACAAGTGTTGGAAACGCAACTTCAATAGCTTCACAAACAGGTTCAGGAACAAAATTTGTAGTAGATAATTCACCTACATTAATCACTCCAATTATAGGTGTAGCAACAGGAACTTCTTTAGATGTTTCAGGTTTAATTTCAGGTGGAACAGGACTATTTACAGGGCAAGTTGAGATACCTGCAATACCTATTGGAAATACAGATGCAACTTCAAAACAGTATGTGGACAATAAAACAGCAGGAGCATTAATATATATAGGAACTTGGAATGCATCTACAAATTCTCCTGCTTTGGCGAGTGGTGTGGGAACAACTGGAAATTATTATATAGTTTCGACTGCAGGAACAACTAACTTAGATGGTAATAATGAATGGGCAGTAGGTGATTGGGCAGTATTCTCGGATTTACCAGTAGATGTTTGGCAGAAGATTGATAACACTTCGGTATTAAGTGGTGCAGGAACAGGTGCTCAATTATCTAAATGGGCAGGTTCTGGAACATCTTTAACTTTGGGTGATTCTATTATAACAGATAATGGAACAAATATAGGAATTGGAAATACAAATCCAACATCATATAAATTAGATGTAAATGGAACAGGTAGATTTATAGGACAATTATCATCTACTTTAGAAACAGGTACAGCACCATTAGTAATAACAAGTACTACTTTAGTACCGAACTTATATGTGGCTAAATCAGTATTGTCTGATACAGTTACTACAAACGCAAACTTGACTGGTGTTATAACAAGTAGTGGAAACGCAACAACTATTACTTCACAAACAGGAACAGGAAGTAAATTTGTGGTTGACACTTCACCTACATTAATTACACCAAACATTGGTGCTGCTTTAGGTTCTACATTAGGATTAACAGGTTCTTTAACAGGAACAAGTGCTAGTTTTACAACAGGTGTTAATATGGCTACTGTTTCAGGCAACGTCGGCATCGGGACGACGGAGCCTGGGTACAAACTAGACGTCGCAGGTGACATCAACACTACAGGTAAGGTAAGAGTCACAGGAACACAGGCATTGTATATCCCCGGTGGTAACTTCACCGGCAGTATGTTTGTGGGTGACGGGGGGCAGAACTTGAGTTATACGAGTGGTGATAATGGCCGGTATAACACGGCAGTTGGTCTGGGAGCATTGAGTGCCAACACCACCGGAAACCAGAACACCGCCAATGGTACGTATGCTCTCTTCTCCAACACCACCGGCTACCAGAACACCGCCAATGGTACGTATGCTCTCTTCTACAACACCACCGGCTACCAGAACACCGCCAATGGTTATGCGGCTCTCTACGCCAACACCACCGGCTACTACAACACCGCCAATGGTTATCTGGCTCTCCGCTACAACACCACCGGCTACCAGAACACTGCCAATGGTTATCAGGCTCTCTTCTACAACACCACCGGAAACTACAACACTGCCAATGGTTATCAGGCTCTCCGCTACAACACCACCGGCTTCCAGAACACTGCCAATGGTTATCAGGCTCTCAACTCCAACACCACCGGAAACCGCAACACCGCTAATGGTTACCAAGCTGGCAGATATATAACCGGAGGAGGCGAAAACGCCACAGGTGATAACTCTGTATTCCTCGGGCAAGACACCACAGCAAACGCTGACGGCGAAACCAACCAAATAGTAATCGGTTCAGATGCTATTGGTATAGGCTCTAACACTGTTACTTTGGGCAATGACAGTATTGTTACCACAGCATTGAAAGGCAACGTCGGCATCGGGACTACAACCCCTTCTTACAAACTAGACGTAAACGGAACATTCAGAGCAGTAGGCAACGCTACCTTTGGGGATTCTTTAACAGGAACAAGTGCTACTTTTACTTCTAATGGTTCTATTTTTGGTACTAGTGCTTCATCTACTCATCCTTTAGTTATTAATACTAATAGTGTTCACCAGAGTATGAAGCTTATTGGGGTAGGACCAGCAAGTAATTCATACATACAATTTTACGCTTCTAATGACTTTACTTATCAAGGATATTTAAGAGGAAATTCATCTGGAATACATTTAGGAACTCCGAGTGGGAATGTTTTGACTTTAACAGGAACAAGTGCTACGTTCACTAGTAGTGTTACGGCAGAAAATTATAGAGTAACAGCATTAAACACCGCACCAGCTTCTGCAACGGCAACAGGAACTTTAGGCGAAATAAGATACACAGCAGACTATATATACGTTTGTACAGCAACTAATACTTGGCAGAGAACAGAATTAACAACTTGGTAATTATGGTAAGAATAAAAAAATTATACAAAAAATACCAATAGATAAAAAAGCACTATCTTTACTGCTAATCATAAATTAAATAAAATGTCTAAAACGTTGAAAATTACAGAAGTTGAGTTAAAAGAATTAC
>Ga0209702_10009879_pt1 | contig 10436 bp, 10 predicted proteins | sample FRY01_FD_187210 | JGI IMG/M metagenome (GOLD analysis project Ga0209702, IMG submission 187210) | Freshwater microbial communities from Lake Fryxell liftoff mats and glacier meltwater in Antarctica - FRY-01 (SPAdes) (version 2) | ecosystem: Environmental > Aquatic > Freshwater > Ice > Glacier...
ATGTAGCAACACGACTTCCCCCACCCCCTGTAAAATTAATGGCTGAGGTTACATTAACCATAAGTGTTGCTGTGTCAATACGAGACATATTAAGTGTTCCACTTGGTTGATGATCTTCGGGTTTAAGAGCAAATGAATATACGTTAATACCTGGATTAGCGGGAATATTTGTATGATGTTGATAAGGTTGAACATAATTGAAATAAGCACCTTTGCGTATAGCAAAACGATCATTTCCATTTAATTGAAGAATAGCATCCTTGAATGGATTTTTACCAAGTATATTAGGGGATGTTCCAGCTTGGAAAGTATCTTCGGATCTCAATTGACCACCCAATATACCTTGGGGACCATATGATGATATACTATCAACATAATCACCATCTGTATAATCATACCATCGTGATACTGATGTAGTATTACCGGCAACTTTAGCGACCCATACTAATTCTTTACAAGGATGATTGAAATTTAATTTAATGCGATTATTACCTGTTGAAAGAGATTCTGTACCGGTGAATTGAAGTTGTTCAATTAAATATTCGTGGGATAATTGTGCAAAACGTCGGCGTTCATCAGTGTCAAGGAAAATATAATCCACCCATAATGATACATTTTTAAGATCTGTGGGAAATTCAGTATCTATACTTGAGACACTTGGAGCACCGCCTGCGGCAGAACAAAAACATTTATCTTTAGATTCAAAATCAATTTTAACTTTTACTTCGTGATATTGTAGTGCGATTAAAGGTAAAGCTAATCCAACATTGCGACAAAACCAGAACTCAAGGGGGATATATAAAGTAGTGTCAGCATTTGAAACTATATCTTTATCGGCACCAACCATAGTATCATAAGCATATCTTTTACCTAGAGGTAAAGATAATTCATTCCAGATATATAGCCAATCTGAATAATGTTTGTCAATTTGTTGTCCGCCAATCTCTATAACAACGGATTTAATTAAGCGAAGACCGAGATAATTAACATATGTTGTAGTTCCCCCACTTACGCGTTTATCTACATCTACTTGTAGATACATGCGATTGATTAAATCACCGTTGCGTGATATTTGACAATTTACAGTACTACCATAAATGGGATTACCGTTAAAAGTTTGTTGAATAGCTTCAATCGCAAAATTGGTATGACGGCGATATACGACCTTGAAAAAGGTAATCTGGGGATTACCTGTTAAATAAACATCCTGAGCACCATAAGCTACTAGTTGAAGAAGACCACCACCCATTTACGCTATATACTTTATACTATTAGAGGAGAAAAAAATATGAATAATAGAACGAGTTGAAATATATATTTTATCATATAAACATTTTATTTAATGAAATATTTATAATGATGTTCAAAGAAAAATCGTCAAAAAAAAAGATATCAAATGATAATAACGATACTTTCACCCTTGATGCTATGCATAATAATATAATAAAAGGTTTTGGTGATAGTGATAAACAAAAAGAAAAATATAATTTATTATTATCAACATATGAAAGTGAAATAGATGGTTTTATTGCCGAATTAGAAACATGCGATATAATAACCGATAAAGAACGAGGTAATTTACTATGGTCGAAGATTATAATTTTGCGTGAAAAAAAGTCTGAACTTAAACTATCTATTAACGAGTTAAATACTTATGATGAAATAGATTATTATAAAAATACTAGTTATATATTATTTCAATATTATGAAACAGTTGATAAACAATCAGATATAAATAATAATCAAAATAAAGAATCGCAAAATACAATTGTTTCAACAAATGAATTATTGAATAGACAACCTAAAATATATAAAAATTATTCAAAGAAAAAAAGAAGCATAGTTTCAGCAACTACGATAAATGTATTGGATGCTCTTAACAATATAGATTCAAAGGTAATATCTATAAATAATTGCGAAGAAACTGATAAATGTGACAATATTAACGAAGATACTACAACAAGCAATTATAAAACAGACCAAAATATTGATTCCAATAATACCGAAGATACGCTATATGACAAGAGTGCACTTGTTGATAAATATATGTCTATAATAAATAAACAATATGTTAGAAATGTTGAAGATAAAAATATAGAAATGTGCAAAGTATGTAATAATCAAATGACATGCTTACAACAAGATGCTATAATGATATGTAATATGTGCGGTTATCAAGAATTGTTATTAGTAGAACAAAATAGACCTATTTTAAAACAAAATACCAAAGATACATCTCATTTTTGTTATAAGCGAATTAATCATTTTAGGGAATGGTGTAATCAAGTTCAAGGAAAAGAAAGTACTGATATACCTGATGATATTTTTGAAAAAATATTAACTGAAATAAAAAAAGAGAAAATTATTGATTTGAAAAGCATAAGTTATGTCAAGATGAGAGATATTCTGAAAAGATTAAGAATAAATAAATATTATGAACACATTAATTATATTATTAATAGAATTAATGGAATACCAACTCCGCAATTCAGCCCAGAATTAGAAGAAAGGTTATGTAATATGTTTAGAAGTATCCAAGCACCGTTTTTGAAACATTGTCCGAAAGATAGAAAGAATTTTTTGTCATATAGTTATGTTCTTTATAAGTTCTTTCAAATACTTGGATTGAACGAATATCTCAAATATTTTCCATTGTTAAAAAGTCGGGAGAAACTATATGTTCAAGATCAAATATGGAAAAATATATGCATAGAATTAAATTACGATATTATTCCATCACTTTAAATATATATTTTATTTTTATTAAATATATATAAGATTTAAATAATATTACATATTATAAATAGAAATAATAAAATATGGATGAATCTGATAAATCTGTTCTCGTATCTACAAAAGAAACTGATTATCTTGACGAAGATAAACCTATCCGTGGTCAAAATTACGTACTATTGTCGTTTTTAAGTCCAGAAGATGTTATTGTTAAAAAAGACCTATATTTTTTGAGCAAATTTATTGATAAGTTTGGAAAAGATATGACAGATTTGTTTCAAGGTATTAAAGAAAAATTTCCCGAATCAGAAGATATGATCAATAATATCAAAGAAAATCATTCTTATATTTTTGACCCAAAAGAAATGAATGATCAATATACATTTTATAAATCTGTAAATAATGAAGAATTGGAACAAAATTATCATCGCGATAATAACTTCGTAACATCTATGAGAGGTATTAAGGTTCGTGGAACATTTGATACACTTGACGAAGCAAAAAATCGCAGTGAGTTTTTAAAGAAGATTGATTCAAAGTTTAATATTTATATTGCACAGGTTGGTTGTTGGTGTCCTTGGTCGCCAAATCCCGAGTGTCTAGATAATCAAGAATATTCAGAAACACAACTTAATACATTAATGAAAGAATATAAGAAAAATATGGATGATAAAGACGTTATTTTCGAAGATCGTAAAAATAAAGTAGCTTCAAATGCTGCACCCGTTAATGAAGAAATTGACGGAGAAACAAGCACTAATATTGAACTTGGTTCTCTTAAAGAAAGTATTGAAAATGTTGATGTATGGAGCGATAGAAACAAATAGATATTCTTATTATTTGTATGTAAAAGTTGTTATTATTTTTTTTTCTTATTTAGTATTATTAAGTATGAAAGCGATTGCTATATTTTTTTTATTTGTAGGTATATTATTAATTATTCAAGGATATTATAGTAATAAATCTGTATGTGAAAAAAATAAAGTAGTTGTAAAATATGTACCAAGAAGTTTTTACGAAGAACAAATGAACCCAGAAGAAAGTTTGCAAACTTTTTATAAAAGTATGTTTGAAGATATTATATTACTTTAATTATTATTTTTATCCTTAATATTAGTAAATGAGTAAATTATTTAATATTGAAAAGGTGTTTATTGATATAGCAAATAAAAATTCTAATGATATACCAAAATTAAAAGGTAATATAGACGCTTATTTTAAAAATATTGATGAAATAGATTTAGAAAGTATTAAAAAAAAAGATAAATATTTCATTAATTATGAGAATAAAAGAGACGTTGATAAGATTAAATATGAAAAATATTTAACTGAAAAAACTATTTTAAAAACTATTTTTCAAAATGAAAAAACAAAAATATCTTTATACAATTATTTAAAATTAAAATGTCCAATAAAAAACAATATACCCGATTTATATACATACGAAAATATAGAATTAAAAGAACGCGTTATTATTCCAAGATCACCAGTTGCTAATGTAAATAAGGTAAATAAAAATAAAAAAGTGCCCATATGCCCAGAAGGAAAAGAAATAAATCCTGTTACAGGAAGATGTGTTAAAGTCTGTGAAGAAGGAAAGGTTAGAGACCCTATTACTGGTACTTGCAAAACAATTAAAAAAGAAAAAGTTGCAAAAATTAAAAAGGTAGTAAAATCTGACGACGAAATAAAACAAGATGATCCAACAGTTAAAAAAATTAAAAAGGTAGTAAAATCTGACGACGAAATAAAACAAGATGATCCAACAGTTAAAAAAATTAAAAAGGTAGTAAAATCTGACGACGAAATAAAACAAGATGATCCAACAGTTAAAAAAATTAAAAAGGTAGTAAAACCTGACGATGAAATAAAACAAGATGATCCAACAGTTAAAAAAATTAAAAAGGTAGTAAAACCTGACGATGAAATAAAACAAGATGACCCAATAGTTGATACAGATGTAAAAGTTGTTAATATTAAAAATACAAAATGCCCCGAAGGAAAAGAAATAAACCCTATAACGGGAAGATGCGTTAAAAAATGCGAAGATGGAAAGGTTAGAGACCCTATAACAGGTATTTGCAAAACAGTTAAAGTAGATAAGCTTGCAAATATAGATGCTATTAAATGTCCCGAAGGGAAAGAAGTAAATCCTCTAACAGGTAGATGCGTTAATAAATGCAAAGAAGGAGAAGAGAGAGATTTACAAACAGGTAAATGCAAAAAGAAATTAAAAAAATAAATGTCATATTTTATTGCGTTATAAATATAATAATGAAAATATTATATAATATTATAGATTAAGAAGGTTGTTATGTCAACGCCAACTTCAACATTACCATTAAAAACAGACAGAACATCACATGACCAAAGTGATATCAATGACCCTATTGTACAAGATGTTCTAAATGAATTTAGAGAAGAACTTATGATTTCTAAAAATAAAGAAGATAATAAACAATCTCATCATAATAACAACCAAACGCAACAACATAATAATCAAATGCATGAACAACAGCAACAACAACAGCAATATCAACAGCAACAACAACAACAACAATATCAAAATCAACAACAATATAATCAACAAAGTCAAAATGATGTAAATAATCAAAATAAGAATGTAGTCGCAGAAAAAAATGAGAACTTTCCATATATGTACATTGATTTTGATGTTATAAAAAAAAGTCTTGTAATTGTAATTTTAGCTATATTGATATATCATACTGGTGTAATTAATAATTTATATGAAAAAGTTCCCGAATATTTACAAGAAAATCTTAATGTATTTGATATATATATTAAATCCGTTTCTCTGTTTATAATTTTATATACTTTAATATTACTCCAATATATCTAATAATCTATCTATAAGTATATTTTATTACTCTTTCATTGCTATTTTTCATAGTAAAAAACTTATAAATAAATAAAACAAATAAAAAAATGTCACAAATATTGTAAATATTGTTGTTGAAAATATTATCGTATATGATGTTGTTCCATAATTATTTTTATCTATTACTACAATTGATATTATAACAATACAATATATTAATATAATAACCCCACGAAAGCAATTATACAATAATTATACTTAATACAGTAAATCCAATTGTTATAAATATTTTTTTTATAATTTCGTAATTTTTCACTATTTGATACAAAATATTAATTCATATTTTTTAACAATATCTATAATATTGTTATAATATTGTATTATTGTTCGTATATATTATAATTCATAGTTCCTAATATAGTATTTGTTGTATCATAACCTCGTAAATGATTATTATTATTATTCAATCCTTGAGAGTTATATAATGAACCTGCTTTAATTTCGTTTGATAATTGACCAACCTCAGTATCGTAATTATCAATATTATAAATATTTGTTTGTGCCGCTAATAAGTTTTCTTCTGTTATATATGGAACCTTGTTACAATCTGTAGCACTTTCAACAATACTTTTTATAGATGGGTGATCCATAGAGCATTTATCAACTTCGTTTGTAAATTTTGCTATATTTTTATTATCATCAGTTTTATTTTTTATCTCATTAGTATATATTCTAAAATATATTAATAAAAGCCCTATTGTTAAAATAAAACCTGTTATATTATCTATCAACATTATAATAGTTATACAAATTATTGCTAAATATAACTGCATTAATGGGTCTTTAAATAATTTTTTATATTGTATATCCTTTATTATAAAAATCATACATAATATAATAAGTGATATTAATCTAAATCCATTAATTATCATTACTATTTTTACTTTATCCTATATTATAATTTCATATAAAAAAATGATAGATATCTATATATGTATTAACATTATAACTATAATGTTATCAATAAATGGGTATAGTATCGCAAAATCAACATTAGATGACGAAGAATTAAAAAAATTGCGTGATAATTTAACAATGAAACCTCGCGTTAATTTTGATATGGGAAATAATAAACAAGAAGATACGACTTTTATATTATACAAAGAAACATCTAAAAGAATATATGTCCCGCGATATTATGGACTTTGTAATTATGGAAAACCGCGAGTTAACAGATTAACTGGAGGTCAAGACATTGATATTAATTTTCTTGGTAAATTAAGAGATGCACAATTAGAACCGGTTTCAAAGTTTTTAGATGTTGCATATAATCCTCTAAAAATGGGGGGGATAATATCCGTTCCGTGTGGTTTTGGAAAAACTATAATGAGTTTATATATTGCATGTCAAATTAAGAAAAAAACTATGTTTGTTAGTCATAAAGACTTTTTAAATCAACAATTTTTGGATACAGTAAAAGAGTTTGCACCTGATGCAAGAATTGGAAGTATTAAGCAAAGTAAAGTAGATGTTGAAAACAAAGATATAATTATTGCTTCGCTACAATCATTGGCTATGCGAGATTATGAATTAGATATTTTTAGCGACATTGGTTTTGTAATTATAGACGAAGTACATCATGCTGGTGCGAAAGTATTTTGCCGTGCTTTTCAAAAACTTAATAATCCAATAATTTTAGGATTATCAGCAACATTGGACCGTAAAGATGGATTGCGAAAAGTATTTGAATATTATATCGGGAAGTCTGTATATAATTTAAAGAATAAAGAATTTATAGATGTCAATATACAAGTTCATAAATACTTTGAAACTCATGTTGATTACTCTACAGTCCTTAAGATGTGGAATGGTAGAGATAATATAGCGGCTATGATTAATAACATCTGTTCTTTTGCTCCGCGAACAGAATATATTATTAGTATTCTAAAAGATATTTTGAAAAAAGAACCTGACCGTCGCATATTGATATTAAGCGAAAGAAGAAAACAATTAAAAGATATTGAAGACCTTATCATAAATGAAAATATTGCAAATAAAGATTATGGTTATTACGTCGGTGGAATGAAACAAGTTGATTTAAATAAATCTTCCGAAAAAAAAATAATTCTTGCTACTTTTCAATTAGCATCTGAAGGATTTAATGTACCATCATTAAACACCCTAATATTTGCATCTCCAATTTCCGATATTCAACAGTCTATTGGGCGTATTCTTCGTGAAACACCACAACAAAGAAAATATATTCCTCTCTGTATAGATATTGAAGATGATTTGTATTGTTTTAAAAGAAAAGCATCAGCACGAATGAAGTTTTATAATGCCAATAAGTTTAAAGTATCTTATTATCAAGATAATGAACAAATTAATTATGGTAATGATGAAATAGAAGATATAGATAATAAAAAAAAACTTATGTTTGTCGAAGATGATGATTAAATATTTATTTTAATATAGTAAATAAAGTATATTATGGAAAGTGAAGATTATTATGTTGTTAAAGTTATTTTACTATTATTTTCTATTTTGATAGCAATATGTGCAATATATTATTATTATACGCAACTGAATGAAAAAAATATAAAAACATATGTTCCACACGACGAAAACGTATTTAAAAATAATTATAGACCTTTTGTGAAAATAGATGAACCGAAATATGCAAAACCTCAAACATTAGTAAAATTGTATAATGAAGAACCAGTTGTATTTACTAATAAAAATAGTATTGACTTTGATAACAAAAATGTATTTAATATATATAAAAATGGGGATACAGTAAAAAATATAGGATTTGATGAAGAGATTATAATACCATATTCACAAGAATATAAAAAACATAGTAAGTTTGAAGAAGAACTTGAAGATGTATATAATACGGATTTAGTGGAAAGTGAAGACCCTGCATATGATTATTATGAAATTTTTAATTATAGTATTAAACCAAATAAAAGTGATTTACCTATAGCAAATGTACCTCTATGTGTTTTAAATGATGAATCTAAATCTTTAAAATTATCAGATAGAATACATTTATAATTTGATTATGAAAGAAAAAAATATAATAACATTAGTTTGTTATTTATTACATTATTTTTTATGTATATATGTAGTTATAATTTTTCTTCCATATAATTCTATAATTACACTTATAGTATGTATATCGTGGTATTTAAATAATAATTTTTGTTTATTATCGCAATTAGAATTATATTATTTTGGCGAAACATTTTTATTTTTAAAAAAAGTATATCCTATTAAAAATTGGCAAATATGTGTAATATATATATTACAATTCATTAAATTATTATATTTTATAATATAATAATGAGATTAGACTTTTATTTTACGTACTGGATTTTATTATGGTTTATTGTATTTATAATTTTTAATAAATATTTTAATATATACCCACCATTTTATTCATTAGTATTATCATTATTAGTAAATATTATTTTATTGATATACACTTATTGTTTAATAAATAAATATAATATGAGAATGCTTTTAATAGAGATATTGATTATCTTAATATTAAAATTAATACCTGTCATTATATTATATTTATATCATTATGAAAAGTTAATTTATATAAATGAATTAATAATATTTATACCTCTATTTTTATTATTTATAATATGGAAACACGTTATAAATGATATTAATATTAACGGTGAGTTTGATAGTTTTGTTAAAAAAGGTATTCCAGAAAATGGACCATTGGCAAGTATTATTAATTCAATATTTAAATGATTTAATATAGCGATAATGAAAATATATTATTTAAAAAAATGATACATTTACATATTATAATACAAATAAAAAATGCAGGGTATTATAAGTTTTTCAAATAGAATTGCATTTAATATTAAAAGTAATGAACATAAAGATATTGTATTAGACGAATTAAACGCTTTATATAATATCAAAATATTACAAAGACATCATCATAATCTTGATAATACAAATATTAATTTTATTTTATCTAATCATCTAATGAACTTACGTTCAAATGGTAATAGATATTATCTTTATTTTACTCTATATAATGATATTGAAATAATATATTATATAGATAAAAAAATACATCCAGGTTATCAACGACCGCGTATTATTTTTGGCAGAGGATTATTTGACAAAAGTCTTTTTAATAACACATTATTGGATGGTGAAATGGTAAAATGTCATGATAATACTTGGACTTTTCTCATAAATGATATAATAAGTTATGAAGGAAACTATTTAATTAATAAAACATTACCAGAAAGACTTAATATCATATATAATTTATTAGATAAACAATATACACCAGACAATACAATTGATGTTTGTAATTATAAAGTAAAAAATTACTTTAATATGTATAAAGAAACAATTACGCATATAAATGAATTATCAAAAAGTCTTAATTATACTTGTAGAGGCATTTACATATGGCCGTATGACTTAAAATATAAACCAAAACTTTACAATTTTGACGAAAGTAATGTTGTTGATGTTATTAGAAAAACAAAAGATATTACAGAATTTAAAACTATTGATGATAACATAAATGACAATATTAAGATACCTGAAAAAATAAATATTCCTATTATACAATCTACTATAAAATGCGAAGAAAATCAAAAGTTTCTATATCTTGTAAAAACAAATGAACCAGATATATACAATGTCCATGAAACAGACGATGTTAAAATTAAGTCTATTGGTATTACACTTGTTCAAACAATGAAAGATAGTAATATGCTTCGTATGGCATTTAGAGATAAAAATGCGATGACTGTTATTAAGTTTATATGTTATTATAATGAAAAGTTTAAAAAATGGCATGCATTATCTCAAGCTA
>Ga0209702_10009882_pt1 | contig 10435 bp, 10 predicted proteins | sample FRY01_FD_187210 | JGI IMG/M metagenome (GOLD analysis project Ga0209702, IMG submission 187210) | Freshwater microbial communities from Lake Fryxell liftoff mats and glacier meltwater in Antarctica - FRY-01 (SPAdes) (version 2) | ecosystem: Environmental > Aquatic > Freshwater > Ice > Glacier...
CAGGTCGTAAAAGAAGGTGTCTTTGGTTATCACCCAGCGACTTTTGCAGCCGTTACAGTAAACCTGATTGTTTTTTGAGCTTAGTGTGCATATGTTGCCCAAGCCAATTTGGTTATGGTATTTGCACCATTCATTGGTGCAGTATTGTAGCAGTTTGTATTTGTCAAAGTCAAGATCCATGGCACAAAGTTACGAATCATAAATTATATACCCAGTACCAAATTCCCTAACATGCTCTTATGTAGTTAAGGTGTTCGAAGTAGCCCTCAAAAATTGCTTTTTGGCTCTCATTGGTAGCTTTTGGGTATTGTTTCACCCATACTAATAAAGCTGTAAGCCAACACTCATGGACTAGGTCATGGAGAAGGTTTTCTACTTCTTCGAAAGGATATTCATGCCAGAGCTGTGCTACCTGTCTAACGATTGGATTAGATAAGCCCCAGAAAATATTACCTTCGGCGTACCCCTCCAGGCTTTGTCTTAAAATATCTCGCCATGAGGATATCATGTTCATCATTCCGAAAACGTTCTAGCTCAGATCGGATAGCGCTCATACCAGTGGCCTTTGGAAAGGTTTAACCTGGTAAATGGCTCATGCAACAGAAAAGGTAGGCCCACCCCTACCTTTTCTGTTAATTCAGACGAATCTGTTCTATTTCATGTGACTGAAGCGGAGGACGACGCCATAACTCCAAATGACTCCGGCGATAGGCCGGTACCCGATCTAACTCATCCCAGTCAATACTGTTCTTATTTCTAAACCGCTGTACCATTTCTTTAATACGGTCGTACTCCTCAGGAGACCAATCGTCATCATCCACTTTCCCGCCAATTATACCAGAACTGGTTATGGGAGGCTCATACGAAGGCGGTAAAGTGCTCGCTGCGTGTGCCGCAAATCCGCTGAGGTTGTCATTAACCATAGGTGGGGCAAAAGCACTAGTAGGTGTCCCTTTCTCATGCGGTGTAAGCTCATTATTCAATGCAGAAGCTTCATCCATAGGAGCAATCGGTGTTTCTTCGTTCACAGGAGTCGTTTCAATTACTTCTTCATCGCTTACCGTCACATCAACTACCTCTATCTCTTTACGCTTATTTCTGGGGGTTACTCCTGGAATTGCGGGCTCGTTACTATCAAAACCGGCGGCCACTACCGTTACACGGAGTTTGTCACCCAGGGTGTTATCTGTAATAGTACCTAGCTTGAATAAGCGAGCCTCCCCGCCTACCTGAGATAATACATACTTCCAAATTTCCTTTTGCTCCTTCATAGTAGCCTCTCTTTGGCTACTGGAAGCCAGCGTAACAAGAACTCGTTGGGCTCCTGTTATCTCGCGATCATTAAGCAATGGAGAGTCCAAAGCTTTTCTGATGGCTTCGTGCGCTCTGTTCGGGCCTTCTACTTCGGCAGTACCCATCACAGACTGACCTGCGTCTCTTAGCACTTTCTCAACGTCCCGAAAATCTGTGTTGATATTACCACTCGTAGTAATAATCTCAGAGATACTCTTAACTGCATTCAATAAGATACTATCCGCCTGAGCAAAAGCTTCGGTGATAGGCATATCTTCATACAACTCTTCTAACTTGTCGTTGAGAACAACCAGTACGGTATCACTGTACTTTTTTAATTGCTCAATTCCTTCAAATGCGAACTCTTTTTTGTCAAGACCCTCCCAAGAGTAAGGAGCAGTTACTACTGAGACCGTCAGTAGGTTCATATCCTCTTTGGCGATTTTGGCTAGTACCGGCGCAGCACCTGTACCAGTTCCACCACCCATACCCGCCGTAATAAACACCATTTGGGTACTTCCACCCAAGAGTGCTTTGATTTCCTCAATTGTTTCTAGGGCTGCATCACGCCCACGTGCTATGTCCATGCCCGCCCCCAATCCTTGGGTAAGCGTTGCTCCTAACTGAATTTTTGTGGGAACAGGGCTTTTGAGAAGGGCTTGTCTGTCAGTATTACATACCGCGAATTCTACATCTTTGATTTTTTTCTCAAACATATAGTTGACGGCATTGCTTCCACCACCACCTACCCCAATCACCTTAATGATCGATGGCTCAACGGCGCTGTTTTCTATTCCGTTCACGATATAGTCTTGTTCCAGGGCGTTTAACAAATTGATGTTCATAAGTAGGTATATCCTTTCTTTTCTCGAAATACTTTCAACTATACCCCTTTTCTAATATGCTCCTCCGGTTCTGTCCTCTCGATCGCCACCACCAAATAAATTTTTCCATCCCTCCCAAATTGTACTTCCGGGTACTTTGACTGGTTCTACTTCTTTTTCTTTGACGGGTGCTTTGGATTTCGCCGGTGGACAAATAGACTTGATCCGAGGATCGATTTGCTTTACTCCCGCCCAGGCTAACCCAAGCGCAGTAGCATAACTCGTATTACTAACCTCATCGGCCTTGGGCGTATGGGCTAACCGCTCAGGAATTCCTATCCGAACAGGCATGTCATTAGCAACCCGGCTAAACAACGTTTCAATATCTGGGATATTAGCCGAACCACCCGTTAAAACCATTCCCCCGATTAACTCATCTGCAAGGCCTGATTCCAAAATCTCGGCATAAACCAGAGCTGCAATTTCTTTTAAACGTTCTTCTATGATAAGAGCTACGTTCTTTTTGAGTACTTGCTTGGGAGCGCGCCCTTTAAGATAATTTATTAGGATTTCAACGTTAAGTGCAGTACGATTCGATAAGGCTTCACCGAAGTCTTTTTTTAGGTTTTCAGCATTCTCCTTTTGAATCACACATCCCGCCTTCAAATCGGCCGTTATGTGCCGACCTGCAATAGGAAAAGAAGAAATATGGCGAATAATACCGCCTTGATATATCACAATATCGGTCATGTGATCGCCAATATCGACTAAGGCTATACCTGCCTCCATTTCGTCGTCGCTCAGTACAGCCAAGCCAGCCGCAATAGGCGCCAATAGTAACTGATCAAATTCCAAGTTTTCATTTGCAGCGCTAAGGCTCTTCTTGGTAAGATCAATGGCTTGCTTATTGCCGGTCACTACCAGAAAATCACCTCCCAGTCTTACTCCAACTCTTCCTACTGGTTCTTTGATCTCTGCGCTATTATCTACCACGAACTCTCCGGGGATAACGTGCATCACATTACCATTAGGCTCTGTTTGAGCTCGGTATACATCTTTGAGCAAGTGTTCTACATCTTCTTGCGTAACTTCGTTACTACTAGCAGAAGTAGAACGTACCATGGAGCTACTGATGGCCGATATCTGGGTATGGCTACCGCTAAAACTTACGTTAACAAACCCAATATCAATGTCAGAACGCATAGTAAGCTCTGCCAATGCGCTACGAATTGCCAAACCCACTTGCTTCACATTTTTTACGGCGCCCATCACAATTGCGTCCTCTGGCACAGTCACCTCACTGAATCCAATTACCTCAACGGTAGTGAAATAGGTTTCTTCCTGACTTTCAACGGCCACCGCTGCCACTTTCGTGCTTCCAATATCTAATCCTACTGAAATGGTGCCTTTTTTCATAAGTACTGGTACAACGGGTTACTCACAAACTATCTGATCCTGAAACTTTACACTCACCTTGGAGTAGCGGCTCCAATCAGAAGCCATTACTTTTTTGTAAAAGACACGAAGTTTTGACAACTTTACGTCAAAATTGTCTGATTTCCCAAATTCAATACGCTGATCCCCGAGGGCAGTAAACAATTCAACGTCACCTGCTTTTGAAACCTGCATTTGGATTATCTGGGCTCTCCAAAAAGGATTTTCATTCAAATAACTAATCATTTCCAGGACCGACTTTCCTTTGGACGAACCAAGGTTTTTGGTATTTTGAAAAAACGACCCGGATACTAGTAGCACGCGGGCCGAATAACGATCAGATAAAGGTATAAAATCTCCCTCTGCATTGATATAAAATCCGTTAGACTTCCTCCATTCTCCGTTCTGAGAAGTATTGATCCAGCGCGCCAACGGTTTTTCCTGCTCTACATCTACTACTAGGTTACCATCCAGGTCATGGTATACCTGGCAATCCTTAATCAACTTATTCTCTCTGATTCTTTTTTCCAGTAACTTTAATTGAATATTCTTTTGCCGATTACCATGAATCGGATGATTTCCATTATCAGTCAGTATCTTTTCAATATCTGATTTGCTAATAAAACGAACACCAGAATCGTAGTCAACTTTAACTAACAAGTTGTTACACTGCTGTTTACTCAATTGGCTTTCTGCCATTCCAACGCACAGTAACAACACTAATAACCATGCACCTATGCCCAACCATTTTCCGGAATAATCAAATTTACGTAACACAGCTATCATTTTAAAGGTATACACCAATAAGTTAGTAAGCGGGCATTAACACCTCCCTAATATTTCCTACAAGCTTATCAATATCTCCCGCTCCGATGGTTACCACAATATCAGTATTACTCATCCTAAGTACGTCAATAATAGCTTCTTTTGAAAGAATTTTTTTATCTTCCAATGTTACTTTCGCTAATAATATCTCCGAAGTAACGCCCTCTATCGGCTGCTCTCTGGCTGGATATATATCCAAAAGTAATAATCGGTCTGCTAAACTAAGGCTCGCGGCAAAGCCATCAGCAAAATCGCGGGTACGGCTAAATAAATGAGGCTGAAAAATAGCTGTCACATGGCGCCTTGGGTATAACGCTCTTACCGAAGATAAGAATGCTTCTATTTCGGTTGGATGATGCGCGTAATCATCGATAAATACCGCATCCGGGCTCTCTATAATATACTCAAACCGACGTTTCACGCCCCGATAAGTACTCAAACCTAGGTGTACTTGCTCAGGTGTAACCCCTAAACGAAGAGCTACGGCCGTAGCTGCTACGGCGTTCTCTACATTGTGGTAGCCCGGGATCATCATCTGTACCGCGTTGATTCTTCCACCAGGATACACGATATCAAAAACGAAACGGGAGTTAACTATACAAAGGTTGTCACTGTGATAGTTCCCTTCGGTGAGAGAATATTCCTGTATAGTCGCGCTTGACCCCACCCTTAGGTTTAAGCCCTTCTTCATAAATAGCGTTCCACCAGGCTTTATCTGTCCGACATAGGCCTGAAAAGAATCAAGTAGGGCATCATGTTCCCCATATATATCTAAATGATCCGCGTCTGTTGAGGTCACAATTGCCAGATCTGGGTATAATGTCAGAAAGGACCGGTCGAACTCATCGGCCTCTACTACGCAAACAATATCTTCGACACGATTGGTAGGCTCATTGAGCAGGAAGTTAGTTCCGTAATTCTGGGTTATTCCACCCAAGAACGCGGTACAGTTTATACCTGCTGAACGCAGCAAATGCGCTACCATCGACGATGTGGTAGTTTTACCGTGGGTTCCGGCGACTCCAACCGTCCGTAAGTTGCGAGTAATCCAGCCTAGTACCTGTGAACGCTTTTGTGTTTCGAACCCATTTGCCCGAAAATAGGCCATCTGCTGATGGTCGGCAGGTATGGCTGGGGTGTATACTACCAACGTCTGCGATGGATCAATCTTATAAGTTGCTGGAATAAGCTGGACGGAATCATCAAAAATTACCGAAATACCTTCTTCTGTAAGAGTGTTCGTCAGGCTGGTGGGGGTTCTATCGTAGCCCGAAACAGAAAAGCCGTTTACATTGAACCAACGGGCCAATGCACTCATACCAATGCCGCCAATACCTACAAAGTAAATGTACTTCCACTCTGAATTAAAACTCATTCGTTCTATGTTTAGGGTCTGCATAACATGCTTTCCCGAGTATTTCATTCTACTAAATTTAGTACTTCTGCTGCAATAGCCGACGACGCGTCAGGCCTAGCCAGTTTTCTAATATTACGACTCAACTCTTCTTGTTTGTGAGGATCTTCCAAGAGCCGAATAGTGGTCTCGATCAGGTCGCGGGAAGCGTGGGCATCACCGACCAACAGTGCGGCGTTCTGATGAATCAGGCTCATCGCATTTTTAGTTTGATGGTCTTCCGAAGCATACGGAAATGGAATTAGAATCGATGGCTTTGCCACCAGACATAATTCCGAAACTGACAGTGCTCCCGCCCTAGAAACGACCACATCCGCTACGGCATAGGCAAGGTCCATCTCATAGATAAATTCGTGGGCTTTCACCCTTTCTGTTCGGGCTTGCTTTACGGCCTCTCTGGCCGTGTCGATATACGCTTTCCCGGTTTGCCAAAGTACTTGATAACCAGCATCATTTAGTTTTTTCAAACCACTCCGAATACTTTCATTGATACTGCGTGCTCCCAGACTCCCCCCCATCACGAAAAGCGTTTTGCGGTGTTTTTCCAGACCAAAATGGGCAAGTCCTTCGGCTCTTTTACTACCGCTATCTATAATGTCACTCCGAACCGGATTGCCCAAAAACTTAATTTTACTCTTCGAAAAAAAGGTATCCATCCCCGGATAAGCCACACAAATTATTTTGGCTCTTTTGGCCAGGAGTTTGTTAGTAATCCCCGCATGAGAATTTTGTTCTTGTATCAGGGTAGGGATACCTAGTAATGATGCTACCATCAGTAAGGGCCCGCTTGCAAAACCTCCCACACCAACGGCAACATCAGCATTAAAATCCCGGAGAACAGACCTCGCTTTTAACAGACTTCTTATCAGCTTGATGGGAAAGGCCAGATTATCCAGCGATAATTCTCTCTTAATACCAACAATAGGTAATCCGATGATGGTATACCCTGCCTTCGGCACCTTCTCCATTTCCATTTTTCCTTCGGCTCCTACGAAGAGTATTTCAATGGTTGAGTCTTCTTTTTTTAGCGCGTTGGCAATAGCAATGGCTGGATAAATATGACCCCCTGTTCCTCCACCGCTTATGATTATGCGTCTTGCCATGCTAATCTTATATTTCTTTTTCTTCCAGTTCTCCCCGGCTCACACTCAGAATTATACCCATAGCCAGGCCCGTAAATAGCATTGATGTGCCACCTTTACTTATGAAAGGCAGGGTTTGTCCCGTAACGGGTAACAGCCCCACTGTTACAGCCATAGTAGCAAACGCCTGAAAAACGATACTAAATGTCAGGCCTGCCGACAGCAGCCCCCCGTACGGTCGCTTAGGCTTCTGAATAGCCTTTACACCTCGATACAACAGCAGCAAAAATGCTCCAATTACTCCCAAAGCTCCCAGAGTACCGTATTCTTCTACAATGATCGCAAATACAAAATCACTATTACTATGGGGTAAGTACCGGCGTTGACGGCTATTGGCTACCCCTTCGCCAGTAAGTCCACCCCGTGCCAACGCAATAAAAGAATGAGATGCCTGGTATTCAACTTTGTTCTTATCAAAAAATTGTTCGAGACGCCTTTGGGCAGTTCCTCCCCTTTCTCCGAGCTTGAGCGTAACAAATAGCCCCGAAAAAAACAAAAAGGCCACAAATGTAAAGAATAAATACCGTTTGGGCACTTTACCCACGTACATCATCATAAAGCAAGTAGTGCCCAGTAAAGCCGCCGTAGAAATATTGGAACGGAAAATCATTGCACATACAACTGCGATCATAACCATGGGCTCTAGCATCAAATTAAAGCCGTTCCAGCCACTTTTAAACCGCCGGGCTAACACCAGTGCAAGATGAGCAATAAGCGCCACTTTGGCTAGTTCAGAAGGTTGGAAACGACGGTTTACAAACGGAATTTCAACCCAGCGGGAGGCGTCATTGACACTAACTCCCTTGAAAAAAGTAAATGCCAACAAGATGAAAGAAACCCAAACGCCTAAACGAGAAAATACAACAAACTTTGTATAGGGGATACGGTGAACAAAGTACATTACCACAATAGCGAGCCCAGCTGACTGGATTTGCTTGTATAGCAGATACTCTGTATCGCCGTTGTATTCAAGATACGATTCCATCACGCTGGCGCTATACACAACCGGCACTCCTCCAATGAGCAGGAATAATGCTACGCCCCACAGCCAAGGGTCACCTTTCAGATTGCGAGCGAACCAAGCTTGGGTAGTTTCCACTCCTTTTTGCAACGTGTCAAACATTGGCTTGTTATTCTTTTTTTACAAGATTCATGACTTCACTTCTAAACTGATCGCCTCGATCCATGTAGTTTTTGAACAAATCAAAACTGGCACAGGCCGGCGATAATAGTACCACATCGTTGGGCTGTGCCCATGATCGGGCCTTGGCCAATGCATCTTTGAGATCGTCTGTCACGTACATGGCGGGCACAATGCTACCAAAATAATCCGTAAGCTTGCCCGAATCGGTCCCCAAAGCTATTAATCCTTTTACTTTTTGTCTGACCAGTGGCTCAATCTGGGAATAGTCGTTGCCTTTATCAACCCCGCCGGCAATTAATATAATAGGACTATCAAAACTTCCAAGCGCATAAAAAACTGAATCAACATTCGTAGCCTTGGAGTCATTTACATACTTCACTCCGCTGATAGTTGTTACTAATTCAAGGCGGTGAGGTGCATTCACAAAAGACAATAAGCCCAACCGGATTTGTTCCGATGTAAGCCCTACGGCCTGCGCTGCCAAAATAGCAGACATGGCGTTAATAGCGTTGTGTGGCCCTTGAATGGGCAGCTCGCTCATAAGAATGGAGAAATCATTTCCATCGCTACTCACCCGCAGTGTTCCATCGTCCCAATATCCCCCTGAATCCAATGTATCCTGCAAAGAAATCGCTTTTTTCTGCGCAGGTAATGAGCGCGTACCCAACTCTGTAACTAAGGCTTCGCTCTCTGCAAAATAAATAAAGTCATCGGCTTCGGTCTGATTCCGTGTGATCCTGAACTTTGAGTTGACATATTTCTGAAAATCGTACTCATAGCGATCAAGGTGGTCCGGTGTAATATTCAATAGCACTGCCACATTTGCCCGGAAGGCATACATATTATCTAACTGAAAACTACTAATCTCCAGTACGTAGATATCTTTGGGATCATCAATCACTTGTTTGGCGAAGCTTTCACCCATATTGCCAGCAAGCCCAACCGACAGGCCGGCTTCCCGGAGAAGATGATAAATAAGTAACGTCGTCGTCGTCTTACCATTGCTTCCCGTAATGCCAATCAGCGTCGCATTCGTGTAGCGAGCCGCTAGCTCTATTTCTGAGATAACGGGAATGCCTCTTTTGTAAAGCTCTTTTACAAGGGGAGCTTTATCAGGTATTCCCGGACTTTTTACTACTTCATCTGCCGCCAAAATAACTGCCTCGGTATGTTTTCCTTCTTCGAAAGGGATATTTTCTTTCACGAGAAGTTCCCGATAGTAGGGCTGTAATTGACTTAGATCCGATAGAAAAACATCAAATCCTTTGGCTTTCCCTAGCAGAGCAGCTCCGGTACCGCTTTCTCCACCTCCTAAGATCACAAGTTTCTTTTTGGCTACTTCTGTCATTCTTTATCAAAGGGTGTTTTGAATGTAAATTTCGGAGAAATTACGACTCTATCGTACTAAAATATGTAAAAAAGGGGGATGAATAGCCCCCCCCGCCAATCAGTTTCAGGACTTACGCCTGCATTTTGCTATTTAGCTTCTTCCTCTGCCTTCATCTTATTAGCGGCACGCACTATGAAGAAGATCACCAGAGCAATAATCAAGAACTCAATTAAGGTTTGAATAAAATTACCATACATAACGGCAACTTCTGTTTGATCACCTACGGCTTCTTTGAGTACGATTTTTAGTTCCGAGAAATTAACTCCGCCCAAAACCAGGCCCAAAACTGGGTTCAGAATATCTGAAACCAGTGAGGTAGTAATTTTGCCAAAAGCAGCACCAATAACCACACCAACTGCCAGATCAAGGACATTCCCCTTAGCAATAAAGGTTTTAAATTCTTGTAGCATACGATTAAATATTTAGATCAGAATAAGGAAAGCAATGTAAAAAGACACTAAAAAGTATATAAAAACCCAATAGACATCGACTGCGCAAACTGGATATCAGTACTCTGGTCTTGATCATAAATCGCAATGACACCAAGGTTAGCATTCCAGTACTGGTTAATCTTAGCAGTAAGCATTGCATCCAGGCGATTATCAATAGCACCCAGTTTTTTGTAGTTTGCGTACATCAGATAGCGACATTTCAAATTGACATTCTTGGCGATATCCTTATCAAAATTAGCTACGATCTGCATCAGGGCTACTTCGTTACGGATTTTTTTTCCGACGGGTACTCCGTAGTTTTTAGGAAAGGTTTCATGTAAGTTCAGGTCTGATACGATTGTTTGCCGTATAGCTCCTGGCGAAAGTGTCACAAAAAAATAGGGAACCGGCTACTGTACCCTACTAAAATGAAAGGATTAAATGGGAAAATCGGATTTTTGTAGTTCCTCAACAACAAATCTCCTTTTTTCCCATGAAGCAGAGCCTCATCGACGAAATTACGAAAGTTCTAAAAAGA
>Ga0209702_10009884_pt1 | contig 10433 bp, 5 predicted proteins | sample FRY01_FD_187210 | JGI IMG/M metagenome (GOLD analysis project Ga0209702, IMG submission 187210) | Freshwater microbial communities from Lake Fryxell liftoff mats and glacier meltwater in Antarctica - FRY-01 (SPAdes) (version 2) | ecosystem: Environmental > Aquatic > Freshwater > Ice > Glacier...
TCAGGTGTAACCTGTGTGTCGGGCCGCTCTGATATTGATTTTGGCATGTTGGGAATCCAGTATCTGTGGCCCTGAAATATAGTTTATCCCAAACGGGGAGTGTATGGGATCAGGTTGACACACAGGGTGACCCCTTAAGCCCCTGTGACCCCATAAGCCCCTGTGAAATGTAAGGCCTGACCCCATAAGCCCCTGACCCCATAAGCCCACTGAATTCCGCCGCCCTGACTCACGACTTCCGGCCAACATCCGAGTCCCTCAGGGCACATCGCGGCAAATCCCAGACCCGGCTCCTAGGAAACTGGAATTCAGGGAGTCTGAAAATCTGCTCCCCCAGTTCACCACTTCAAGCAACGCGCGGCCCGCACCCGAGTCTTCCACCTGCACTCCAGAGCGGTCACATCGCGACGAATTCCGAGCTGGGCATGGGTGACCTCATGGGGCGAACCGGTGGTATGCATAGGGTGCTGGGGAAGTCTCTCCCAACAACCAGATTCGCTCCAGAGCGTCAGATCAGTTGGACGTTGACGGCGTCAACCCAAGTCTTGAATACCTCTACTGTTTTAGCGTACCGACGTTTTAACTCGAACACACTGCAAATATAGTCAACAGGATCATGAGGTTGCCGCTCGATCGCTTCACGCGCTAACCCGAGTGCTTCTGGAAACGCGATCTCACTCCAAACTCGTTCATAGCCAAAAGGACTCAAGCCTCGCCACGGCAGAACATCCACAACACCATCGGGTGATAACCAATAGGCAGGCTCGTGACCTTCTCGTCGATGAATCCCCGCCCATGGGTCAACGAGAGCCATTAGGTAGGAGACCTGCTTCGGCGAAGTACGCCGAAGACCATGCCCCTGAGCAACCTCAAACGCCAGAGCCCGCTGCGTAATACAAGGCCGTTCAGCGAGAATTACTTTGACCATATCCACAAGCTCAAGCTTGTGTCTTTCATCGAAATAAGCGCTGGCAAGAAACTCGGCACCGTCGACAAGAGAGTCAGCCTCCTGGTCAGAATCCGTTTCTATCAACCGCTCGGCTACAGGACTGTCAAGATCGACAATGATCATGTCTTCTGGCTGCTCTTCCGGTTCGTCCAGAAGTCGTACCCGGTCTTCAGCCAATATGGCGTTCAGCCTGTCGTGAATCGTCTCTATAGCCGCCTCTGGGTCTCTAAAGTAATCCGTTGACCACAACCGAACGAGCCGCCAGCCCAGATTCTCGAGAATGGCCTGTCGCGTGCGATCTCGATCCCGCGCACTGGGCGAGCCATGATAAGTCGCACCATCACATTCCACGCCGGCCAGATAAAGGCCGGGGCTATCCGGGTGAACAATGCCCAAATCGACGCGGAACTTGGAAACACCAATCTGAGTTTGTACCTGCCAGCCCAGCGCCCGTAGAGACCACGCAACGGCTTGCTCGAAGTCGCTGTCAAACTGATCGACGCCATACGCCGCAGTGCTCTGTTCCGCAAGGGCGATAGGACCCTTCTCCGCGAATTCCAAATAGTGTTTCAGGTGTTCAACCGCTGTAGCAGACGTTCTGGAAAGGTCAATCATACTGGAGTCGAAACTTGCGAATACCAACACCTCAGTGGTCGCTCGCGTAATCGCGACGTTCAAACGACGCTCTCCACCTGACTTATTCAGCGGACCAAAATTCATCGACATTGTTTTGCCATCAGGCTCGGTCGGCCCATACCCCAAACTGAACATAATCACATCGCGCTCATCACCCTGGACAGACTCGAGGTTCTTAACGAACACAGAATCATATTCATCAGTCGCCTGGAAATAGGGCTCAATAGCGGGGTATCGCCGCCGAGCATCATCTAACAGATCCTCCACTGTGCGCTGCTGGTCGCTGTTTAGCGTTACGATACCCAATGATTGCTTACTGTAGCGAGAGTGGCTGAGTCGCCGGACAACCTCTTCGACCACGGCCTTCGCTTCAATCGGGTTATTTCTTCCCTTACCTTTGGCATAAACACCGCGTACTCGATGGAGCGTGACGGCAGACTCCTTGGTATCCGAGGCTGGGTAAGTCACGAGAGAGTTCTCGTAGTATTTTGAATTCGAAAAGGCAATCAGTGACTCGTGCTTGGATCGGTAGTGCCCCATCAACCGGCGGTGGGGCAAGCCAGCTGCGAGTGCTTGATCGAGAATAGACTCAAGATCCTCTTCGTCAGGATCATCCGCGTCCACGGTGGCATTGAAGAAGTTCGTGGGAGGCATCTGCTTCGGGTCGCCCACGACAATGACATTCTTACCACGGGCGATTGCCCCGACAGAGTCCCAGGTAGTCATCTGAGACGCCTCATCAAAAATAACGACGTCAAACGCGTTGAAGTCAGATGGCAGAAACTGGGCGACCGACAGAGGCGACATCATCATGCATGGACAGAGCTCTAGAAGCCGCTTTCCCATTTCTTCGAACAAGACGCGAATGGGTTTGTGTCGCGTCTTTTTCTGAAGTTCTCTTGACAGTAAATTGACGTCCTTAGAGTTTTCTTCACTTTTAATGTCCCGAGTGGATTGGGATAGTAACGCTGAGACGTACTCTGCTGTTGCGTCAGCCACCTTAGCGTCGAGCTGACGGAACTCTTGGAGTCGAGTGTTGTGTTCACTGGCTTTAAAACTTCGTAGCGGTTCCCGATCATCAATTAGCCGGGGTGCTAACCAGGCACAAAACGCTGTGTAGGCTTGGCTTTCTGAATCGCCAGTCAGTATGGTGCCCGCTTCAAGGGCCTCACAAATGGGACCGATCCGAATTGCATCGCATTCACGCTTAGCAGCTACCCACTCAACCCACGGCTTGAGTTTTCGCTCATGCTCAATGACCGTTGAGAGACTATTCTGATAGTCAATGATCGGCCTCTCTGTAGAAATCTCAACCCCGGTCCTTGCGACCTCAGTGACAGACTGACCCAGCTCTTGCTTCACCGAATCAAATTTTTGCTTACTGCACTGCACTTGGGACGCTTCGAGGAAATCCCGGCCATCTATGAGTTTAGCTCTAATTGCGGTGAGCAATTCCATCGGCTCGTTGACGAGCCCAATGGCCTGCTTTACCAATGTGTGTATACGCACACCATCAACCTGCTTGGTTCGCAGATTCTCGCCTTCACTGTCCCAGCCCGTCCAAATATCATCGGCAGTAAACTCTTGAGACAAACGGCCAACTTCTGCCACAACGCCTTTTGCTTCTTTAAGTGCATAGAGGATATCGAGCTCACTAAACTTTTGATATCCCTTTAATTTGGCGAGTTTATTCAACTTCCCTTTGATGAATAGCTTCTTCCACCAACTCTGCTGCGCTTCTTCAAACAGGTCGATCCATTCATCGACTGGCGTTTCAGCTAATAGCGGCGCAGAGGCACCGTGGGCGATCTTCTTGAGGCGCTCATCAAGCTCCGACTTACCCTCTGCTAACTGACTCAGCCGCTCGAGACGCTTTGTCACATCCGGGCCGAGGGCAAAGCCAATGTGCTGGTCTTGCGCTATATCAATTAGCTCTGACAGCGCGTTGAGTCGATCTACCTGAGACAGAGTCGGCGAGTCAATCTTGATATTGAAATGAGCCGCAAACTCCGATACCACGGGTGACGTTGTTTGTGCCGTTCTGATAAAGACTTTAGCGTGTTCGATGAGAGCCGCTTGCCAGGAGTATGACCATGAGGTCGCGGTTATCGGGTGAAATGCGCTGGCCTCCAACGTCGACACGTCACCATAGGCGAGGCCCGCTTTCTTGGCAGTGTCTTTGAGCTTCTCTAAACCCGATACGCCTTCGATAGAACTGTTAGATAGATGCATCCCCCAATCCAGATTGACCTTTTGATTCTTCTCATATCCTGCGACCCGCGCAATGGCAGCTCGCGGGGAGACGCCGAACGTTGAGGGCTCGTGCAACGCCTTGACGAAAACATTCAGTTCGTCACGCCTAGCTCGAAGCCTATTTGCCTCCTGAATCCACTCAGCAGAAGTTTTCTCCTCATGGGTCTCAGTCGTTCGGCGCAGCTGATCCAATACAGCCTTTTTATTGGCTTTGTTGGAATGCAGCTCCAGTACATGATGGTCAAGGTGAATTTTCTCTAGTCGGCGATAAACAACCTGCAACGCTGCGATTTTTTCCGCCACGAAAAGGACTTTTCGCCCCTGAGCCAGATTGTTCACAATCATATTAGCGATTGTTTCGGACTTACCTGTCCCGGGCGGCCCTTCCAGAACAAAATTCTGCGGTCTTGACCCTGCCTCAACGGCCACCATTTGTGAGCTATCGCAATTCAAGGGAATGTATATCTGCGCCGGGTCGACTTTTGCATCCAACTCACTGCGTAGTAAGAATGACGCCTCTTGCTCGTAAGCCTCTCGTGGATGATCAACCAGGTGCGCGACAAAGGGGTTTTCCTTGAGATCCTTTATGCGATTCCTAAGATCTTTCCACATGAGGTACTTGGCGAAGGAAAACGACGCAACCACACACTCTTCGAGTACTTCGAAACCCGGCTGCTCGGCAACAGCTTCCCTAACGTCCTGCCAAACTCTTGACACGTCGATTCCTGACTCATCCTCTGGAAGCTGATCCCGGAGATGCGACAAGTCGATAGCGTGCTTTGTAAACAAGAATTCGATAAGCGTTAGGTTGAACAGTGGATCTTCATCTTGGAGTTGAAGCATCTTAACCGTCGCCTTGGCACTTTTTCGGGTGAGCTGGACCGGGACCAAGATGAGCGGTGCTTTGTAGGACTTTGCATCTCTGGTGTCTTCTTTCCACGACAACATGCCCAATGCCAGAAACAGTGTATTTGCACCGCCCTCTTCCAAATCGTTCTTTGCCTTCCTGAGAAGATTTATTAGTGTATTTTCGACTTTCTTCTTCGACATATTAGCAACGAGAATATTCTTGTCCAATTGCCGCAAAGCGTATTCAACATGCAGGTCGTCACCCGTTCCTAACCGGAAGGCGTCGGCACTGCGTTCTCGATCGTTGATCGGACTAACCTCAGCGGACTCAAAAGAGAACTTGGCACTGTCGGCAAGCTGGTCTTCCAGTCGTCCAATATCGGGGCAAAATATTCTCACCCCCGCAGCACTGTCCCTGAATGACAGCAGAGCGTTTCGTTTGGTGAGATCAAGTAATTTTCGCTGCCATGTGTCTATTCGGGTTTCAGGGGTTTCCTTAATAACACGCTCTTCCGACCGAACGGGTGGTAACACCGGTACCGGTAGCAGTGTTATTTTTCCCTCGTCTTCTGCCTGGGCTTCTTGTTTTCGATCCTCAACAGTTGCCAGTGGCTTGATTTTTCGAGCGCGAGCCTGAGCAATGTCAATCGCGTATACAAAGTCGGTTTCATTTTCCTCGGCAAGCAATGAGCGCGCATGATCACACGCTTGCAGAAAGGTCGGCGCATTGGAATTAGTGACCATCGTCGACTCGAAAAGGATTAGGTCCCGGGCGTCGACTCGCTTTCTCAACTCCATCGGATCGTCGTTTGTTAGCAAAGGAAACATGTTATCGATGAGCCAAACCCCGACGAATGCATGATCTTTAGTTAGCGCGATAACAGTATTGAGGCCCATTAGCTCCAAGCAACTTGCAAACAGTAGAGATAGGTCCAGACAGGCTCCCATCTTGCTGGTACTGATATCTGATGCTAGGCGAATGAGCTGGCCTTGATGAGCGAAGCTAGGCGGCGGAGACACATAGGCGATTTTCTGGTTGGCGACAACCGACCATAAAGCCGCAGCCATGAGGTATGGTTTCTCTCTAGAGTAAGATTGATATCCGTCCGCAATGCGTCCGTGGCCATTCTCTTCAAGTACCTCAGTGACTTGCTTAACAAGGGACTCCACATAAACCCCGTTAGGCTTGACAAAGGCAGCCAACAGCTCGGGTTGACGTGCTTCACCACCCCAGAAGTTGGCAGGAAGAACGTCCAGGGTTTCCGAATGAGTCAACAGCGGCACATCAGGATATTCGGACTCAACTACAGTAAAAGTGAACTTGAGCCGCGTCTCGTCGGAGAGACTGAATAGATAATCGTGCGAAAACTGAAGTGACCTATCTTGGAGACTGATGTACTCCCCTAAGCCAAGCTGAGCGATCTCCCACCTTTCAGTCAGCAGAACTCCACGTTCGCACTCCAGCTTTACAGTTAGTTTCCTGATAGTAGTATTTTGCTCACCCTCTGCAGCTTCCAGATAGCTGACTCGGACGTTTGCGAATAGGCGGTAAGAGTTTTGCTGGGCAGCCAGCGAGTAGACGGGTAACTCTTTATAGAAAATTCGAAAACTACCCATAGTCTATGTTCCTTTTGACGAGCCTAGTGATCTGTGGCAGTGGACCGACTGTAATGCAGTGTCTAGCAAACTCGGGAAGATTCAGCTTCCTGATCTGCTTCGATTAGCCTAAGTGGTATGCGCTTGATTGGTAAGTACACCCTCCGCCAATCTCATGACCAATCCCGCTATATTCTAGATTTGAATCATTTGGCATCACTTCCCAATTGCCCAGTTACCGATTCGTGCGGGAGCAGTGTAGCGCCAGCTCACCCAATCAGAGCCACTGTGCGTCCGTACACGGCGCCTTTTCACTCCGGTGTCATTCCCCCTGGAGGAACGATCGCCCTCCGTGTGCCATCCTGTCCGGACTTATTCGTTCCATTCATCCCAAATTAGTTATTATTTCAAGCTACCCAAAAATCTATTACCTAATTGCTTTGCAGAGAGATCGTTGGAATATTACTCCCTGACACCACGATCTTAAAGGCCAAAATATTCCCAGCACTGTTAAGCGTAATAGTTGTACTCCCAATACCACCAGTTCCGTCATTGATTTCTACTGACGTAATAAAATTGATATTTCCATTCCCGGCATCCTCAACTCTCCAGCTCGATTCAGATGAACTGTTATCAGAACACGTTTCTGTCGGCGCGAAACCAAAATCGCCAATTTTTACAACATCGGGTAGCTGGTATGGAAAAGCTGGCGTACAGATTGTGCCATCTTGTTCTCTGCGACCTAAAATGAAACCACTCATATCAATGTAGGATGCGCCTCCTGACGCCGCCGTATTGCCGTCAAAATTAAGGCTGATTATTGATTCTTGTGGCGTAACCAATACTCCATCGAGCATAACTTGTGCACGATTCGCTATCGATAGTGACCCTGTCCATTGCCCACCTTCTGAATCAGTCCCAGTTAGCTGAGTCGAATAAACAGTCCCTGGAGCTGTAGATTTAATCGTGGATAGACTGAATTCTTGATCGGGATCTGTCGGTATTGGAGCGGACGCATCATTCCCACCGCCGCCACCGCCGCCACCTCCACAACCAGTGAAGGCTAATAATATACCAAGCACTAATAGGCCTTTTATCGTCAGACTTTTTTTCATGAGGATTCCTTCTCTCAAAGTTAACTCGATTAAGCGCGCAATAGACACGCCATCTTGGCAAACACAAACACACGCTATTCCATTAACTGCCAGTAAAGCTTTGGTGATATCGAATCTAATTATCTGGGGGTGAAGCACCCCCCGGCCTGGGGATTTGCCTACCTATGAACGGTAGAAAATGTCTTAACCCAACGTAGAACAGATATTGATTCCTGTCACCACTAGACATCCATACACGTCGCCTTTTCAACCCAGTGGCTCCAAACCAGAGAGGCACCCCCGCCATTCCTGTGCCATCATCAACCTACTACAGAGGATTTCCAATATGTTCAAATCAATAATCTGCATGGCTTTACTCACCCTGCCCCTCCTGGCTCAGGCCCAGTCCACGATCCCCAAGGTCGGCAATAAATGTCCCAGCGGCTACAGTGACGGCAAAGGGGCGTACTGTTATGGCAGCAAGACAAGCACCTCCAAAACAATACCCAAGACCGATAGCCGATGCCCTAGTGGCTATCGTAACGGCAAAGGCGCGTACTGTTATGGCAGAGATACATCAGAGGAAGTCATCACGAAAGTCGGCGGCAAGTGCCCGAGTGGCTATAAAGACGGCAAGGGCGCGTACTGCTACAGCGATTAGGTTATCTGCCGGGTTTGATCATGGGCGAATCGCGAGTTCCACGCCGGTGAAGTCTTGGCGACCCCAGCACCTGCCACCTGCGACCTGCGACCTGCGACCTGCGACCTGCGACCTGCGACCTGCGACCATTATCTGAAACTCATCCGTCAGGCATTGAATCTGGCGGTGGAATGGGAATTGCTCAAGGTAAATCCAGTGGCCAAGGTCAAGCTTTTCCACGTGGACAATCGTGAAGAGCGCCTAATGTCTGAAGAGGAGGTGCAACGCCTTCTCGACGTGCTGGACCGCCATACGGGTACCGCACCCAATGTGGTCAAGTTCCTGCTGTTCACCGGGGCTCGAGTCAATGAGGCTCTGCATGCACGATGGACTGACATAGACCGCACACAGCGTAACCGGGTCATCCAGGCCACCAACTCAAAGTCGAAGCGTCGCCGGGCAATACCGCTCAATGATGCTGCGCTGGAGGTATTGGATAGCCTCTGGACCAAAGGCAGGTCAGAATGGCTCTTCACCAGCAGCCGTGGTGGCGATCGCATGACCACCATCAACAAAGTGTGGCAGCGGATCAGGATACAGGCCGGAATCCCTCATGTGCGGTTGCATGATCTGCGGCACCAGTTTGCGTCATTTCTGGTTAACTCAGGCAGGACGCTGTATGAGGTTCAGGCGATTCTGGGCCATAGCGATGCCACTGTGACTCAACGGTATGCCCACCTGTCCACGACGACGCTCCAGGAAGCTGCAGCAACCGCATCCCGGGCAATCCGAGACAGCGCCGCCTGACGCACCGCGACCTCAGGCCCTCGCAATGGGGGCCCTTTTTGACCTTCTCAAAATATAACCCGACAGGTAATCATGATAGCTATGCCAGTAGCAGTAGCAGTAGAACCGGCTCACGCCACCAACAGAGGCATGGATCACGGTGTAGAACTTACAGTAGGGTGGACGCCATGAAATTGTATATCGCTGAAAAACCCAGTCTGGGCCGCGCCATTGCCGAGGCTCTGCCCAAACCGCACCGCAAGGGGGATGGCTGCATTTATGTCGGCAACGGTGATTGCGTCAGTTGGTGTGTGGGGCACCTGCTGGAACAGGCGGAACCCGACGCTTATGATCCTCAGTTCAAGCAGTGGCGCCTGGAACACCTGCCGATTGTTCCCGAGACCTGGCAGCTTAAACCCAAGGCCAATAGTCGTAAGCAACTGGCCGTACTGCGCAAACTGGTAAAGGACGCAGACGAGCTGGTCCACGCCGGTGACCCGGATCGGGAAGGGCAGCTGCTGGTCGACCAGGTGATTGATTACCTAAAGGTGCGCGGCCCCAAGCGAGACAGTATCCAGCGCTGCCTGATCAACGACCTGAACACGGCGGCTGTGACCCGGGCTCTGGGACAGCAGCGGGATAACAAGGAATTTATACCACTGTCGACCTCCGCTCTGGCCAGATCCCGGGCCGACTGGTTATATGGCATCAATATGACCCGCGCCTACACCCTGATGGGGCGCAAGGTGGGTTACCCGGGAGTGCTCTCAGTGGGCCGGGTACAGACCCCGGTACTGGGGCTGGTCGTGCGGCGGGATGAAGAGATCGAGCGCTTTGTCACCAAATCGTTTTACCAGCTGATCGCCCATGTAGTGACCGAACAGGGTGAGCACTTCAAGGCGCGGTGGCAGCCCAGCGAGGCGTGTTTGCCGTGGCAGGATGACGAGGGTCGGGTGCTGTCAAAAGCCCTCGCCGAGAATGTGCAGTCCCGCATCCACCAACAACCCGCCAGTGTGACGGCCAGCAGCCGCAAATTAAAGAAGCAGCCCCCACCCCTGCCGTACAGTTTGTCGAGCCTGCAGATCGATGCGGCCCGGCGCTTCTCCCTGAGCGCCAAGCAGGTGCTCGATACCTGCCAGAGCCTCTACGAGCGCCACAAGCTGATCACCTACCCCCGCTCTGATAGCCGGTATTTGCCGCTGGAACATTTTGCCGATCGCCACACCGTGATCGATGCCCTGGCCAATAACTGCCCGGCACTGGGTGAGGCTGCAAAGCATGCCGATCAAACCCTGAAAAGTGCCGCCTGGAATGACAGCAAGGTTGAGGCGCACCATGCGATCATCCCCACAGCGCGAACAATGGAGTCCCGCCAACTCAGCCAAGCGGAGCGGCAGGTCTACGAACTGGTGGCCCGCCAGTATCTGGCTCAGTTCTATTGCGCCCATGAATACAGCGACAGCCAGATCGGCATGGATATCGCCGGTGGCCACTTTATTGCCCGGGCCAGGACGGCGCTACAGCCAGGCTGGAAGGTCCTGTTCCCCGCCCGCAACTCGGACGATAACAGCGAATCTGCACTCAACGTGGTATTGCCAAGCCTGCAGAAAGGAGATGCGTGCTTCTGTGA
>Ga0209702_10009890_pt1 | contig 10429 bp, 10 predicted proteins | sample FRY01_FD_187210 | JGI IMG/M metagenome (GOLD analysis project Ga0209702, IMG submission 187210) | Freshwater microbial communities from Lake Fryxell liftoff mats and glacier meltwater in Antarctica - FRY-01 (SPAdes) (version 2) | ecosystem: Environmental > Aquatic > Freshwater > Ice > Glacier...
GCGCTGGTGCCAGTCCCGTCGGCGGACAAAAGCACAATCCGCGCCCGCCAGACATGCTTCTGCGGCGAAGACGGAGCCGAAATGATCGCCGCAAGACGAAGGCGGTCACTTGGCGATACGATAAACCCAATTCCTGTGCGCATCTCCCTCAATCGCACATCTGGAAATACAACGGAATCCAAATTCGGACTCCTTCGTTCCGGTCAATCCACTAGATTAGAGATGCCTTCGGTCCAGTCTGCATCAGGCAGGATCGACACAAGAAAGCCTTTGCACAGCACCGAGGTGCTGATTGCCAGCCCCGCTGCAACGCCCGACCACCACAGTGCGCTGAACGGGCGCAACAGTTCGTGCTCGCCTTCCCTACGGATCGCCTCGAATATAACCGACGAGGGGACGCTCTCGATTTCGTCGACCTGCTTTTCCTCGTCGCGGTCAAGATCAGCTTTTTTGGACATGTGCCTAAACCTTCAATTGTCTTAATTTTTGTTTAACCGGCGCCAGAAATGGCCGAGGCATGCGGCCTTGCGGTCAATGACGGACGTGTTCTGTGAGACTTGATTGACGCCGATCACCGCACCGCCCGCTTAATTAGGGCATGCAGGCTCAACCCCTGAACGATCAGGGTGAACAGAACCACGGCGTATGTTGCTGCCAAGAGCGCAGATTTTTCTGCGACTTCTGGCAAGGATAGCGCCAGTGCAACCGAGATGCCACCGCGCAATCCGCCCCAGGTCAGCACAGGAATGGTGCCGCGCGCAAATTTGCGGAACAGACCAAGTAGCAGCACCGGGCCGCTGACGGCCGCCAGCCTCGCGATCAGCACCAATGGCACGGCCAACGCCATCAGCCACCCAAAGGCGGGTTCGAACCGCAACACCAGAACTTCCAGTCCGATCAGCAGGAATAGTACCGAGTTGAGCATTTCGTCGATTAACGTCCAGAAGCCGAAGAGGTAGCGCTGGGTCTGATCGCTCAGCGCATCCCGCGGCCCCCTGCTTCCGACCAGCAATCCCGCGACGACAACGGCCAGCGGACCGCTCACCCCCATTCTGGAGGCAATCGCATAGGTTCCCATGACCAGTGCTAACGAAATCATGACCTCGATCACATAATCGTCGATGGCCCGCATGGCGCGGTGGGCAAAATAGCCAGTGACTGCACCAAGGATCGCACCGCCCATGGCTTCCACGAAAAACATCTGCCCGACCTGCACGGCGTCCAGGTTGTCGCCAAGCGCTGCGTGGACGAGAACGACAAAAAGCACCACGCCGACGCCGTCGTTGAACAATGTCTCGCCCGTCATCACGATCTGAAGGTCTTCGGGCACCTTCACTTCTTTGAGTGTTGCCAGAACTGCGACCGGGTCTGTGGGGCTGATTAGCGCACCGAAAACAAGCGCCCAAGGCAATGAAATCGGAACTCCGATTAGGTCGCCCGTCGCCCAGACGACGCATCCGATGGTCGCGGTTGAAACCACAACACCGATGGTCGCCATTGCACCTATGGTCACTGCCCGACTGCGCAATCCAACCACATCGACTTGCAGCGCGCCCGCAAACAGAAGAAATGCGAGCATGCCCTCAAGGACTGTTCCCTGGAAATTGAACTGGCCTACCAATCCGGGCAGATTTTCGTAATTCACGAGCCCCGGCACAGCGGTCTCGGCCCCGATGACCAAAAGCGAGGCGCCAAGCCCCATGACAAGCAGGCCGATGGTATGCGGTAAAAGCGCCAGCCGGTTATTAACCCAACTGAATGCAGCCGTGAGAGTCAGCAGGATTGCGACAAGTTCAAACTGCGACAGGGCGTTCATTGCTTTAGGCCGTTGGGGAGAGCAACATTTGCGCAACAGCGAAACCTGATTCTCATGCGATTCAAAGGACTAACGCTCGCATCAGTCGACTCCATATTTCAGCATCTTCTCAAGACCTTCCGTTAGGAGTTCGCCCGTATCCGGTTGACCCAGCAGATAGTGGCTCACTAACCCGTCGTGCTGTTGCCGGGCAAGCGCCCTGGTCCGCTCCCATTCGGCGGGTTCCGCATCGCCACGCCCGATCCAGAACAGCGCAACCAGCCCGTCTTTCTGCTCGTTGTTCATGCTTTCGATTTCTTGCGTGATCTCGTCACGGCTTAGATCGCCCTCTGTCTCTTGCAACGTTACCGCTACTTCGTCGTCCGAGGCATTGCCGCCAAGGTCGGGAACAACAGTGCCTTCCTTCGCCGTCACGGCATTGAACCGCAACACAAGTTCCTCAATCCGGGCATCGTCAAAGGGAAGTGCGGCCATCGGTTTCTCCCGTTATAAAGCCTGCACGATAACACGCCGGCCCGACACGGCACTGATATCGATCATGACGCTGTGCCTGCATTCAGGCCAGTAGTCCTTTCGCAGATGCCTGGTGAGCAGTAGGCCATGGACGCCGAACGCAGCAACTGGCCTGCCCCGTATCTGTGAGGCTGTCAAGATATGGATCAGTCCAAGGGCCGCACACATAATTGGTCGTGTCGCGAAGTTGGTGGAAATTGAAAAGTGGCATAATCTCCGGGTGAATTCAAACCATCCAACCAGCGGCTTGCACCGCCATAGGAGATCACGCCTTGACCCAGATTACAGACACAGGCACGCTTTCGCTAATCGCATGTGTAGACGGCATCGATCCGATTGAGGATCAACTTCGCGCGAATATCTGCGGCACGATTGAGGCCGTTTTCAATTAAGAACTGAACGGCTTTCTTGGTCGTTTAAGCTATGGCCGAACAGCCGGGGCGGCGAAGGGCTATCGCCACGGCATCCGGGATCGCCAGCTCACTGGGACATTTGGTATTGAGACGATCAGCGTGCCCCGCGCACGGGTTGAAGACGAGTCGGGGAAAGTCAGCGAATGGCGATCAAAGGCGTTGCCGCGCTACCAGCGACTTACCAAGACGGCCGAAGCGCTGATAGCTTCGGTTTACTTGTCGGGCACGAACACGCGGCGGGTGAAGCGCGCGCTGTTCGCGCTGTTTAAGGGTGCAGTGGGCAAAGATGTGGTCAGCCGATCGTGGCGTAGGGTGAAGGTCGATTGGGATGCCTGGTGCGCCCGTAGTCTTGCGGATGAAGATATCATCCGGCTTATTCTCGACGGCACCGTGATCAAGACGCGGATCGACAAAAAGGCTACAAACATCTCGGTTCTGGCGGCGATTGGCTTCCGTCGTGACGGGCAGAAGGTCCTGTTATCCATTATGAATATGGGTGGAGATGGTCAGCAAAAAGTGGCGACAATCAAAGTGCTGGCCTGTCCAGTGACCTAGCGGCCGCATCCAGATCAGATCACCTTCGCTCGTCGCGGGTATGAGGATTGGTGGCAGGCTTTGGATTGGGTGAGGGCTGGGCTAGTGGCGGGTCGGATGCTGCGAGATGTTGATGTGGTGGCGGTAATGCCGAAGGTGCGGCCGTGGACGCGATAAGTTGGTCGGAAATGACTGGTACAGGGGGCCCTCGCGGCGAGCGCGAGGTATTTTTCTGGACACCCGCACTTGGTCTGTTTTTTTGATATCAGCGCAGTTTACAGCATCGACGCTACAACGCGAGGCCGCGATGATCCACAAAACAAAGCGGTCGCACCATCAGGGCTGGTTGGTGTTTGCGACTCATAATGCCTCTGCCAAATGGTGGTTGCGGCGCTGGAACCTATCAACAAGAAGCATGTGGGGAATGGTCAGGGCTGCCAATCCTATGAAGACGGTTTGAGAAATGCTCTCCACAATCAAACCCGCCTTGAAGCTATCCAAAAAAAGAATGCTTAAAACTGCCACTAAGGCCGTGACTGCAGATAAAAACCCCGCAGTCAGCAATGCGCCCTTGCGGTCTTTTAGCGACTCGAACGTGGCTACAGTGTGCCGCACGGAGTGCAATACACAAAAATAGACGATGAAGTAGACAAGTGGGGCCAGTAAACCTGCTGCAAGCCATATCGCTGCTTGCTCTGCCGCTGCGCGGGTGCGCGTGGCCGGTTGCAATATCACCATTGCGACGAAGATCACCAAGGCCGTGCCGCCGGCAATAGCGAGGCAACCTGTTGCAAGGTTGGCGGCGGATTCGGGAGCGAGATGTCCGAAGATATGCGCAACATCGTCCTGATGAAACAGCGCTGGCCCCCCGATGGTTGCAGCACCGCCGCACCATCGCAAAGCAGAGGGGCTGTCACTCCAATCACCCGAAAAATGAACCGCGGAATAGATCAAAAATGCAAATAGCGATGCGCCCGGAAACAAAATCCAGAAAATAACGACCAGAGCAGAAAGGCTTAAATAAAGACTGGCAAACTTAAGTTTTCCACGCCACCCGCGGAGCGGCCAAAGCACCTTTGCGATCGACAAGTCAAGTGCACCATGAGGCAGGCCAAACACGGCAACGAATGGGGCAAGCAGCAAGACCTGAGTGGTCAGGTCGGGTTTCAGCACGAATGTCAGGACGACTGCAAAGGTTGCCGCACAGACGAATAGCCAAGTTTGCCAGACGGGAGAACTGGTCATGCCGGGAATGCGGCCGCCCGCAAGAAAGGCAATGGCGGCAGCGACGCCATCACCGAAAAACGGTCAGAGGCGCTGGTCGAGCCTGACAGGAACCGTTCCAGACGATCTTTCGGTGCATTGCGAAACAAGGTCTCGAACAAAGCTGGGCCGCGTCCCGGCGATGTCTTCAAAACCTGAAGGAATACGCGGTCCATGAACAGGGTCATCGGGCCATCGAGACTGGTTTTCGGAGTATCACCATTTATCAGGGCGGCGGCCACCTGATCTGCCTGAATCTGGGTTCGGCTAAAGGCATACCCGGTTGACGGTCGCGCAGCACCCCCCCCTAACCCCATGCGAATGATCCCTTGGACTTCAGGATCAGCAAACCCCGCTTCCATGGGCAAAGCCCCCGCTTCGGTACGCAGGGTTTCAGTTTTGCCGGGATCAAGAGCATCTATCTCGGCGTCCAGCCAAGGCCCGAACACGTCAGGCCCCGGGTTGTAGGGTGCGAACGACGTTACCTCGACCAGCGCGCGGTCGCGCGCAAACGGAAGAATGTAAACGAAATCAACGCCCGCACTGCGCGCCGGGCGAAAATGCATCAATTGCACGACACCGGGATCGAAGACAGGCCGTTCTGTCTGGATTTCGCGACCCAGAAAGAATTGGCCATATACGGGCACACGCGTTGGTGGACGCGTGTCGATCACGGTTTTGGCCGTGAACGCCCCGGCATCCGTTTCGATCCTCCAGGTCTTGCCCGCCCGAATAACGTCGTTGGCAATGACACCCATTGACAGCGATGTACCCTGACCCTGATCGATACACTCACATGCGCGGGTGTAGAACGCACCAGACTCGATTGTCTGATACCGCAAATGGGCGGACGTTCGCGTGCTTTGATGGTGCGGTCCAGCCACTGTCCATGATGTCCACTCTTTGCGCACGCAATCCTCAAATGGATCGCTGCGGGTACGCCAGAAACTCCAAGCCCGATCATCGACATATTCGGCCCGGGGTTCGATCACACGAACCGAAAGGCTACTTTTCGCTAAGCGAACAGCCATACTTAGCCCTGCGCACCCGCCACCAAGGATCGCGACATCAACGTCAGGTCCGGACATGCGCTGATGTCCCTTCTGATTTCAATGTTTGCTTGGTTTCACGCACAAGGGCCGCGACGACGAGGCGGACCTTACGGTCAATCGGAACCACCGCACGCCCCTTCAATGGGGCATAGTCCCGACGGCGCAATTCCGTTCCAATCCCTGCGTACATCGCTGTAGCCGATGCCACAGCAAGACGTAGCCGAATAGGCAGAGCGACCAGTCCATGACGACCTGATTGGTAAAGCTCATCAGCCCGGTCCAATAGATACGCCATGGATGCCGTGGCTGCGGCGATGGCGTCCGGCGCACCTGCCGCAATGGCCTCTGGCGAATGGGGACATTGCGAAAAAGGCAGGTATCGACGCCCGACGCGAGCGTCTTCTGCCACATCGCGGCAGATATTGGTCAGCTGCATGGCCTTGCCCAAGTCGCCTGCCGCTCTGTGCCAACGTGGGTCAATATCAAACAGCGCGCAGATCATGACGCCGACCGTGCCCGCAACCCCCATGCAATAAATGTCCAGTGCGTCGCAATTTGTAAGGCAGGTTCGCCCCGTATCTGCCGCCGCCGCAGCCACAAGTTGGCGCAGCGCATCCATCCCGTCGGGTCGCCCTTTAAACAGCGCACGGCCCTCGACAGCGAGCAGGCTTGTTGTGTCCGACCGCTCCAGATCCGCATGCAACGTCTCTAGTTCAGCGCGACCTACATCGCCCCCGATCTCATCCGCTATGTCGTCGATGGTACGGCACAGAACGTAAAGGCGCGCAACGCGCGCGCGGTCTGGCTGTGACAGCATACGTGCTGCGGGAGCGAAACTGCGCGCATGGTGGGCCATCGTTGCCTCCGGGCTCATGGGACGGCCTCGGCCACCGGGATCAAATGATCAAGAACCTTGGCTGAGGACACGACTCCGGGCACACCCGCGCCGGGGTGCGTGCCCGCGCCGACAAAATAGAGGTTTTGCACCCCCTCGCCACGGTTATGGAACCTGAACCATGCCGATTGCGTGAAGAACGGAGAGAGCGAGAACCCAGCGCCATCTACAGACAGGTAGTTGGTCTTGAAGTCTGTCGGCGTCATGGCAAATTCAGCCGTGATATGCTCTTTCAAACCCGGTAGCATCGAGGCATCGAGCGCCGCAACAATCCGGTCACGCAGCTTTGGCCCCTCTACCGACCAGTCCTGCCCGCCAGCCAGATTTGGCACTGGGCACAGGACATAAAAGCTGTCGCATCCATCGGGCGCAAAGCTGGGATCTGTGGCCGTGGGGCGATGCACATACAGCGAGAAATCATCGGCCAGCTTCTTTTTCTCGAAAATATCGCGCAGCAAGCCTTTGTAGCGTTCACCAAACCACACAGTGTGATGTGCGACGTCTGGCCAGGTCTTTGTTGCCCCAAAGTAAAGAACGTAAAGACCCATTGAAAGCTTGGAGGTTTTCACCCGCAGCTTGGCGACATTCGTGACATGCGCCGCAGGCAACATCTCGCGGTAAACATGAACAGGATCCATGTTTGAGACGACCAAATCGGCGTCCAGTTCCTCTCCCGTTTCAAGCACCACGCCCGTTGCGCGGTCACCTTCGACCTTGATCCGAGAAATGGTTTCGCCCAGCGAAATCTTGATCCCTTGCTCTCTCATCAGCCGCTCCAACGCGTCTACAAGAGCGCCGGTGCCGCCCATGGCGAACCAGACGCCGTGTTCGCGTTCAAGGTGATTGATCATGCCGTAAATTGCCGTCGTCGAAAAAGGATTGCCGCCCAGCAACAAAGGCTGGATCGAGAACGCCCTGCGCAGCCGGTCGCTTTTGAGGTGACGCGACACCATCGACCAGACGCTTTCATAGGACCGAAGCCGCAGAAGATCGGGAATCTGCTTGATCATGAACGCGGGTGAATGAAACGGAACATCCGACAGGCCGGTGAAGCCCACATCATATATTTTCTTGGACCATGCCCCCATGCGGCGATAACCATCGACATCACCCGGAGACAGACGCGCGATTTCTGCTTCGGTCGCCTCTTCGGTCGGACCATAGTCAAAGGTTTCGCCGTCGTGGTAATGAAACCGATACCATGGGTCTGGCTGCACCAGCGTCACGTAATCGGACATATTCTCGCCAAAAAGTGTGAACAGTTCTTGAAACAGATGAGGGGCCGTCAGCACCGTCGGGCCTGCGTCGTGCCGAAATCCGTCCTTCTCGAACACCTGACCACGCCCCCCCAGACGCGCACAACGATCAATTAAATAGACATTATATCCTTTGGCCCGCAGGCGCAAAGCCGCTGCGATACCGCCAAAACCAGCACCGGCGACGATAGCCGACTGATGACCCGAAAAAAATGTATCACGCGGCATTCTCAAGTTCCTTCAATTGGGCTTCAAGTCGAATGACAAGGGTCAGTAGCGGCGCGCCCGCGCTGTTCGGCAAATCGCGCGCGTCTTGTCTGGCGGACATTAGTGCGGCCTGCGCACGAGTGCGGGCAACTGAGATGGCTGCGGCAGGGTCGTGGCCCTCTGCCTCAAGTGACAAGCAGATATTGGTCGCGCCGGATGCACGATCGGCGGCCCTGTCAACGAGATCATCAAGTGTTTGATATGCAATCGCAATGGCGCGACCGGCACGGATCGCAACCTCTTGGCCCGGTGCGTCAGCAGCGATCAACGCAAGGCGGACAGGCAAAGCCAAAAGTGGGCCAGACTTGTCTGCCGCAATGCCTGCGCAGTCTTCTGATGAAGGGTCCCTTGCGCTGCAATCATGTGCCTGACCTCTGATCGTGACGGCAACTGCGTCATGCATCGCACAAAGGGCGGCACCAGCATTTGGGTGTAAGGCGATTGCCTTGTAAGCTGCCGAAATAAGCAGATCGCCGGATGATATCGCAGCATCCCGCCCATAGCGCGACCAGACCGCAGGCATTTTGCGGCGCAGTGCATCGCCATCCTGCAGGTCGTCGTGAATTAGTGACGCATTATGCAGAAGTTCTGGGGCCGCAGCACAGGCCAGCGCCGTTGTTGGCGACAACCCAAGCGCGATGGCGGCGTCCAGTCCGATCCGGGCACGGACACGCGCCCCTCCCGCTGTCAAATGATACCGCGCAGCATCGGATACCGGTGAGGATGTCTCGCAGGTGCAGCGCAACATGTAGGCGTCCACATCTTCAAGCGAGATGGTCATCGTTGATTTGGTGTCAAACATTCCAAGATACCGGTCTGGTGATAAAGGGGGACCGCCCCCAACATCCGGGGGCGGTCCAAGATATTATTCTGCGGGAATCGCTTTGTCCTTACCGATACTGGCCACATCTTCGCTTTTGCGCATTGCAATCAGGAAGATAAGCACACCAAAACCGGCCTTCGCGATGAGATCGGCAATGGTGTAGCCGACTTCGACCACAACTGTCGCTGTCGCGCCCTCAAGCCCAACTGCGCCTGCAAAATAGACGACCGGATAGAAGGCCCAACTGGCGACAGTTACGTTCCGCGCGGCACGTACGAGGCCCCGTGCGTTCTCTGGCTGGTTTTCGATCGCCGTACCTAGGCCGACGTACAGTTGGTAAACGATCCACAAGAACGGAATCATCGACAACAGACCAAAGGTCCAACGAACGTTGGCCGAGTCCGACACTTCGCCCGGATACCCCAAGGCAACCATCAGCAGTGCCGCAAGACCAAGACTGGTCGCACGTTTCACAGTCTCGGATTTGGTGAGGCCCATCACGAGGATCAGCTCGACCAGAAGAAGTGGCACTGTCAGAAGCCAGTCAACATAGCGGTAAGCAGAGTTGAAAACCATTTCGGTGGGCACGTGGACACCCTCAACGAGAGTATACGCGTCGCTCCAGCTCTGGCCGATGCGCCAGTAGTGGTAAGCCGCAATGAAGGTCACCAAGCCGGTAACTACAAGTGCGGTTTTGTACTGTGGTTTCACTTGGCTGATACCCAGCCAGAAGAAGAGCGTTGCGGCCGCAAGCGTCGCAAAGCCAAACGAGAAGGCATTATAGATCAAGTCGTATTGACCTATCGATAGGGTTTCCATGAGTTATCTCCGTTTGTTATTCAACGAAGATTCAAGCTAGGCCGAAACCGTTGTATTCAATCGCATACAAGGGTGACAGATTGACGCAGGTGTCATTTGTACGCATGTCAAGTTGACTCAGTTTATAAAATATTTTGGGGTCTGGGCGCCGCGTCTTACCGTTCAAAAAAAGAATTGTCACCGCAGATTTCCGCTCCTTTTATTGCATCATTTTCAACCGATATTGAACCTGACTTTATTTTTTCCAAGTCTCCCACCCCACGCATGGAATGAGAAAAAAACAGCAAATTAAATCGGTAAATATGGAAGAATTAGTCTGTAAGCGATGCCCCTTACGGCATGGTTCCTCCCCGTTGCCGAACGTATGTGGTGGGGGGCGCAGCGCTGCATTTCGCTAGGAACAGGCACTTTCACCGGGGAATCCAGGCAGAATCCACCTGCCGCTCGAATTTGCAAAAAAGCGACTCATTATCAAAGGCTTGCGGAATCACGATCTTGACGTGCTGGGTTCTTTTCGGAATCCATGTGTGGATGCCTCCCATTGTGCAAGGGAAATTTTGACTTTCTGAGCAAGTGATCGAGTGCGGTCATGTGTCAGGCCTCTCTGTGCGGCTTTTCACACGCCGCGGGCCGGTATGGAGATACACGGATCGGGTCCAAATCAGGGAAGCGCGTTCAATTGACGCTCCGGATTCCTCTGGGTCTCCTGATCCCGATCCGATCGATCATTTGCCCATGCGGGTCATTGCCTTCCTCACACAAGCCGGGAGTGGTAGCC
>Ga0209702_10009893_pt1 | contig 10427 bp, 13 predicted proteins | sample FRY01_FD_187210 | JGI IMG/M metagenome (GOLD analysis project Ga0209702, IMG submission 187210) | Freshwater microbial communities from Lake Fryxell liftoff mats and glacier meltwater in Antarctica - FRY-01 (SPAdes) (version 2) | ecosystem: Environmental > Aquatic > Freshwater > Ice > Glacier...
ACCGACATGATCACCGATTGTGTTGATGCATCATGAAAAAAGTATTGCTCGTAGCGATGGCCGACTCCATTCACACCGCCCGTTGGCTAGAGCAATTTAGAGGCGAGCCGATCCAATTCGTGCTGTTCCCCTCGTCTCCACACAGGCGCGTACATCCCAAAATTAGAGAAATGCTGACAAGTGATGACGGCGCCAACCTTCGGCTTTACGGCTTACTTCGGCGTTTGGCGCTGCCAGCGTGGGCGATTGATCGGTTCGTTGACAATCGTCTCCGCGGAGTGTTGCTGAGAAAACTGATTCGCCGAGAGAAGCCCGACATTCTGCACGCAATGGAGACGCAAGGCGGCGGGTATATTCTGAGAAGGGCATTAAATAGGGTCGACTTAGTACCACACACGATTCTGACATTATGGGGCTCTGACCTTTATTGGTTCAGGCAGTTTCCAGGGCATCGCAGAAAGATAAAGGAGACGCTCGACTTAATTGACGCCTTAGCTTTGGAGTGCCATCGTGATGTCCAAATCGCTCGCGAGCTCGGGTTCACAGGGCGTATCATTCCACCATTTCCAGTCACGGGTGGATACGACACTGAAGCCCTTGCAGTTAAGGCAACGGCAATTTGTCCAAGCCAACGGCGGATGATTCTTGTCAAAGGTCACACACGATTTGTCGGGCGAGCCGATCTCGCACTAAAAGCAATTGAAGATGTGCACGATCAATTGGCCGGATACCAGATCATTGTGTATTCAGCAGATCCAAAGGCACGACGGATTGCGAGCAAACTGTCACGAGCTCACCAACTGGATACCGAAATTCATAAGCGTGGAGCATTGACACACACTCAAGTCTTTGACCTATTCTCCCGAGCCCGTATCTACCTAGGGGTTTCTCTTTCTGATGGTCTTCCCAATTCGCTGCAAGAGGCCTTGTGTTTAGGTGCATTTCCTATACAAACCAATACATCCTGTGCTGATGAGTGGATTACTCCAGGGGAAACAGGGTTTCTTGTGAGCCCGAATGATACTGAGGCTATCTCGAGTGCGCTGTTAGTCGCGTTGACAGACGATGACCTCGTAGACTCGGCTGCGGTAAAGAATCGAGCCACTGCCAATGCGAGGCTGTCAAGTAACCAGATCCAACAAATTACGAAACATTTCTATTCTGATTAGGGATTGGGGTCTGCTGTCGCTTTGGTTGACTTCTTGACCTGCCCCCGATTTGGTTACCCGCAATAGTAAATATCAGGCGTTGATTAATTCCTCTTCGTAGGTTATCTCGAACCCTATTGGAGTGCGAAAATTTGACTGCGAGTGACGGCGCTGGCGGTTGTGAAAGATCTCGATGTAGTTGAAGATCGCGTTGGCTAACTCAATTTGTGTTATTCATTTCTTGCGGTTAAGCAGTCCGATTTGCATGCTCGACCAGAAGGATTCCATCATGGCGTTATCTAGACCATCACCGACTGAGCCAAAGCTCGGCATGAGACCGGCTTTGCGAATCCGATGGGTGAAGGCCCACGATGTGAACTGGGCTCCGTGACCTGCGTGGACCACACCGCCTGGCTTAGGTTGACGATTCTTGATCGCCATGTCGAGTGCGTTTACCACGAGGTTCGAGTTTTGGATCGTGTCGATCGACCAACCGACAATTCTTCGACTGAAGGTGCCAACCACACAACAGCAGTAAATTTTACCCTCGCGCGCTTGCATTCCAGTCGTCGTCGCAACACTTTGATTTATTTCAACTCTAGAACTGAATCTAGGCGCGCCGCTGGTGTTTCCCAATTGAGCCCTTTTCTCGGTCGGGTATTGAGTTCGTCGGCGACGAACTTGAGGACATGGACACTGTGACATGCCATGTCGGTTCCTTTTGGAAATACTGTCTGAGTAAACCATTTGTGTTTTCGTTGCTGCCCCGCTGTCAGGGGCTCGCCGAGTCACAGAAGTACGCATTAATGTTGGTCGCAGTGGTGAATGACTTGTGCTCCGACATCTCAGCACCTTGATCCCACGTCAGCGTTCTTCGCAACGGTGCGGGCAGATTCTTCATCGTGTGGACGAGTCCGTCGCTCACTGTCTGGGCGGTACGATCTTTTTCTAGGTGAACGAGCATGACGTATCGGCTTGCTCGTTCCATGAGGGTGCCAATCGCGGACTTGTTCAAGTTGCCGACTATCAAATCGCCTTCCCAATGCCCGGGGATAGTTCGACCATCGGCTTCGGATGGTCGAAGGGCGATAGAGACCATGGGGTCAACGAATCTTGTTGTTCGACGAGCAGCGTCGCGACGAGGTTTGCGTCTAGTTCGCCTGTATCGGGTCATCGAAGTGATCTTGCGTTGCAACGCTGCGGGATGTGGCGTGTAGATCGCCTGGTAGATGGTTTCGGTCGCCGCGCGCATCTTGGCATCGTTAGAGAAGTCCTTGCGGAGTCGATGGCCGATCTGCTCTGGTGACCTTCTTCACTCGAGATTGGTGGCCGCGTAATCGCGCAGCGGCCCAGATGCCTGCAACTTGCAGATTCTCGGTCGCGACCGCCGCGCGTTGCGTACCCTGGGGCATATAGCCCAGTGATGACGGTGTGTTGCGATGCAGTTCACGGCTGATAGTCGAGGGCGCACGGCTGAGCTCTCGGGCAATGGAACGAATCGAATAGCTACGTCGATACAGATCGTGCAGTCGCTCCCGCTCCCGGAGTCCGAGAAATCGAGAACTGATGGGACGTTCGAGTCGGTCAAGGTCAACTTTATCCCCGTGGAAGTGGGCGGTTCGTGGCTTTTTCACGTTCGCCAGTATCCCCGCATTTCGATACTTGATCACGCGACCATCGGGATAGATGCGACCGCCGTAGAACTGACGAATGCCCTTGTCCCAGTCGGACGCGCTTCGCTTATCAGTGACAACTCGCTCCATCGCCTCGACTCTGCTCAGCCCTTCGGAACGCAGCTTGAAAAATTTATTCCTCTGCGTCTTGACGCTCTTACCAGTGAACACACCGGCATGATGAGCCCACTTGTAACAAGTGATTCGAACGAAGCCCAGCTCACGAGCCACTAGCGAAACGTTGCCCTTGACTTTGAGCAATCGAAAAAACGTGGCCTTCTCCTCACCGGTGTAGAGGCGAGGTCGCACGCACGGAGTCGACAGACCCGCAAGACGAATCCATCGATAACCAACATCGGGGCTCACTTCGACATGTAATGCCACTGCTCGAACCGTGCCGCCACGATCCAGCCTTCGAAAAAACTCTCGTTTCTGTAACTCCGACAACAGCCAACCTCCTTAGGTCAGGTCTTGCGACGACCACTGGAATGCAAGTGGTTGGATGCTCGGTGATGTCGGTGACCCAGAGATGGTTAGGCAGATCTCGAGAGAACTGTCGATCAACCAGATCCTTAGCCGTGGCCTGTGGTGGGACATAGTGATGTTTACGCCGTCCGGTGATGCCCTGAATATTCGCGCGTTCCATAAGAAGCGCCACGGTACCGTGGCTCACCTTGATCCCCAGTCCCTTCGTGAGTTGCGCGTGCACCGTCACTGCTCCATAAACGCCACGAGCATCACTGTGCACTTGGTCAATGACATCAGTGAGCCACGCATGACGCACACTACGCGCCGACGGCACTCGCCTACGCTGCGCACAAAAACTGCTTTCGGGCGCGTCAAGTATTCGACAGCACCGTTGAATTGAATGCCCTCGGGCGACCATCACTGTGATGGCCGCCCGCCGGCTTTTGGGTTAGTGGTTCCCTTCAACAACTCCGTGGCCAGCTCATGAATCGCCAATTCAGCTTCGAGGTGCTTGATACAACGACGTGCAGCGTTGAGCTCGTTCGCTTCGGTTGTTGTCAATCTAGGCTCTTGACCACTATCAACACGATATTGACGTCGCCAGGTGTAGATCGACTGACCACTCACCCCGAGTTCCTCGGCCACTTCTCGAACAGACTTTCCGCTCTCAAGCAAATCGATTGCTCGTGGGCGAAGCACCAGATCATGCTCTCGTCGTCCCATACTGTCCTCCGTGATAGGTGACAGTAGCGAAATCAAATAGTCCGACTACACAAAACACGGTGTATACCAAGTACCGCTGCGGCGCGAACCTCGGCGTATCAGCCGCGGCTAACGCCGACTTCGTAGTCGTCGCCACCTTTGATGATGTCGAGGTCTGGCCCGAGTACGACCAGTTCCCGCTCCACGATGAGGTTCGGGCCCAGTACTTTAAGCCGTACATCGCCACGCGCATGGCGGCGAAATTCAGTTTTTAAGCGCGAGCTCTGCGAGGCGATTTATCGCACATCGCTAAATATAAGCCCGAGGAAAGTAGGATTGAATTTGTGGAAAATATACCTCTATGCCGTGCTAGCGGTGCTCAGCTTGAAGAAGTTCTCAATTTGGGGCGTCAGCCACTGGGAAATGGTTTTATTGATCCGGCCAACCGTCAGCCAGAGTATTTCTTTGACCTAAAAGTTGGTTTTTCTGAGGAAGGGTCCCTTCTGCAGTTGATTGACCAACCAGCAGCAGAGTTGATGTTTCACGATGACTACGCGTTTTTTAGCGGAACTTCGGCGTACATGCGCAGGCATTTCGAGGAGCTCGCAGACGAGTTCATAGATGAGCATTTGGTCGAAAATCAGAACCCATTTGTGGTCGAGCTCGGTTGCAACGATGGAGTACTCCTTCGGCACTTCGCTGCTCGCGGTATTCGTCACCTCGGAGTTGAGCCGGCCGGAGCAGTGGGAGATGCAGCTGTTGACGCGGGAGTATCAGTCCTCAGAGAATTTTTCTCATCTTCGGTTGCTGAAGCGATAAAGAACGAACACGGACGAGCGTCAATCGTGACTTCGTCAAATGTGATGTGCCACATAGCGGACATTATGGGAACTGCACAGGGGATAGCCGATCTGCTTGATCAAGACGGCGTTTTGATATTTGAGGACCCATATCTCGGGGACATAATTAGACTCAATTCCTACGATCAAATCTATGATGAGCATGTGTTCCTATTTTCTGCGATGTCAGTGCAGAAACTTTTTGCCAGGGTGGGTCTGGAGCTACTTGATGCTCGACCGCAATCGACTCATGGTGGGTCAATGCGTTACTACCTAGCCCACACTGGTAAACGTAAGAGGACAGAACATCTCGGGGTGATAATTAAGAATGAAACAGAAATGGGATTGAATCGAGCCGAGACTTATCACTCATTCGCTGCTCGCGTGGCTAGGTCGGCAGAATCGCTTAGGACAGTGATGTCTGAAGCGGTTTCCCGTGGTCGCACAATTGCGGCGTATGGTGCAACTTCGAAAAGCACAACAATTTATAACTATGCGCGGATCGGGCCAGAATTGATTTCGTACGTGGTTGATAACACGCCAGTAAAAATTGGCAAACTTACACCTGGTATGCACATTCCGATTTTTTCTGAGGCCAAGTTTCGTGACAGTCCGCCAGATTTAGCATTCCTGTCGGCTTGGAATCACAGCAAGGAGATACAAGCTAATAACCTCTCGTTTTCCGAGTTGGGTGGGCATTGGATCACTCATGTGCCAGAGGTAAGAGTCATTTTATGACGCTAATCCCAGTCGCGGATCCAGGAGCCCAGAATCAATTGATGAGCAGAAGTCTGCAAGAAGTATTCGCAAAGGTCATTGCAAGCGGAAATTATATACTTGGTCCAGAGTTAGAGGCTCTCGAGATTGAGTTTGCCCGATTTATAGGCACTTCGTTTTCAGTGGGTGTTGCAAGCGGAACAGACGCAATAACCTTGACGCTAAAGGGGCTTGGCGTCGGCGCGGGTGACGAAGTTATTACCGCGTCTCACACCGCTGTTGCCACGGTTGCCGGAATTGAACTCGCCGGAGCGACGCCTGTCTTGGTTGACATCGACCCTCGTTTTTACACGATTACTCCATTGGCAATTCGAAAGGCCATTACCTCCAGGACCGCCGCGGTGATGCCAGTTCACTTATATGGCCAATCAGCAGAGATGACTGAAATTGTGGGCTTGTGTGAACAATTCAATTTGAAACTTGTTGAGGATGTCTCGCAGGCCCACGGAGCGACTTGGGCGGGTAGAAGGCTTGGGTCAATTGGAAGTGCAGGATGTTTTAGTTGCTACCCGACCAAGAATTTTTCGGCGATCGGGGATGCTGGGCTAATAACCACAAACAATGCCGAACTTGTAAAACGGATACGGGCAATTAGGCAATATGGATGGACAGAGCGTAACTACAGCGAAATACCTGGAATGAACTCTCGACTTGATGAGGTTCAGGCGGCAATTCTTCGAGTCAAGCTTAGTTATTTGGATTCATTAAACGAGCGACGGCAAGAGATCGCTAAAATGTATTTAAATGGGATTCTCAGAACAGATATTGTCTTACCAGAAATCCGCGAAAATGGTTCGCATGTTTACCATCTTTTCGTACTAAATGTAAATGAGCGCGACCAATTTCGTGAAAAGATGCTCAATTTTGGCGTGAGTACAGCAGTTCACTACCCACGTCCAGTTCATCAACAACCGGCATACTCTGGAAGACTAAAACTACCCGTCGCGGGATTACCGGTTACCGATGAGTTGTCTAACCGAATTGTTTCAATTCCTATTTTCCCTGAGATGAGTAACGACATGGTCGAAAGGGTTATTGATGCTGTCAACTCGTCAATCGGTGTATGAAAGAAATGGCGTTATCTTAAAATTCTGCAAATCGAAGTTTCTGATCAAGATTTAGCAGATCCCAATAATGTCATAGTTTGCTCGATCCCGGTCGACAATTTACCTTTCGGCGAATAACCCGTTAGCTTTATCTTGGAGTCGTCCACTTCGTAAGAGAGTTGGTTCATGATTTCGCTGTCAACGAAATTGATCGAGAGATCATTTCTGTGCTTGCGGATCTCATCCACAATGGTACGAACCGTGACATTTTCTGACACAACATTAAAAAGATTGCCGTCGAAAAGATCATTAGATATTAAGTGAATAATCGCGTCACACGCATCATCTAAATCCAAGTAGGGCCTTTTCTGATCGAACGCCGTATTCCAGACTGTTAGAGGTAAGCCCCAAGATGCCTGCCAGCAAAATTTATTGACAGCGGTATGAAATCGCATCCCCGGAGAAACACCAAAAATTGTTCCAAAACGAAAGGTCGTCGCTCGTAGTCCGGCATTGTTTGCGAGTTCCTTAACAAGCCGCTCTTCTCTGAGTTTTGTTATTGCATACGGGCTTTGTGGCCGTAAATCTTTTTCGGGGCAAGATTCATCAACAGAATTTTCCTGTGAACCGTAAACGCTCGTTGAGGATAGATGAACTAATCGCGATCCTGTCGCAATACATGCTCGCGCCACTCTTTCGGTCGAAACGAAATTGTTATGTTCGACTCGCTCAGAATTACTAAAACTACTTGTCGCATCTGTAATAGCGGCCAAGTGGATAACAACATCAATATTCACAAACAGCTCTTTGAGATCAATATTTGTGACATCACCTTCTATAAAATGCAGCGATGAAGTACTGTGAAGGTTAAACAATGAACCAAAACGCTGGGTCGATAAATTGTCTATCACGGTCAAATCTAGACGATCGTAAAACAATGGCAAATGGCGCAACAATCTAGAGCCGATATGTCCAAGTCCACCCGTTATCGCAATCTTCACTTTGTATTCTTCCAGTTAAGGAAATCCCCATAGTTTCTCACGTATTCAGTTTCACTGAACGCTTTGTCGCAGATGACCAAAAGTGTGCTCTGATCGATTATGTAATTCTGTGTCGCCCAAATTCCGGGAGGAATAAGTAAAGCTTCGCTTGACGAAGTCAGTGTGTGAACGGTTTTTTCCCGCCCATCATCGCAGGACACTTCAATCTCACCAGTTACACAGGTCAAAAGCTGTGAACATTCGCGGTGTGCATGCTCTCCACGCTCACCGCCTGCGTCTGCTGCAACTGAGAAAATTCTAGTAAAGCCGATTGATATGGCGCTTGACTCAAAAATGCGGAGCACGCCATGATGATTTTGTTCGTTAAATGATGGGATCTTGATCCAAACAACGTCTTGAACGGACGAATGCTTGGCAATTTCCAAATTTGAACTCACAGATCAATTATACCGCCAATTCTTTTCCACATTCGCATCAATCAAATCCTCTATACCTGACTTTAGAGAAACATGAGGTTGCCACCCAAAAGTTCTGTTCATCAGCGAGAAATCGGCTACATAATCTCGAAGTTCAATTGGATGACCATCAATTGGAAACGGAACAGATGATATTTCCACAATCTGTCTAGTGGCTTCAAATATTGTTTCTTTAATGAGACGATGTGCTTCATGCACCATGGTTCCAACACCTGAACCAACATTGAAGTCAGTAGGTCCATCAATCTCTGCGATGCCAGCTAGACAGAAAGCCTCCACAACATCATTGATGTGAACAAAATCCCTCAATTGATTTCCGTCACCAAATGTTGTAATCGGCTGACCCTTAAGGGCGCTTGTAGTCAACTTGTTTATAATTCCACGACTCGGAACCGTATGGGTGCTGGTGCTGCGCCCAAATACGTTTGAGAGTCGTAGGTTGACGCCTTGAATAATCCTGGTTGTCGTGTAAAAGTTAAGTGTCTGTTCGGCAAATAGCTTGTGCAGGTCATAAATTGAGATCGGCGCCAATAGCGTCGACTCAGATACGGGGAGGTTTGGCGTGTATCCGTACACCGTTGCTGTTGATGCATGGACTATTCGGATCGGTTTCGATAATTTACTAGCTGCCATACAGAGGTTCGTGATCGGACCTATCGCTTCCGTGAGGCTCGCAATTGGATGATGTTCTGCGTCGGCCAGACTTGTATTCGAGGCGAGATGGAATACTACGTTAACGTTTTCAATGACTTTTATTGCATCAATTTGATTTTTTAAGTCAGACTTTATGAACGAATGACGTTCGTCGATACTAACGTTTTGTCTTGAAACCTTTAGCACATTTGCGCCTAAGAACGTAAGCCGCTTAACTAATTGCGAACCTATGTAGCCGAATGCGCCTGTAACTGCAACGTTTAAACTGTCATATTTACTCAAAAGATCGCTCACACGGCCCCTGCACTTTTATCAACGACCTTTTGTCATTGATTCATCCGTTTGATCCAAAATCTGCGAATTCCCTGGAGAGAATTTACCGACCATGATGGAAAGAATTTAGATTCATCAAGACACAAGCCTAGCCTTCTCAGGGAAGAACGAATTGGGTAGTCAGAAAGCGAAACCCAGAATTTGAGATGCCGACCATCTGTCCTCAGAAATTGCCAAAGTGATTCGGCCTGGGAATCTTGGAGGATATGGTACACACCGTGTTTTGTGTAGTCGAATTAATTGATTTTGCTACTGTCACCTACCAAGGAGGACAGTATGGGAAGACGAGAACACGATCCGGTGCTTCGCCGACTGGCAATCGATTTGCTTGAGAGCGGAAAGTCCGTTCGAGAAGTGGCCGAGGAACTCGGGGTGAGTGGTCGGTCGATCTACGCCTGGCGACGTCAGTATCGTGTTGACTGTGGTCAAGAGCCTGGACCGACGACTACCGAAGCGAACGAGCTCAACGCTGCACCTAGTCGGATTAATCACCTTGAAGCTGATCTGGCGGTTCATGAGTTGGCCACAGAGTTGTTGAAGGGAACCACCAACCCAAAAGCCGGCAGGCGGCCATCGCAGTGATGGTCGCCCGAGGGCATTAAATTCAGCGGTGCTGTCGAATACTTGACGTGCCGGAAAGCAGTTTTTACTCGGAGCGTAGGCGAGTCCCGTCGGTGCGTAGTGTGCGCCACGCGTGGCTCACTGACGTCATTCGCCAAGTGCACAGTGATGCTCGTGGCGTTTACGGGGCACGGAGGGTGCACGCAGAACTCACGAAGGGGCTGGGGATCAAGGTGAGCCACGGTACTGTGGCGATTCTTATGCAACGCGCCAATATTCAAGGCATCACCGGACGGCGCAAACGTCACTATGTCCCACCACTGACCACCCCAAAGGATCTGGTTGATCGACAGTTCTCTCGAGATCTACCTAACCAGCTCTGGGTCACCGACATCACCGAGCACCCAACTCGAGAAGGCAAGATCTTTTGCTGTGTCGTGCTCGACGCCTGTTCGAAGATGGCAGTGGGCTGGGCGATCGACTCCAGTGCCAATACTGCTCTCGTCGTCAACGCTTTGACGATGGCTATCGAACGTCGTCGCACCACCAACGAGACAGTCATACATTCGGACCACGGCGTTCAAGGTGGATTCAATCGGTCGAAGCAACACCAGCTTATTGAAGCGAGTGTAGGTGATCGTTGAGTGCTTCCGCGGGTGTTTTCCATCCGAGGATCTTGCGTGGTCGTGAGTTGATTTCGATGGCGACGGCTTCGAGGTTATCTTTGCCCCATCGGGCGAGGTCGGTGC
>Ga0209702_10009896_pt1 | contig 10425 bp, 9 predicted proteins | sample FRY01_FD_187210 | JGI IMG/M metagenome (GOLD analysis project Ga0209702, IMG submission 187210) | Freshwater microbial communities from Lake Fryxell liftoff mats and glacier meltwater in Antarctica - FRY-01 (SPAdes) (version 2) | ecosystem: Environmental > Aquatic > Freshwater > Ice > Glacier...
AAATTTTCACCGCTCATTGTCAAAATACGATCTAAATGATCTGCCCAATCTTTCATTGTCATAGCTTGTTCCCGCTCGGCTTGGCGTTCTGAAAAGTCCAAATATCCCGAAACGATTTGTCCCAATGCCCTCAATTCTTTTTCGTCTAAATAATTTTTTGCAATAGTTATGTCTTATAAATATGGGCGTTCGCCTGAAAAAGTCATCAGTCCCATAAATTCTTTTTCAGCAGCGGCACGACTAAAAATCACTTCGGCTGCAGTTTGTCCGTGAAAAGCATAATGAATTTTGTTTTGCACTTTCTTGAAAAAACCAATGGAAACATCTGCTTTGGGGTCGTAATCTATACTTGTTGCATATATTTCCAATACTTGACGGTAAAATACTTTTTCGGAAGCACGAATGTCCCGTATGCGTTGTAAAAGTTCTTTCCAATATCCACCACCGCCCAAATTTTTTAAACGCTCATCATCCATTGTGAAACCTTTGCGAATGTATTCGTTTAGGCGTTTTGTAGCCCAAATTCTGAATTGCGTAGCAATTTTTGAATTGACACGATACCCCAATGAAATTATCATATCAAGATTATAGTGTTTGGTGCTGTATTTTTTACCATCAGCGGCAGTTCGTAAGAATTTCTTACTAACTGAATTTTCATGTAGTTCGCCCTCCGAAAAAATATTTTTTATGTGTTGTGTAATGCCTGGTCGTTCTACACCAAAAAGCAAAGCAAGTTGGTCTTGTGTAAGCCAAACATCTTGCTCGTTTAAACGAACATTAACCGATATTTTTTCGTCTTCGGTTTTGAATATGATAAATTCAGAATTTGTTTTTTCCATTTGGAGTTAGGCTTTTAATTTGTTTTTAACTAAAATTGATTTACATTTCTTCAACTAGTAAATCCAATACTTCTTTTTCAGTTTTACAAACATCAATTTTTAATACGACACGATTTGTGTACTCATCTATATTTTCATTTGGTAAAATAAAAAGCTCCCTTTGTCCATTAAGGTCAAGTATTATGTATTCAAAATCATTTTTCCTGAAAAGTTTTTCATTTGGAAAATCAAAATCTTGACTAACATAAAATCCTAAACCTTTTTTGTCCATCAGATTATAATAATTTGCAAAAAGGTTGAAATTCTCTTTATTTGGGATTTGTGTTTTGGTAATTATCTCTTGACGAGTTTGGTCTTTTGTCCAGTAGTTTGTCATAATTCAATAATTTTAGCTTTTAATATTTCTGTTAAACTTGCAGTAAAAGGTTTTGCGGAATTTCTATGACTTTCAAATTTCGACAAATTTCTAACATCTATTGAAATGTTTTGAAAATCTTGAGAAACTTCTTTTTCGATTTCGTAAACTAAATATAGTTCGCCTTTCGGATTTGGATAACCTTTCTGAATTAAATTATTTTGAGATAATATCTTAGGACCAGAAGAGTTTAATTGGAAAATTTTATTTGTAATTAATTCCTCTGAACCGTGTAAAATCAAATATTTAGCATTAACATTTTCATTTGATAATGGCAATGAGCCTTTATCTGTTCCTGTTCTGAAATTATACAATTTGTTTTTCAAAATCCAATCTAATTGTTCTTTTGACTTATAAAAACCAACTATTACAAATGTTTCACTTGGATGTAATTTTTCTGAGTTGATAAATTCTGGAATAGATTCATGCAATACATTATCGTCTGATTTTGGCTCTTTAAAAATCTTGAATGTTTCATCAGACAATTGTTCCCTTTGCGAAGTTCTGTCAAGCAAATGGTCAATAATTGAATCGATAAATTTTGATAGTTCGGTAATTTCAGATTTGTTACTTGAAGGATTTACAGAAAACGCACCCAAACCAGGAATGATTTCGTGAAATCCTCTGAATGGTTTTTCTTTTGCTCCAGGATATAAAATATATGCACCACCAGAACGCCTAATTGCATCTTTGTAGGCGTGCATTTTCAATAAATCTACATTTTTATATGTTCCCTTCCGTTCGTCTAAATCTTCTTCATTTAATGCCTTTTCTAATTCCAAACCTTCAAGATTTGGGTGCACAGATTGATAAAAATTTGTGATTTTATATTTTGCATCAAAATGGATATGAACTATTGATTCATTGGCTTCTGCTTGCTCTTCTGTAAAAGCATTTGACCAAACACTTAATGTGTAATCGGGACGCAATGGTGCAGTCCAACTGCCACTTTTTGCGTTGGCATAAATATTACCACCTTTAAATGTTCGATTATAAGAAAACTTAATTTTTAAATCTCTATTTCTTTTGGTATAAATTCCTTCTAAAGCAGTGTGTTTTCCAGATTTCACCATCACATTCAAACCATCAATTGTCGGAACAATCAAATGTTTGTATGCTTGTTCGTCAAAATTTACGGACTCAATATTAAATTTCTCTTTAATTAAATCATACAAAGTGAAGAAAAGCCAATATTCATACAAGGATGCAATATCTTTTTTTCCAGCATTGTAAACATCTTCGCCACCTTTCCAAATTAATTTTGAAGCCAAGTCAAATTGCAGCCAGCGATTTAAGATCTCTCTGTAACCACTTCTTTTCTGCAAAACAGGACTGTTTAGTTTTAGAGAAATTGGAGGATTAATACTGTGAAAAAACGGATGATTTAATTTACTTTCTAATCTTTGAATTAAATTTTGTGCTTCCTGAATTGGTTTTGAAAGTTGTTTCAAAGAAAAAACAACCAAACATTCTTCACAGAATTTTTTAAAAACTTCTAAAACGTGCTTGATAAATCTATTTTCTGGAGTATCTAAATTCTCAATTTTTCGATAACCGTTGATTTTTAAAGGAACAGAATTGATATTGGACTTTTGCAATTCGTGATTTTGAGGTAACGAAACACGATTCGTTCCTGAAAAAATTTGGCGTAATGCGTAATTTGAAACTCTGCGGATTTTTCTGATATCAGTAATTTCCGTTTTTTCTTCCCAATTTGTTTTTGGGTTGCTTATAATTTTATGAACAGCCTCATTGAAATCTGAATTATTTAAGATGGATTGAATAAAACAAAAACGTTGATAAATTGTGTTGTGATTAGAATCAAAATTAATTTCAAAAGTTTGATGAACTGGCGAATTTATTTGCATCAACAATTCGGTGCATTTATCCGTAATATCTTCCAACATAAACCGATAATTTTCTCGATAACTTTTATCTAATTGTTGGTTGAATTTAGTCGCTAGAACTTCTATATCAAGTTTTGAAACTGAACTATTTTCAGCACTATTTAAAATGTCTAAAGTTAAAGTTCCAACATAGATATTAGGAACAATTCTGCCAGAAGAGGAATGTCTTTTTGAAGGAATTACAACTCCAGAAATGCTCGTTTGTAATTGAAAATTATCTTTGTTAATAGAATATTCGTATGCGTTTCCCTCCAAAATTTGAAATTGACTTTCTGAAAATTCTTGTGCCTCCGAAATGTCAATTTCTCTGAACATAGCATTTCCTTCTGGATAAATTGTAAGTATTAATCCTGGTTCTAAGTTATCAAGAGGTATTTGTAGAAATTCTTTTTGCATTGATTAGGCTTCTGCATAACTTGTAAATCCATTATCAAGAGCATTTTTATACATACGAACCAGTTTTTCGAATGCAATAGGATAGTTTATATTCTCTGGTAAGACATCGTCACTTTTTGCAATTGAAAATATTTGACCGTCTTTTAAACAAAGTAAAATTAAAGCATCCAAGACTTTAGAAATCTTACTTCTTGAACCGTGAAGCTTTGGAAGTAACTTTTGCATTACTGCAATATCAATGCTTTCATTTTTTGTAATGTTGCTTATTGTATTCAATTTTTTAATCAATAAAAGCATTTCTACCGCTGTTCTATATCCAAATTCAGCCCCTATTTTTTTTAGTTCGCTAAAGAATTTCACAAAAGTATCTGTGTATTCATCATCTTTTTTAATCTGATTATCAGCAGCAATTTCTAAGAAATGTTTTGCCATCGAAGTTCCTTTGCTTTCCAAAATTGACAAATCAACTTTTGAAGGTAAATCGAAAAAACTTTTGATATTATTTTCATCTACACGAAACTCGATTGTATTAGCTCTGTCCAACACTTTAGGACTAAACATATAGGTCGTTTCGTCAATATTAACTGTACCAATAATAAAAAGAGTTTTCGGCCAGAAAATTTGCGAAGGAATACTTTTGCCGTCTGGACTTTTTCTTGCGGAACCTGAATAGAGCATTATTTTATCATTAGATTCCATTACACTTAAAAAGTCTGCAAAGTAGCGTTCAACGTGGCTTAAATTCATTTCATCCAAGATTAGAATATAAGGTTTTTGCTGATTTTCTTCTTTTGAAGCCTCAATAATTAAACTCAACGCTCCAGAATCTGGAAGAATATATTCGTTGGGATTTAATCCGTTCGGATAACCTAATAATGGTTCTCTATTAGTCCAGTCCGATCCAACAGGAATAATTTTGTATTGACTTTCATCTTCGCAAATCCATTTTGCAAAACTCTGAGCTATTTTTGTTTTCCCTGAGCCAGATAAGCCTGTTAATAATACAAACGGTTTAGTAAGAAGTGAAGATACAAAACGAGTGATTATAGTTTCGGAAAAGACTAAACCAGATTCAAAAACACTTTCATTGAATGAATTAATATTAAAATTATCATCTTTCAATTTTGATTCATTTAGAGATTTCTCTATAATTTGGCTTCCATTTTTTGCTAATAAAAATTCTTTATACTTACTCAAACTTGCAGAATAAAAATATCTTTCGCCATATGACGGAGCATCTTTATTATAAATGAAAGAGGTTTTATCTCTTTGAATTTTCTTTACTTCAGAATGAAGTTCAGAAATCAATTTAATATCTTCAATTTCAAAAATTGATTTTTGAGTAAGCTTTCCTTTTTCAAAAAAGCGATTTGATAACCAGTCTAGCGATGAAATATAACTTGATCCTGCTCCAGACTTATCAGTCAGATTATTTAAAACCCAGCTTTTGAATTGCTCTTTGTTGTTCATATTTTAAATTTATTTAAGCTGCTGTTCTGCTTCCTTCAAAGAAATAATCATCAGGGAAAGACTGAATTCTTGCTGCTTCTCTTACAGATATTGAGCGGTTTTGTTCTTTATCTGGATGAATATAATAATGTCCATCCATAGCAATATGAGCAACCACGGTATGTGAAACTCCCTCACCATTTACTACCTGAAAACGGTTAACAAAAGATTCGGTATTAGAATGTTTGATAAGCCTTTTAGGAAGGTTAGCATAGTTTAACCGTTTACCATTATTCCATTTGTCAACAGCAATTTGATAAATTTCTAAATCATTAGAATTATTTGGTCTTACTATGTGTTGAGTAGTAAAATCAATACAATTTCTAAGTTTAAATTTCTTTAAATATTCAGGTACTTTTTTATCATTATATTTAACAACTCCTAAATCGCCTTCACCATTTTTGCGTTTTGGTAAATCAGCAAACAAATCATTTGTAATTGTAAATTTGTTTTCAATTTCGGTAAAGTTAGGATATGTTAAGTTTAGTTCTTTCTTCCAACCAATAATAATTACTCTTTTTCTGTCTTGTAAAACATTAAAGTTTTTTGCATTTAAGAATTTTTTTGGAGGTATGGCTAAATCGTATCCTATGACTTTTACAGCATCAAAAATTTTTTCAAGAAATTCGCCATTATTGGCTGAAAGTATTCCAGGTACATTCTCAAAAACAAACATTTTTGGTTTGTATCTTACTAAAAATTGAACATAATGTTTATATAAATGATTTCTCGGGTCTTCTTTCATACCATTTGGGTCTCTGGCTCTACCAACAACAGAATAGGCTTGGCAAGGAGGACCACCAATTACTACATCAACTTCCCTTCCATTTAGCTCATTATCTATAATCTTAAAAATTTCAGGAAGAGATTCTTCAGAAATCTCTTTATTAATTACTGAGTTAATTAAATTTTCAGGAACACCACTTTTATACCAAAGTTCATCTCTTGTAATTTTTCCTTCTAAATATTTGTAATAAATATCCGCTTGGTTATTTTCTTTCAACCAATGAAAAGCTGCTCTCGTTTTTAAAGTATCACAGGCTTCTTTTTTCATTTCAACATGGGCAATAGGTTCAAAACCTGCTCTGATAAATCCTTCCGACAATCCTCCAGCACCTGAAAACAAATCTATGAATGTCAATTTATTTTCCATTTACTTAAAGTTTTTATCATCAAAAAAAGAGGGGATATCTAACTCCAAAGCATTTATAAGTCTTTCTAGAGTGCTAAGTGAAATATTCTTTTTCCCTTTTTCTATGTGTGTTATGTGAGACCTTTCAATATTTGCATCTACTGCTAATTTTTGTTGTGAAAGATTTTTTTCTTTTCTCAACTCAAAAACTCTTAACCCTACTTTTTCTTGAAATGACTTGTCCATATAGTTTAATTTTTACATTTTCAGTGTACTTTAAGGCACATTAATTGTAGTTTACAAAGCTATTTTATAATACAAAAGGTTACGGTGTATTTGCACACACAATTCGTGGTTTTTTTAAAAATTGATGAATTACAACGAGTATTAAAAAAATATTTTTATAACATTAATAAATCGGTACACTTTAAGATACATTAAATATATCCCTTCCAATTACCTAAAATACTCCCAATAGCATCCTAAACCCTAGACCAAACCATCAAACAACCGAATTGTCAGTTTTCAATAAAGCTTTGTTCAGGCAAAGGAATAAATTTCGCTCAAAAAATGCCAAATGAAAAAATTATGCCCCTACTCGCAAACAACTTTGGTGTCTGCAATTATTGGGTTTTGTATTTAGTTTTTTGTGATGAAAAGTAGAAAAAGCGCAGAACGGAAGGGAGGAATTGGTTTTTTGAGATAAAGGTTTATATTTGTGGCTACTAAGACGGTTTGCGAAAGGCAAACGAGTAGGACAACAAAAATAATTTAAAATCAAAATAAAATGGGCAATTACATCGAGAACAATTTAATAAAAGACGAACACATTGAATTAGAAGCGACTTATCATTGGATAATTTTCTGCAATTTAAGAGCCATATTTACATTGTTTATCGCTCCACTAATTGACAAATACACTGACGAGTTTGCAATAACAAACAAACGCGTAATTATAAAGACAGGTTTAATTAGCAGAAAAACTTTTGAAATGAACCACACAAAAATTGAAAGCGTAAATGTTGACCAAGGAATTTTAGGAAGAATACTTGGCTACGGAACAATTAAAATTGTTGGTTCTGGTGGCACAAAAGAAGTTTTTCCAAATATTCTTAATCCTTTGGAATTCAGAAAAAAGTTTCAAGAAATGTCAAGTTAAACTTAAATTATTAGGGAAAAAATTCATGACTGTCTAAATAAAAGAAAAAGGCATCCCATCATCAGGAAAGATAAATAAAAAAGCCGCCCTTTGAGAAGCTTTCTTGTGTTTTCTACATCCTCTTCTTTTTCTGACATCATATTCAACAATTCTGTTAGTTTTTTGGGACTAAGGTTCCTTAATATGTCTGTGACATCGGGCAATTCTTTTTTGGTAAATTTGTTTAAGAGGTGGGTGGGTTCAATTTCATCGTTGGTGTTTTCGTAATTTAAAATACCATTGGGTGTGCATCTAAGCGCTATGCATATTTTGTTAAGCACCTTCAGATTAATGTTTACTGCCTTTCCTTTTATAATACCTCGGGCTGTATTAAAGTTAACACAATACTCTCGCAACACAATTGTTTGGGGCCCGAATACCACTGCTAATCATCATTTCTTTGATATAAAGGCTAATCATAATTATAAAATTTGGGTCGAGAAATTAAAAGATATGCAGCCGTTGTTGGTTTCCGCTTGGCATAAAAGTAAAAAACAAAATTAAAAAATCAATATATCTAAAATAAATAGCCCTGATAGCAGCGGTAGCTCTCGCTGTCTGCTTGGCGGTTTTCGCTAAGCTTGGGAGAGGCGGGCTGCTCGTTCTCGGCTGAGCCGAGACAGGCATCAAACAAGCGGCAAGACTGCAAGCTTAGAGCAGGATAAAGCCCCATAAATAAAAAGCATAAAAAAAAGAGCAAACATTTTGTTCGCTCTTTTTAGTTAAAAATTCTTTTTTCAGTTACTCAACAATAAATTGTTTAGTGCTAACAACACCATTGGCCTCTACTTTAAGAATATAAATTCCTTTAGCAAAACTTTGTGTATTGATAGAAAAAGCATCTGTTGCATTCTCTAAAGATGTATAAACCACTTGGCCAATTGCATTGTAAACATTTACAGCAGCATTGTTCAAATTGTTGCCAACCATTTCTACATTGATAAAACCTTGGTTTGAAGGGTTAGGATAAATAGATAAACTGCTGTTTGCATCCAATTCATCCAAACTTAAAACTGTTCCTGTAGAATTTGAAGATTGATACACTTCTTTGGTAACAATGTCTTGTATAAACACAACTACTTCACAATTCATAAGACTTTCAATATTATTTTCAGTTGCAAGATTAATAATATTTACAGCTTGACCATCAGCAGATAATCTATAATTTCCTGGAACGGTGTATGTTAAAGTGCTAAAAGTTTTTTCAACATTTTTGGTTACAGCACCAAGCAATGTTCCATTAGCATTTGGCATCATTTTTTTCATAACATTAAAAAACTCTGTTTCTCCATTAGATTTAACATTTTTAGTGGTTCTTTTTTCTGTCAATACAACAAAAAGCTTTAAGTTTGGATTGTTGTAATCTGCCAAAGGCGTGATTTTTACATTAACCGTTACTTTTTTGAAATCGATAACATGCGTAGAATTGATTTTAATATAAGATGGTTTCCCTTGAAACTGATTGAATAGAGTTGTATTGTAACTTCCAGCATTGCCGTTCCATCCACCATCCACTTGCATATTTGGAATTGAATTTACATTATACAAAGTTCTTCTAACATTTCCTTCAGCAGTTGTATAAGGGTCGCCAGATCCAGGCCAAGACATTTGATATTTCACAACAGTATATTTACCTGGAATTTGTGGGAAAACAGTTTCGTCTAAATTGACGTTACCCGGACGGCAAGGCCCACATGTAGAAGAAGTGAACACCTCATGTAACGGAATTCTCGGTTCAAAATTTTCTAAAACATTTACAGATTTAATAACACTATCGTTAGCACCCACTTCATCAACGGCACCATTTATATTGCTCAACCACATGCAAACTTTATAAACACCGACCGAAGCTGGCGTCCATTTTGTTGGGTGCGAATAAGTAGCTGTTGCGAATTTAGCTAAATCGATAGAGGGCAACGCTGCAGTAACAATAGCACCATTATTTATTTTATAATTTATAGCTGCACTTGTAATTTTTGCACTTCCAATGTTTTTAAACTCTGCATTTAAATTAAAAGGCGCTTGCACCAAAGGCAAAAAATCTGCTACTTTTGAAGAAATTCCCTCAACATCATTTGTTGGTTGAACTCCCATATTAAAAGTATAGAAGGAGTTATCAAGCTCAGTAAACAAGTTGACAGTCGTATTAAGTCCGCCTAAAGCAGGCGAACCAGCAACTGAAGTAGCAGTTGTATTATCAATTTGCACACCAGCCGATAATTTTACATTAGTATTGCAAAGTTGTCCGCCAGATGTAACACAAAGGGTTTTCATATCCACAATGTGAATTTTATTAGTTGTTTCTTCCAAAACAATGCCCCAATAAGTCCAACCATTTTGAATATTTGGATCTGTAAAAAAGTTGTATTGAATCCAAAATTGTCTGTTTGGTGCAGTGCCAAAAGTTTTGGTGATGATTTGACTTTGGTAAGTAGTGTTATTAATTGGTCTAACACCTGAAATACAAATAGAGTTATTTGGAACATTGTTGCTTGGCAATGTTAAAACATTAAAATTAGCAGGCATATTTGTAGAAGAGATATCAAATGTTACAATTCCGAAGTTTGAAGCTTTTATGGTAGTGAAATCAGTACCATTAAAATTGAAAGTAAACGGCAAAGTTTGGTTTGAGGAATAGGCAACAGAAGCACTAGAAGCACCAGACCAAATAGATTTCCAACCGTTTGCAATTGGACCGCCCGCAGCAGTGGCTGGATTTTCACCATCCTTATTCAAATTGTTTGGATTTTTTCCAGCATTTTGATTAGGAACATAATAATATTGACCAAACAAAAAGCTCGACAATAAGAATAAAACAGGGAGAAGTAGTATTTTTTTCATTTTATTTATTAATTAGAGGCGCAATTTAAAACAATTATTTAAAAAAAAAAAACTTTTTATGTTTTTTTTTGGTACAATATTTTCAAATGTCTCTAATACCGAAATGAAATAATACCGCTAACAAAAAATATATAGTGCAATAAATTATACTATTATTTTATAACCACGACATTACCATTGTAATTTAC
>Ga0209702_10009898_pt1 | contig 10422 bp, 8 predicted proteins | sample FRY01_FD_187210 | JGI IMG/M metagenome (GOLD analysis project Ga0209702, IMG submission 187210) | Freshwater microbial communities from Lake Fryxell liftoff mats and glacier meltwater in Antarctica - FRY-01 (SPAdes) (version 2) | ecosystem: Environmental > Aquatic > Freshwater > Ice > Glacier...
AGTGGGGCGGCGAGCGCCTCGAAAACGACGCCCGCTGGGCCTATGGCCGTCCACCGACGGGCAACGCCAACTACGCATGGATCCAGCACTTCATCCACCACCTGTCGCACAACGGCACGGCGGGCTTCGTCCTCGCCAATGGCTCGATGTCATCCCAACAAAGCGGCGAGGGCGAGATCCGCAAGAGCCTCGTCACGGCCGGCCTCGTCGACTGTATCGTCGCCTGCCCGGGGCAGCTCTTCTATGCGACGCAGATCCCCGTGTGCCTGTGGTTTCTGACCAAAAACAAAGCCGCGAAGGGGCACCGGAACCGCAAGGGCGAGACCCTCTTTATCGACGCCCGCAAGCTTGGCCGCATGGAGTCGCGGGTAAACCGGGTCTTGGATGAGGTCGACATCGCCAAGATCGCTGACACCTACCACGCTTGGCGCACGGCCGATGGGGCTTACGAGGACGTCGCCGGCTTCTGTAAGTCCGCTACCAAAGACGAGGTCGCGGCTCACGACTTTGTGCTGACCCCGGGCCGGTATGTTGGCGCCGAAGAGGTCGAGGATGATGGCGAGCCCTTCGTTGAGAAGATGGAGCGCCTGTCCGGCGATCTGTCCGCACAAATGGCCGAGGGCGTGAGGTTGGACGCGGAGATTCGGAAGGCGCTGGGGGGGCTTGGTTATGGGGTCTAAAACGTGGCCCGTTCGACCACTCGGTGAACTGGTCGAGAACCATGATGCGTTGCGCGTGCCCATAAAGGGCGCTGACCGGCGGCCCGGCCCGTTTCCCTACTACGGGGCATCCGGCGTCATCGACCACGTTGACGAGTACATCTTCGACGGCGAGTACCTACTGGTGGCCGAGGACGGGGAGAACCTCAGAACTCGCAACACGCCAGTCGCGTTCCTGGCACGAGGCAAGTTCTGGGTGAACAACCACGCCCACATCATTCGTGGCAACTGCGAAGGCGACACCAGATATCTGATGTACTTCCTGTCGAGCGCGGACATCAGCGGGTTCCTCACCGGGTCAACGATGCCGAAGTTGACCCAGCGGGCCATGCACCGCATCCCTGTGGTTGCTCCCCCTCTCGACGAGCAACGCCGCATCGCCGCCGTCCTTGGGGCATTGGACGACAAGATCGAGCTGAACCGAAAGATGAACCGGACCTTGGAGGACATGGCCCAAGCCATCTTCAAGTCGTGGTTCATCGATTTTGACGGCGTCCCCCCCTCCGAGCTGGTCGACAGCGAGTTGGGCCCCATCCCGCGCGGCTGGCAGGTTGGTCTGTTCGGCGATTTGGTTAAAGTGGCATCGGGAAAGAGGCAGACGGTTCGGTCCGACGTCAAGGATGATGCGAATACCGTCCCATTGCTTGGTGGGGCTGGACAAATCGGCTGGACTACTGAAAGCCTGTTTTCTGCGCCGATCATCGTCACCGGACGCGTCGGAACCCTTGGGGTTGTGAGCTATTGGTCTGGCTTGACCTGGCCATCGGACAATGTCTTGGTCGTGCTGCCGAAGAACGAGAGTATGTTCAATTATATCTATGAAAGCCTTCGAAGAATCGATCTCGCTAACCTAAACCGCGGATCAACGCAGCCACTTCTGACGCAGCGTGATTTGAAAATTCAGAAGCTCATTGTCCCAAGCATCGATTTGGCTCTGCGCTACGGAGACGTTTCTTCTGTGGTTTTTGCGAAAATCAAGATGAACGATGAACAATCCTCCATTTTGGCCGCAATCCGAGACACCCTGCTCCCCAAACTTATTTCTGGCGAGATCCGAGTTCCTGAACTCTAATATATCGATGGAGATATGCCATGAGACTTGTGCGCATCAACAAACTAAAAAACTTCAGGGCGTTTCATGATTTCACATGGCCGAACGACCTTCACTCGTTCGGTCAATTTAACGTTTTTTATGGTTGGAATGGCGCAGGGAAGTCCACCTTGGCCGCTTTGTTTCGTCATTTGGAGACTCGGAAACCATTGTTGGAAGGCGAAGCGAAGTTGGAGTTCACGGGAAACCTGCAAGTTCTCGGAAATCAATTCGCGGAGGAAGTTGGCCTCCCAGCTGTAAGGGTCTTTGACCGTGGCTTCATCGAGACGGCGATCTCGAACACCCAAAACAAGTTCGGTCATATTTTTTATGTCGGCGAGGAGAGTATTGGGAAACGAGATCAAGTCGAAAGACTTAAGAGCGCGCTGGAAGAGTGCAAAGCCGATCTTGTGAAGAAACAGATGGCTAAGCAAGACGCGGCGAGGGCGTTTGACAAGTTCTGCGTGGACAGGGCTAAGAAGATCAAGGAGTTGATGTCCAGCTATGGCTCGACTAGTCACGGAAACTATACCAAAGCGAAGTTCGGTGCAGTAGCCGCCGGATGGAATGCGGCGTCCGCGATAGAGGCACGCTTAAACCCAGAGGATAAGGCAAAGTTTCGAACCCAAGCGATTCAAAAGTCGCAGGCTCCACTCTCACTCTGCGTCGTAGACTCCATCAATATGGAAACATTTGCGAGAAAGGTCGAAACGATACTGAAACGAAACGTGGTCTCGACGGTGATCAACGAGCTTGTAACCGACACATCGGTTGCGCAATGGGTTCATCGTGGACTACAACTGCATGAAGGGGCACATGATGTCTCATCTTGTAGATTTTGTACTCAACCCTTTACACAAGCCCGTCGTACAGAGTTAGCCGGCCACTTTAACGATGCGTTCGCGCAATACCATGCGCAGTTAAATGTTGTTTTAAATGAGGTTATGAGCGCCGAGAGTTCCCTCGAACGTGTTGTGCTGCACGACCCAGCTCGCTTCTATGATGTTCTACAAACACGCGCGCATGAAATAGCGTCATCGATTGGTGAGTGTATTGCAGACATTCGCGGCCAACTTAGTATTCTTAAAGGCGCACTCGAGGCGAAGAGAAGTAATGCATTTCTCGATGCGACGCTCCCTGCGCTTGATCTAGATATTGGTCGGCGGCTTCTCGAGTCAGTCGCCGACTTCAACAATCTGATTCGTGAACATATGACAACGACTACGAACTTTCGTTCCGGCGTGGAGGATGCTTGGAGAGTTCTAGAACTTGCTGCCATCACTGAAGAATATGTCGAGTTTAAAGATCTGGAACAAAATGCTTCTGCAACGGCACTGTTGGTACATCAAACTGCCAGCCAATTACTGCCTATTACGCTCGAAATCACGTCTCTTGAGAAAGAGATTGTCGAGTTCCGGAAACCCGCGGCCGAGCTGAATGCAGACTTGCAAGCCTATCTAGGACGTGATGAGCTAAAATTTAATGTGGAAGGAACCGGCTACAGACTGTCGCGCTCGGGACAACCTGTTACAAACCTAAGTGAGGGGGAGCGCACGGCCATCGCGTTTCTCTATTTCCTGAAGTCGTTGGAAGACAAAAACTTTGACTTGAATACGGGAATTGTCGTGATCGATGATCCGGTGTCGAGTCTCGATGCGAACGCGCTTTTTTCAGCGTTCGCTTATACGAAGGAAAAGACGAAAAACTCCGGGCAACTCTTTATCCTCACCCATAGTTTTGAGTTCTTTCGCCAAGTAAAGAATTGGTTTCATCATCTTAAGGATCAACAGAAGAAGGATATCAAACTACGCCCCGCCCGATTCTATTTAGTTCGGGCTGCACCTATCGAGAGTGGCGGCAAACGGCTAAGCAGTATCGTCGCGCTCGATCCGCTACTGGAGAAATACGAGTCGGAATACCACTATCTTTTTAAGTGTGTTTACGAAGTCGCCACCAATGATATCATCATACCAGGTCTCTCATTAGAGACTCATTATGGGATGCCGAACATAGCGCGTCGTTTGTTGGAATCATTCTTGGCTTTTCGATACCCAAGCCTAGCTGGGGAGTTACGCGCAACTCTAGAAAAGGCATCCTTTGATGCCGTTAAAAAGACGCAAATACTTCGTTTCGTTCACACCTATTCGCACGCAGATCGAATCGCGGACCCTCAACATGATCCGTATATTCTAATATCAGCGCCTCAAATATTAAGTGACATCCTCAGCCTTATGCATGCCGAGGATGCTACTCATTACGACAATATGGTTGCGTTGGTTAAAACCTCGACTACACATCCGTTGGGCGCTCCCAAATGACTGGCTTCGAATCCGTCGTCGAAGAGGCGGCCCTGCACTGGCTCAGCGAGCTTGGTTACCGCGTGGATTATGGCAGCCAGGTCAACCCCGGCTGCCTCTACGCCGAGCGCGACCGCCACGAAGATGTCATCCTCGAGGGCATCTTCCGGGCGCAGCTGACCGAGCTGAACCCGGCCATGGCTGAGGATATCTTGGATGACGTCACCAAGCGCATCATCCGGGGCGAGGAGCCGTCGCTGGTCGAGAACAACCTCGCCTTCCACGGCTACTTAACCCGTGGGGTCGAGGTCCTAGTGAACGCGGCGGGCGGCCAGCGTGGCGACCTCGTGCGCCTCATCGACTTCGACACGCCGGACAACAACGACTGGCGCGTCATCAACCAGTTCACCGTCAGAAACGGCAAGCACACGCGGCGGCCGGACCTGGTCGTCTTCATTAACGGCATGCCCATCGCGGTCATCGAGCTGAAGAACCCGGGGTCGTCCAGCGCGACCGTGGAGTCGGCGTGGAATCAGCTCCAGACCTATAAGCAGCAGATCCCGGCTCTGTTCAACACCAACGAGCTGCTCATCGTATCGGACGGGACCGAGGCCAAGGTCGGCAGCCTGACCGCTGGCTTTGAGTGGTTTGGGCCGTGGCGCACGACCGATGGGCTCACGCTGGCGCCGACGAACAAGCCGATGCTGGAGGTCCTTTTAAAGGGCCTCTTCGACAAGCGCCGCCTCTTGGACTTCATCCGGCACTTTGTCCTCTGGGAGACAGACGACGGGTACGCCAAGAAGATCGCGGGCTACCATCAGTTTCATGCGGTCAATAAGGCGATCCGCGAGACCGTTCGCGCCTCGGGGCCTATGGGTAATAAGCGCATCGGCGTGATTTGGCATACACAGGGCAGCGGTAAGTCCATCGCGATGGCTTTTTATGCGGGCAAGCTCATCTTGCAGCCCGAGCTGGAGAACCCGACCATCGTCGTCGTGACGGACCGCAATGACCTCGACGGGCAGCTCTATGCTCAGTTCTGCGCGGCCAAGCAGCTTATCCCGGCGCCGGCTCAGGCAGAGAGCCGAGACCACCTGCGGGATCTCTTGCGCGTGGCCAGCGGCGGCGTGGTCTTCACGACCATCCAGAAGTTCGGGGTGCCCAAGGGCGAGCGCTTCCCGATGCTGTCCAAGAGGCGGAACATCGTCGTCATCACCGACGAGGCCCACCGCAGCCAGTACGAGTTCGTCGACGGCTTCGCGCGAAACCTGCGGGACGCGCTGCCGAACGCCTCCTTCATCGGGTTCACGGGGACGCCCATCGAGTTCGAGGACAAGAGCACGCCGGCGGTCTTCGGCGACTATATTGACACATACACCATCAGCCAGGCCGTCGAGGATAAGAGGACGGTGCCGATTTACTACGAGGGGCGCCTCGCGAAGATAGCGCTGGCCCCGGACAAGAAGCCGTTGCTGGACGACGAGTTCGAGGACGTGACCGAGGGCGAAGAGGAGTCGGTGAAGGGGCAGCTGAAGTCGAAGTGGGCGCGGTTAGAGGCCATGGTCGGCAGCGACGAGAGGCTGAAGCTAGTGGCGCACGATATCGTTGAGCATTATGAGAGGCGCTCGGAGATATTGGAAGGCAAGGCGATGATCGTGGCGATGTCGCGGCGGATCGCGGTGGACCTCTATAATGCGATTGTGGCGCTGCGGCCAGAGTGGGCGGGCGTGGGGGACGACGCCGGGGCCATCAAGGTCGTGATGACGGGGACGGCTGGGGACCCGCCGGGGTGGCAGCAGCATATCCGGAACAAGGCGCGGCTCAAGGGGATCGAGAGGCGCTTCAAGGACCCGGCCGACGGGCTGAAGCTGGTGATTGTGCGGGATATGTGGCTGACGGGGTTTGACGCGCCGTGTGCGCACACGCTGTATGTGGATAAGCCGATGCGTGGGCATGGGCTGATGCAGGCCATCGCGCGGGTGAACCGGGTGTTCAAGGATAAGCCCGCCGGGCTGGTGGTGGACTATCTGGGGCTGGCCGAGCAGCTGCGAAAGGCGGTCGGCACGTACGACACGCAGAAGGCCAGCGGGCAGGCTCCGGCAGAGGTGTTGGAGATCGCGGTTGGGGTTTTGAAGGATAGGTTCGGGATCGTGGACACGATGTTCCAAGGATTCGATTACAGTGGATATTTTGGAGAGAGCGCGCCGGCGCGGGTGGCGGCCTTTACGGGGGGCGCGAACTTCATTGTGCAGGACGAGGCCATCAAGAAGCGCTTCCTAGACGCGATGACGGCGCTGAATAAAGCCGCGGCGATGGCGATGCACCACGACGACGTGCGCCACCTGCGGGATACTGTCGGCTACTTTCAGGCCATCCATAGCAACGTCCGCAAGTACACGGTCGGCGGCAGCGGCAAGTCGGGCGACGAGTTGAACGCGGCGATCCGCCAGATAGTCTCAGCGGCGGTGGCCTCGGACGGGGTCATCGACATCTTCGGGGCGGCGGGGCTGAAGAAGCCCGACATCAGCATTCTGTCGGACGAGTTCCTTGAGACGATGAAGGTCTCGCCCTACAAGAACTTGCAGCTAGAGCTGCTAAAGAAGCTCATCAACGACGAGGTCAAGGCGGTGACCAAGCGCAACGTCGTCCAGGGCAAAAAGTTCAGCGAGATGCTAGAAAAAGCGCTGACCTCCTACCAGAACCGCACGCTGGAGGCCGCGCAGATCATCATGGAGCTCATCGAGCTAGCCAAAGAGATGCGCGACGCCCCCAAACGAGGCGACGCGCTGGGCCTCACCGAAGACGAGATGGCCTTCTACGACGCGCTCATCGCCCACGGCGACGTCAAAGAGCTGATGGGCGACAAGGTCCTAGCCGACATCGCCCACGACCTGGTCGAGGCCATCCGCGCCTCGGTCTCCATCGACTGGACCCAGAAAGAGGCCGTCCGAGCCGACATGCGCCGCAAGGTCAAGAGGCTCCTCCGCCACCATGGGTATCCCCCCGACAAGCAGGCTGTGGCGCTGCAGACCGTGATTGAGCAGGCCGAGACCGTCTGCCGCGACTGGGGGGCTTCGGCTTGAAAATTGAGTTTTAGATGGACCTTGTGTGACTCCCAGTAAAAAAAGATGTATCGAAACTACCAGTGATTCAAAAATCGGGCGTTAAGACAGGGGAGTATCGGGAGCTATGAAAGACAACAACTGGATCCTCGACGAGGTCCCTGAAGAGTTGCGAAATCGTTTTCATGATGAAGTCGCCGCGCTGCCTTCCCCGGATTCTCTATCAACAAACGACGAGTTCAATGCTGCCGCAGTACAGGCCATGATCACTCTGTGCAACGTCGGGAAGCTCGCAATATCGGTCTCACCATCATCCCAGGACGGTTTTCGAAAGCGCACTGCGCCAATCGTCGGCCTGGCCGTGCGGGCGCTTAAGTTCTATGAAGCGTTTATCAGGGAGACTTCGGAGCGACGAGGGGACATCGCTTGGGTATATATCCGGCCGGTAATGGAGGCCTATGTCAACTGTGTTTACCTGATGCAACACGGGGCATCATCGTCGCGCTCATTCATCCAGAGCAGTCTAAAGCCCGAAAAGGAGATGTTGACACGAATCACCCAGAATTCGAACGGCCGAGCACTAATGCCGATCGAGCGAAGGATGCGGCGAAGCATTCAAAATCACCTAAGAATCGCCGGAATGTCTAAGAAAAATCTCGCGAGCCGAACGCAGTGGCGCGTCGACGGAAAGAACATCCGAGATCTCATGAAAGCCATTGGTCTCGATTCATACTACGCGTTCCTTTATGGCACCTCCAGCCACTTTATCCACGGCAGTTGGATTGATCTATCCATGCATCATCTGACCCGAGTAGGCCTAAGCTACTTTCCGCGCTTTCGGGACACCGAGCCGGACCCGCGAATGCCGAGTATGATTTCCTCCCTCGTGGGTGAGCTCATTTTGAGGTACCTCAGGCGTATACGCTCCTCGCGGACGCGGATGTTGCGTCCAATCGCTTCCAAGCTAGTCCGCTTCTTCCGTGATTATGATGCGGCTATCGAGGTATTCATCCAGAATCAAGAGCCAGTTTGAAATGGGGGCGGCGCGTGTGACGCCAATCCGTGAGCCTCATCGCTTTTGCCTGTTGGTCGCCCCAAGACAGGGTTGTTGTGCTGAAACGGCTGTAATTTTAAGACGAACTCAACGACCGTCCCGGACCTTGACAGGCTAAGCCATTGGCTTACCATAAACATCATGAAGGTGACTTGGGATGAAGCAAAGAACACCGCAAACCAGAAGAAGCACGGTGTCTCCTTTGAGGAGGCTCGGGCTTTGCTCGCTCGCGATGAGGGCCGACTCGACATCTTCGACGAGGCTCATTCCTCAACTGAGGACCGGTTCATCTCTATCGGCCCTATCGTCCGTGGGCTGGTGCTGGTGGTCTGGACCGAACGGCTCCCAAGCGACCACGTGCGAATTATCAGCGCCCGCTGGGCTACTCGGCGTGAAAACGCCCTCTACCAAGCACATGTACGAGGTGATTTATGACCGACTTCCAAGAACTTACCGCCGAACACTTCGCCCGAGCCATTCCAGCCGACGTCCGAACGCGCCTAGCCAACGGCGGCTTCGAGTCCGGCGCAGACGTCGCCGCTTTGAGGCGCTTCGTCGGGATGACTCAGGTTGAGTTCGCGCAGGCCATGGGTATCAGCGTCCACACCGTCCGCAACTGGGAGCAAGGCCGGCGCAGGCCCGAGGGGCCGGCCATCGCCTTGCTGCGTATCGCGGCGCGCCACCCCCGTTTACTCCACGAGAGCTTGAAAGATGTCGCCTAGAGAAGCGACTGCGCTGGCACGAGATGTAGTCGCCATAGCTCGTTGAGGCTCTGGACACGATCCTCGGCCAAGCTACGTGATGGGCAAGCACCCACCGTCCATTAGGCAGCCAGCCGCGCCCGTCTCGCGAGGGTCTGGAGGGTGCCGAGCGCCATAGTGTCGTCCATCCTCTCGCCGCGCCAGCGGGGGTGAAGTGATAGAGGCGACAGATCCATGCCAATTTGGGACGCCACGAGCTGGCCCCTTTCCACCGGTTGGGCGGGAAAGAACCGAGGGAGCGTGGTGCCGTCGGGGCGCGCGAAGTGCCAGTTGCCTGCCCCGTCGGACGCAACAGTGAAGCCGCCTTCGTGGACAAGGCCGTGATGGCGCCGGCACAGCAGCACGAGGTTGTCGAGCCTGGTCGTGCCCCCATCGGCCCAGTGGATGACGTGGTGTCCGTCGACGAAGCGCTCGCAGGTGCATCCCGGGAAGCGGCAGCCGCCGTCGCGCCGCCAGAGCGCCCGCGCGATGGCTGGCGGGATCGTGCGGGTGCGGCGGCCGACATCGAGCACATTTCCCGCCGTGTCCTCGGTCATGACGACGAGGCTGGCATCACAGGCGAGACGCAGCGCCGTCGCTTGAGGGATGGCCGGACCGCCGTCGATATGGGCCTGATGCGCCTCGCAGTTATAGGCGGCGCCGACCTCGCCAACCTCGCCGACCTCTCCGACCTCAATGATGACCTGTATTTGGTTTCTCTCGCCGGCGAGGCCCTCGCGGTGGCCCGTTGCCAAGAAGGACTCGGCGACGGCCACCAGCGCGTCTGCCCGGCGTTACACGAGGGTTTCGCCGGGTAAAGACGTTACCGCGGTAACGCTTTCGGGCGCAGCCGGAGTCTTGGGCGGTGGTGTAGTGGCAGCCTCAAGGGCCTTGATAACCAGCGCCCCGAGCTCGGCGGGCAGGCGCCCCTCGATGATGAGGCTGCCGTCCGCGTTCCAGCGCCACGCGACCCGCCGCTGCTGCTCGGCTTTTTGGGCGAGGTCGATAGCCTCCTGCTCGCCGTGGCGCCGCGCGAGGCGCACGACTTTCTCGACGTGAACGGCGGTGCCATTGAGGGCGAGCGCGAGCAACCACGCCTCAAGGTGCGGTGTCGCGATTCGCGTCAGGGCCCGCACCTTCGAGAAGCTGAGGCGGCCCTCGGCGAAGGCCTCGCTTATCATTGGCACATGTTCAAGGGCCTGCGCCACCCGCACCTTCTCGCGCCCCGCGGTGAGCCCAACACCACAACGCCATGCCAACCAAGAGCGCAGCGCTGTGGAGGCCATGGGCCGCCCACACCTGGCGCCGGTCAAGCTCGGCCGCGAGGCACAGGAAGCGATACTCGGCCGCCGCGATGTGGGCCGCGAGGGTCGCTATCTCGTCTTCCAGCGCGCCATTGGAGAGTTCACGGGGGGCGCAAATATCCGGCTGAATCATGGTAGCTCTCGATGTCGGTGGTG
>Ga0209702_10009899_pt1 | contig 10421 bp, 9 predicted proteins | sample FRY01_FD_187210 | JGI IMG/M metagenome (GOLD analysis project Ga0209702, IMG submission 187210) | Freshwater microbial communities from Lake Fryxell liftoff mats and glacier meltwater in Antarctica - FRY-01 (SPAdes) (version 2) | ecosystem: Environmental > Aquatic > Freshwater > Ice > Glacier...
GGAGGGCTCTAGAGAATAAAGGATATACGAACTTGTTAGGTAAAACTAGTGCTGAACTCGATTTAAGAGATCAACAAGCAGTGAAGGGTTTTTATGCAACTGAAAAACTCGAGGTAGTTATTGATGCGGCAGCAAAAGTAGGTGGTATTTTAGCAAATAGTGACTACCCATATCAATTTTTGATGGAAAACATGCAAATTCAAAATAATTTGATCAATGGTGCCTTGCAAGCAGGAATTCAAAAGTTTATTTTTTTAGGAAGCTCCTGTATTTATCCCAAACTAGCAAAACAACCTCTAAAAGAAGAATATTTATTAACAGACTCTTTGGAACCGACTAATGAATGGTATGCAATCGCCAAAATTACAGGAGTAAAGGCATGTCAAGCGATTCGGAAACAGTTCAACAAAGACTATGTAAGTTTAATGCCTACAAACTTATACGGTACTCATGATAATTTTGATTTACAAACATCTCATGTTTTACCGGCAATGTTGCGTAAGTTTCATGAAGCAAAATTAAATAATATGCCTGTTGAGTTATGGGGTAGTGGTACACCAATGCGAGAGTTTTTATTTGTAGATGATATGGCAGAAGCAGTGGTATATGCTTTAGAACATACATTACCAGAATATTTATACAATGTTGGTTCTGGGAAGGATATTACTGTTAAAGAACTGGCAGAAACAATTCAAAAGGTGACAGGGCATCAAGGTGAAATTATTTGGGATTCCTCAAAACCAGACGGAACACCTAGAAAACTAATGGATGTATCTAAAATGAGAGATTTAGGATGGCAGTATTCAACAGAATTACAAGCAGGAGTTGAAAAAACCTATGTTTGGTTTTTAGAAAATATAGAAAGCATTAAAGAAGTTAAAATGTAAAATCGATGACAGTTTTTCGATTTCGAAACAACGGACAACGAACAACAAAAGTAATATGAAGGTAGCATTTATCACAGGAGTAACAGGTCAAGACGGAGCGTATTTAAGTGAGTTTTTATTGAAAAAAGGTTATGAAGTTCATGGGATGAAAAGAAGATCTTCTTTGTTTAATACAGATCGGATAGATCATTTATATCAAGATCCCCATGTAGATAATCGTAATTTCTTTTTACATTATGGGGACATGACGGATAGTACAAACATCATTCGTTTAATAAAAGAAATTCAACCAGATGAAATTTACAACTTGGCTGCTATGAGTCACGTTGCTGTTTCTTTTGAAACTCCAGAATACACCGCAAATGCTGACGGTTTAGGAACATTGCGTATTTTAGATGCTGTACGATTATTAGGACTAGAGAAAAAAACTCGAATCTATCAAGCTTCAACTTCAGAGTTATATGGTAAAGTTCAAGAAGTACCACAATCTGAAACTACCCCTTTTTATCCACGTTCACCTTATGCAGTAGCTAAAATCTATGCCTATTGGATCACCGTGAATTATAGAGAAGCTTATGGTATGTTTGCGTGCAATGGTATTTTGTTTAACCATGAGTCACCTTTAAGAGGAGAAACTTTTGTAACTCGTAAAATTACGAGAGCAACATCTAGAATAGCATTAGGACTCCAAGATAAATTTTATTTAGGTAATCTAGATGCAAAAAGAGATTGGGGACATGCAAAGGATTATGTACGTATGATGTGGATGATACTACAAGCAGAAGAGGCAGAAGATTGGGTAATTGCAACAGGAACAACCACATCTGTTAGAGATTTTGTTAGAATGAGTTTTGCAGAAGTTGGAATAGAACTAGAGTTTAAAGGAAAAGGAGTTGATGAAAAGGCGTATGTAAAAGCATGTAATAATCCAGAATATCAAATAGAGATTGGAATAGAAGTGTTAGCCGTTGATCCAAAGTACTTTAGACCAACCGAAGTAGATTTGTTAATAGGAGATCCATCAAAAGCAAAACAAAAATTAGGCTGGGAGTGTAAATATGATTTACAAGATTTAGTAAAAGATATGATGCAAAGTGATGTAAAATTGATGAAGAAAGATCAGTATTTAAAAGATGGTGGTTACACTACTTTAAATTATTTTGAGTAAAAAGAATTAATTACACAAGTTTTTTATTAAAACTTTAAGACGATTATTATATGTTAGACTTAAACAATAAATCAATTTTAATCACTGGAGGAACTGGGTCTTTCGGTAAAATGTTTACAAAGCTAATTTTAGAAAGATACCCAAATGTAAAGCGTTTAGTTATTTTGTCAAGAGATGAGCAAAAACATTTTGAGATGGCTCAAGAATTTTCGGAAAGTGAATATCCACAAATTAGATACTTTATTGGAGATGTTCGAGATGAAAAACGTTTAGAAACAGCTTTTGAAGACATCGATATTGTAATTCATGCAGCAGCAATGAAACATGTTCATTTAGCGGAGTATAATCCAATGGAATGTATTAAAACAAATATCAATGGTGCTCAAAATGTAATTAATGCTGCCTTAAAGGCTGGTGTTAAAAATGTTGTAGCACTATCTACAGATAAAGCAGCAGCACCTATTAATTTGTACGGCGCAACTAAATTAGCGTCAGATAAATTGTTTATTGCTGCCAATAATATCAAAGGGAAAAGAGATATAAAGTTTTCTGTCGTTAGATATGGAAATGTAATGGGGTCTAATGGATCTGTAATGCCTTTCTTTTTGAATAAGAAAAAAAGTGGCGCTACTTTTTTACCAATTACAAACAAGAACATGACGCGATTTAATATTTCTTTAGAGGATGGTTGTGAAATGGTTTTTTATGCAATAGAGAAAGCTTGGGGTGGCGAAGTTTTTGTCCCAAAGATACCATCTTATAAAATTCCAGATGTTGCGAAAGCAATAGCACCTGAATTAGAGCAAAGAGTAGTAGGAATTCGTCCAGGAGAAAAACTACATGAAGAAATGATAACTTCATCAGATTCATACAACACAGTTGATTTAGGGATTTATTACGCGATTTTACCCCAACATTCGCCATATTCTAGATATTCTAAGGAAGATTATAAAAAAGCGTTTGGAGCAGTAGATGTGCCTAAAGGATTTTCTTATGATTCAGGAAATAATACTGAATGGGAAACGGTTGAAAGTTTGAGAGATTTAGTAAAATTACATGTTGATTCTAATTTTAAGGTACGATGAAATCAATACCATATGGAAGGCAAGCTATCGATCAAGACGATATCGATGCTGTTGTAAAAACATTAACGGGAGATTTTTTAACTCAAGGACCCAAAGTCAAAGAGTTTGAAGAGAATTTTGCAGAATATGTTGATGCGAAATACGCGGTAGCCGTAAATAATGCAACATCAGGACTCCATTTAGCTGTTTTAGCTTTAGGCTTAAAAAAAGGAGAACGTGTTATAACAACACCAATTACCTTTGCTGCTTCAGCAAATTGTGTGCGTTATGTTGGCGGGGAAGTTTGGTTTGCAGATATTGATAAAGACTCTTATTTACTATCTTTAGATAGTACAAGAAAACTAATAGAAAGTAAACCCAAAGGTTTTTTTAAAGGAATAATACCTGTAGATTTTGCAGGGCTACCATTAAATTTAGAAGCATTCCGAGCGCTGGCAAATGAGCACGGTTTATGGATTATCGAAGATGCCTGTCATGCACCAGGTGGTTCTTTTACAGATTCTGAAGAAATTGTTCAAAAATGTGGAAATGGAAAGTACGCAGATATTGCCGTTTTTTCATTTCACCCAGTAAAACATATTGCTTGCGGAGAGGGAGGGATGCTGACTACAAATTCTGAGAAAATCTATAAGAAATTAATTTCTTTGAGAACACACGGAATCACAAAAGAAAACATGGAAGAAAACCATGGTGGTTGGTTTTATGAAATGCAAGAATTAGGATATAATTATCGATTAACAGACATACAATCTGCGCTAGGGATTACGCAGCTTGCTAAAAATAAAGTAGGTGTAGAAAAAAGGAATCAGATAGCAGATACATATAAAAAAGCTTTTAAGTCAAAAATAAAGTTTCAAAGTGTTGAAGAGGGTTCAGTTAATGCACATCATTTATTTGTTATTGAAGTAGAAGATAGAAAAGTATTGTATGACTATTTAAAAAAACATCATATTTTTGCGCAAATACATTATATACCTGTTCATACACTGCCTTATTATAAAAATATTGGTTATGAAGGCTCAGACTTAATAAATGCTGAAAATTATTATGCGAAGTGTATTAGTTTGCCAATGTATCCAACCTTAACCAATAAAGAACAAGAGCTCGTTATTGGAAGAGTTTTTAAAATTATTAAGTAAATGAAAAGAGTAGCAATAATTACAGCAAGAGGGGGGAGTAAAAGAATACACAGAAAAAATATTAAGGATTTTCTAGGCAAGCCTATTATCGCCTATTCTATTGAAGCGGCAATAAATAGTGAGCTTTTTGACGAAGTGATGGTTTCTACAGATGATAGTGAAATAGCTGAAATAGCTGAAACTTATGGAGCAGTCGTTCCCTTTATCCGCAGTGCTAAAAATTCTGATGATTATACCGGCACTTTTGATGTTATAAAAGAAGTATTAGAATCTTACGAAAAAGAAAACATTCGTTTTGATCAAGCTTGTTGTATTTATCCTACAGCACCTTTTGTAACTTCTCAAAAATTGATAGAAGCTCATAGTGTTTTAAGTGAAAAAAACATAGATACAGTGTTTCCTGTTATTAAATTCGGTTATCCTATACAAAGAGGATTGATAGTTGATGAAAATAAAAGAATAAAAATGAGAGAGCCTAAGTATTTATCTTCGCGTTCTCAAGATTTAGAGCCTGTTTTTCACGATGCAGGTCAGTTTTATTTCTTTGAAATAAAAAAGGTTATGGAGCAAAAAACTCTTTGGACAGATAACACCGGATTTATTGAAATAGGTGAATTGGAGGGGCAAGATATCGATAACGAAATGGATTGGAAATTGGCAGAATTGAAATATAATCTCAAATTAGATGGTTAAACGTAAAATATACTTTAGAGCAGACGGAAGTAACGATATTGGTATGGGGCATGTAATACGTTCCTTGGCTTTAGCTGACATGCTAAAAGATGAGTTTGATTGTATATTTGCTACTCGTTTTGTGAATGAATATATTATTAGGGAGATAGAAAAATCCTGTTCTTCTATTATAAAATTAAAGGAGGGTCATAATGAACATTTTGATGAATTTCTAACTTTTATTAAAAAAGAAGATACAATAGTTTTAGATAATTATTTCTTTACTACTAATTATCAAAAACAAATAAAAAGTATTGAATGTAAATTGGTGTGTATAGACGATATGCATAATAAACATTATTTAGCTGATGTGGTTATAAATCAATCTCCTGCTGTTAGAGAAAATCAATTTTCTAGAGAAAATTACACCAAGTTATGTTTAGGGTTGGACTACGCATTATTACGCAAACCTTTTTTGAATGTAACACCACGAATAAGAACAGAAGAAAAACGATGTTTGGTTTGTATAGGTGGTGCCGATAAACATAATGTTACTGCTAATATAGTTGGTCTATTAGAAGATATTGAAGGTATTGAGACTATTGATATTATAATTGGCTCGCTTTTTTTGTATAAGGAGGAATTAGAAAATGCTCTTAATAAGAGCAAAAAAGTTGTAAATATATTCTCTAGTTTGTCTTCGGAAGAAATGGTGGAGCGAATGCAAATTGCTGACTTTGGTATCTTACCAGCAAGTTCGGTTAGTATAGAAGCTATTTCAGTAGGGATGCCATTTATGGTCGGTTATTATGTTGAGAATCAGGAGGAATATTATTATTATTTAACCGCTAAAAACTCAATCTTTGGTCTAGGGAATTTATTAACCTTAGATAATCTTTTAATTAACGATTTTAATAATAAGAATTGTTCTTTTATGAAAGTAACTTCATCAAATCTAAAAAAAATATTTTAAAATTATGAACTATAAAAAGTACTATTCGTCTGATGGCTTTGATTTTGTTTTATATCAAGACTTATCTTTAGATGATTCTATTAAGGTACTCGCATACAGAAATCATATAGATGTTAGAAAGTGGATGTTCAACTCTGATGAAATTACTAAAGAGAATCATCTTTCCTTTATTTATACTTTGAAAACTAATAAGGGAAAAGTATATTGCGCAGTATTTAGGAGGGAAAAAATTATTGGAGCTATTTATTATGATGCTATAGCAAAAGGTGAATATATGACAGGTTTTTTTTTAAACCCTAGGTTGCAATCTTCTGGTATTGGTTTGTATTTTGAATATATATACTTAAAATTTTTCTTTGAATATATTAATGCTAAAATGATAAAGGCTATTGTAAATAAAGAAAATTATGCCATGATTAAAATACATGAACTTTGTAACTTTAAAGAATCTTTAAGTGTAAATTCAAAATATTCTAATTATGAATTTACACTTAAAGATTATATTAATATTCCAGACAATATTAATGATTTTGTTTCAGGATTAATATCAAAATATAAAATGACTAAATAAATGAATATAACAGAAAAAGTGATAAATGTAATAGCTGAGGCTATAGAAGTTGAGGTTAATAAAATAGATGAAGATACAGCAATCGGTGATTTTCCGAATTGGGATTCTATGGGGCAATTGGTTATCATTACCTCTCTAGAAAAGGAATTTGATATTAAATTTGATCCTGAGGATATTATGGAATTAGAAGATGTTGGAGATATGATTGAAGCAATCGAGGCGTATACAAACCTGTAATAATATTTTTATATTGAATACTCTAGAATATAATATACATAATTGGTCCATTACCACACCTGATAAAATAGCCTTAATAGATAAAAAAAAGACTTTTAGTTACAAGGAACTATTTGAAAATATTTGGGCTTCAAAGATATTATTAGAACTAGAATATGGTATTTCTAAGGGAGATACGGTAGTATTGGCTGCTAATAAAAATGTTGCTTTTGTATTTACTTATTTTGCGTTACATCTGATTGGAGCTAAAGTTTTACCCATTGATGAGCAAATTACTCAAGATAGATTAAAGTTTACTTTAGATAAGATTAATCCTAAATTGATTGTAGGTTTAGAAAATAAAATAAATAATATTAAAACTATTGAGTTTGATTGTTTTACCGATTTAGAAAAATCAAGTATACCGTTAGATATTAGTTTTCCTAACTTAGAGCACAGTGCTGATCTTTTATTTACAACAGGCACAACCGGTGAACCCAAAGGAGTTCTATTGTCACATAGAAATATTGCACAAAGTGTTAATAATATAAATAGTTTCATAGGTAATAATCAGAATGATACAGAGCTTTTAGCCATGCCTATAAGCCACTCTTTTGGTTTGGCAAGATTAAAATGTGTTTTATCAGCCGGAGGTACATTGGTTTTGTTAGGGAATATAGTTAATATGAAGCGTATGTTTAGAATGTTCGATGAATATAAGGTCACTGGCTTCGGAATGGTTCCAGCAAGTTGGTCTTATATTAAGAAGATGAGTGGCAATAAATTAGCTGAATATTCAAATCAATTAAATTATATAGAGTTTGGTAGTGCTTATATGTCTGCAGAAGACAAGATGGCATTAACTAATTTATTTCCGAATACAAGTTTGTGCATGCATTATGGTTTGACAGAAGCTTCTCGTTCTACTTTTATGGAGTTTAATACAAGTAAAGATCATTTGAATACAATTGGAAAACCAAGTCCTAATGTAATTATAAATATTTTTGATGAAAACGGAAAGAAACTTTCTAAAGAAGAAGAAGGAGAGATATGTATTAAAGGTGATCACGTGTCGACAGAATATTTGAATATAGAAAGGAACGATTTATTTTATGGAGAGTATTTTAGAACAGGTGATATTGGACTAATTAATAAGAAAGATTACATCGTTCTAAAAGGTAGATCAAAGGAAATTATAAATATTGGGGGCAAGAAACTATCTCCAATTGAAGTAGAAGATAAAATAAAAGAATTTGATTCTGAATTAGAAGCTGTGTGTATTGGTATTCCTGATGTACAAGGTGTTTTAGGAGAAGTAGTAAAAGTTTTTGTGGTAAAAGGTAATTCTATTTATGATTTTGAAGAAATAGATAATTTTTTGAAAAAGAAGCTAGAAAAATATAAAGTTCCTGTAGAATACGAATGGATAAACGAAGTCCCTAAGACTTCCTCGGGTAAAATTCAAAGACAAAAATTAAAATAATATGTGGGAACCACAAGGAATGTATTCTAAGTTTATATTAAGGCAACCAACAATATTGTTTGGTGAAAATGCTATCATGGGACTTAAAACGTATGCCTCATCTAGAGTTGCTGTTATTCATGGCTCTAGTTTGACTGAGGCTTATAAGATAAAGGTTTTTAAAGCTATGTCTGCTTTTGAGATATCTTTTATAGAAAAAACATGGCAAGGAGAACCAACTTTAATTTCTTTATCGGAGACAATTGCTGATATTGAGAAAATAAAGCCAGATATGATTATAGCTATTGGTGGTGGTAGTGTAATAGATGGTGCTAAAATGGTTCGAACATATTATGAATTTCCATTTTTTGATTTGAATGATACTAGATTTTCTATGCTTAACTGGAAAACAAATTTTGTAGTCATACCTACGACTATAGGTAGTGGTGCAGAAATATCGTCTGCATCGGTAATGTATAATGATAGTAATAAATCTAAAGAATTTGTTATAAGTCATCAGTTCATTCCTGAAATAATAGTTTTAGAAGCTTCACTTATTGCAAATGCTCCTAAAAAAATGCTTTTATCATCTATGGTTGACGCATTGTCGCATTGCATAGAAGGATATATGTCAAATATAGATAATATGCTTATTGATAGCTATGCAGAAAAAGCAATACAAATAATATCAAAATATTCCGAGGTTGTAAGTAAAGGTATAGATAAAGAAAATCTTAATAAATTACAATTAGCATCTGTTTTTGCAGGAATGGTTCAAAATCATTGTATAGTAGGAGCTACTCATGCCTTAGCTCATCAGATGTCAGCATTTGGATTATCTCACTCTAATGCTATCTCTATATTTTTACCTTCAGTAATAAGAAAAAATATTGAAAATAGAGAATCAAACAATAGATTTGAGCAATTAGCAATCCATTCAGGATTTAGTAAAGGCTCTAAATTATTAGATTTTGTAGAAGATATCATTTCTTCTTTTGATTTACAAAAAGAAAAAAATATTGTTTTAAATAATAGAGATATAATATTAGCAGATGAAAGTTTTTTTGAAAGAGCTTTAGCTGATAAAGGAGGACAAGGTAATCCGATACCTATGGATAAAGAATTTTTACAAGACATAATTAAAACAGCTATTTAATGAAATCAGGATTTTTGACGGATAGTTTAATTAAAACAGGTCCATACGAACTTAATAAAACAGAAAAAGAAAAGTTGTTTTTTGATTCTTTAATGGAAGAATTGAAATTTCATTTCGAAAATAACAAACAGTATCGAAACTTTTGTATTAACAAAAATTTCGATCCATTTACTTTTGAAGGTGAATTAAAGGAAATACCTCCAATAGCAGTAAGCGTATTTAAAGATTTAGGAGCGAATTTGAAATCAGTTCCTGATAATGAGGTGAAACTATCACTACAATCTTCAGCAACTTCAGGAGTCCCAAGTACTGTGGTTTTAGATAAAATAACAGCTAAGCGTCAAGCCAAAGTGATGATTAAAGTGGTTAAAGACTTTATAGGTGCTGAAAGAAAACCTTTTATAGTTGTAGATGTTAGCCCTGATCCTAAAAACATTAAGTTTTTAGGAGCTAGATATGCCGCAATAGGTGGCTATCTTAATTTTGCGGATAAAGTTAGCTATGCACTTGTAAAAGATGATAACGAAACAGTAACTTTTGATATTGAAAAAACAAAATTATTTGTAGCAGCTTTAGATAAAAACACTCCTATAGTAGTATTTGGTTTTACATATATGCTATATGCTCAAGTAGTGAAGCCATTATTGGATAGAGGAATTAACTTTAACCTGCCAGAGGGGTCTAAAATAATTCACATAGGAGGTTGGAAAAAACTTGAAAGTGAAAAAATAAGCAAGGATGAATTTAATAAAACCATGGCTAAACTATTCTTTGTAAAAGAGGAACATGTCATAGATATTTATGGATTTACTGAGCAAATGGGACTAAACTACCCTGATTGTGAATGTGGATATAAGCATACGCCTTTATACTCTGAGCTTATAGTAAGAAACCCTGTAACTCGTGAAGTTGTAAAAGATGGAGAGGAAGGTGTCTTAGAATTTATTTCGCCAGTTCCGCACTCTTACCCAGGTAATGTGGTACTTACGGATGATATGGGTATTGTAAATTCAGAACCGTGTCCGTACAAAAGAAATGGTACTAGGTTTAAAATATTAGGTAGGCTTAAGAAAGCCGAAATTAGAGGTTGTG
>Ga0209702_10009901_pt1 | contig 10420 bp, 8 predicted proteins | sample FRY01_FD_187210 | JGI IMG/M metagenome (GOLD analysis project Ga0209702, IMG submission 187210) | Freshwater microbial communities from Lake Fryxell liftoff mats and glacier meltwater in Antarctica - FRY-01 (SPAdes) (version 2) | ecosystem: Environmental > Aquatic > Freshwater > Ice > Glacier...
ACCAATACCTTCTCGAAAGGAAGATTAAAAGAGAAAAGACACTTATTTTTTCCAATGAATTGAGCCCAAAAGAAGAGTTTGCGGATGAGTATTATGCACTCTTTCAAGGAAACGTGGATTCAATTGGCGGCAAAGACTTGATTTGGCACATTCAAGTGGAAATGACTGATATCCCAGAGCCGCTTCCGGGTTGGATAGTTGCGGAGGTTTACGACAAGGACGGCAAATCGCAGATAATGGTCAACCTGTTCACCCATTGGATTCGCACTTCTTGGAAGGAAGGCCAAGTTTTTGATCACACACTCATGCTGCGAAACGTTCCAGAAGATGGCGTGTATCTCAAGCTTTATTATTGGAACATCAAACAACGGCCAATTGCCTTTGGAAAAACAACGGTTGGGTTGTATGAGATTCTTGCAGATAAAAGTGACGCAACATCTGCAAAATGAGATTGCCTCATTGGGAATCGGTCTTGAACAAGAGGCTTCCGCCTTTATTCGTGCTGTTCTGGGTGCTTTTTGCATACGATAAGGCAGATGTGTTGCCGAAACTTGAGCAACGTCCGGTCGGAGAACACCTTTGGGCACAGATAGACCGAGCCTCCATGGCGCTTACGTATTACATGGATGATGCTCTGTTTCTGCTTCCACGCTGCCATCAAACGTCTTTTGATGATGAAGGAATAACCGCAGGTGAGTTTCCGCTCATTCCGTACTCGGTTTCCAAATTCTATAAAGTCTTTGGCTTCAATGAATTGTACCATCGATTGTTTGTGCTTTTTCTGACGTTGCTTGGGGTACCATTCGCTTATATGCTGATGGTGATTTTGATTGGTTCGCGATGGTGGGCCGCAATTGTCACGGCACTGTGGTTTGCTTCTCCCAACATTATTCTCTATTCCTTTTCGTTCCTACCCGATGGCCCAGCCATGGCCTTTGTGTTGATGGCGTTATACTTTCTGCTGAAACCGAACCGACAGAAACTCGACCTCATGACGTTTGGTGTTCTGTTCGCGTTAGCTGGACTTCTCAAGCTCACCAGCGTGGCGTTGATTTTACCGGTTTTGGGTGCGTTCCTTATTCAGGATTTCACGGTGAAGTCGTTCATGGAGCGACTGAAAATCATCATCATTCCCACAATTTTAGCACTTACCGCCATCGCAAGCTGGGTTCTGTATGCTAGGGTGGTGAATGAAAACCACCACACATTCACCTTTCTGATGACACCATTACCTCCAAAATCTATGGAGAGCTTCTTCAATGGTCTTGACACGCTTTTTGTGTTTAAAGAGCAGTATTATGCAACGGGTTTCTGGTGGTTTCTTGCCATCGCCACCATCATCGGACTTGTGTTTGTTCGTAAAGCAGATAGGTTCCTTGGCCTTGCAATTCTTGGGTTGTATGTCAGCTTCATAGCCATGTTTTTTCTGCTTTTCGATAAGGCCCCAACGCATATGTATTACTGGGTGCCGTTTCAGATGGTATTCTTGTTTCATCTAGCGTGGCTTTTCAAGCTATTCCTTAGCTTTTCACTTCCGAAGTGGCTGACTTTCCTGATTTTCATCGGGGCCACTATCCTTATCAATTACGACTCTATCCACATCCATCGCAATGTGAATATGCGATGGAAGCATAGCCCGCAGTCCTATGATAAGTATCGTAATCTTGAGCCAGCCTTGAACGAGATGGGCGTAACGTACCAAGACCGCGTTTTCAGCTATCAGGATGAATCGTTCAATAACTCGCTGTACTTGATGAACAGGAAAGGTTGCGTTGCTCATGTTAAAACGGATATAGGCCGCACTCATTATTTGCTGAACAGGTGCAATTACGCTGTCCTCAACGATACCACCATTCTGTCCGATCCCGAGTTTAAGCACTACTTTTATCAGCAGATAGGACAACACAACCAACTTTACGTTTACAGACTTCATGCTCAATAAGAACCAGATCGCGCAGCGGATAGCACAAGAACTGAAAGACGGCTTTTACGTCAACCTCGGTATCGGAATTCCAACCTTGGTAGCCAATTATATCCCTGAGGGGATTGAAGTTGAATTTCAATCTGAGAATGGAATTTTAGGCATGGGACCGTTTCCATTTGATGGAGATGAAGATGCAGACCTCATCAATGCTGGCAAGCAAACCATCACCGCAAGGGCTGGAGCCGCTTTCTTTGATTCTGCCACAAGCTTTGCGATGATTCGCGGACAGCACGTTCAGCTTACAGTATTGGGCGCCATGGAAGTTTCTGAAACAGGCGACATTGCCAATTGGAAGATTCCAGGAAAAATGGTGAAAGGAATGGGTGGAGCAATGGACTTGGTGGCCTCGGCAGAGAACATCATCGTTGCCATGATGCACGCCAATCGAGCAGGAGAAAGCAAGCTTCTGAAGAATTGTTCGCTGCCAATAACAGGCGTTGGCTGCGTAAAAAGAGTGGTTACCGACCTTGCAGTGCTTGACATAACGCCTGATGGATTCAAACTAATTGAACGCGCACCCGGAGTTTCTGTGGAAGAAATCAAAAATGCAACCGAAGGAAGATTGGTGATTGAGGGAGACATTCCTGAAATGCGCCTTTAACCGATGGATGTTTCTGTAGTCATACCGATTTATAACGAGGAGAAGAACATTCCCACGCTTTACGAGCGGCTTTTTGCGGTTGTTGGCGGCCTCAACCTGGCCAGCTTTGAGTTTGTTTTTGTGAATGATGGCAGTGTTGATGGCTCCATGGCGCTGCTAAAAGATCTTTCAAATCAGCACAAACATGTGGCGTTTGTTGATCTGAGTCGCAACTTCGGACATCAGATTGCTGTAACAGCAGGTTTGGACTACTGCAAAGGAGAACGCATCATAATCATTGATGCCGACCTCCAAGATCCGCCCGAATTGATAGCCGATCTCTTGAGCAAGATGGCCGAGGGTTACGATGTGGTTTATGCTAAGCGCAAAGGCAGAAAGGGAGAGAGTTTTATGAAAAAGCTCACCGCAAAATGGTTCTACCGCACGTTGGACAAAATTACTTCGGTGAAAATTCCGATTGACACAGGCGATTTTAGGGTCATTTCTAGAAGAGTGCTTACCGTTCTGCAACAAATGCCTGAAAAGGAGAAATTTCTTCGGGGACAAATTGCATGGATGGGGTTTAATCAGACATTCATTGAGTATGATCGGGATGAGCGCAAAGCTGGCGACACTGGTTATACTTGGCGAAAAATGATTGGGTTTGCATTGGACGGCATCACTTCGTTCTCCAATTTCCCTCTTAAAATGGCGAGCATCTTGGGCTTTGCGGTTTCGGGCATCTCATTCATTCTCATGCTCTATGCCCTATATTCGCGCTTCATTTTGAAGGTGTATGAACCGGGTTGGACATCGTTGATGCTCAGCGTTCTGTTCATCGGTGGCATTCAACTTATCTGTGTTGGAATCATTGGCGAATACATCGGACGGATAAGCAATAACGTAAAGCAACGGCCACTTTATTTGGTTAAGGAAACCAACAAACAAGACCTCAAAGCGTGACATTTAAAACACTTTCGCTGGTAATACCGGCCTACAACGAAGGAAGAACCATCCATCTGATTCTAGACCGAATAAAGCAGGTCGAATTAGTGCACGGAATTCAGAAGGAGCTGATCATCGTGAATGATTGTTCTTCTGACGATACCGTTGAGGCAGTTGAGAAATACAAGGCCGAAAACCCTGATATGGACATCCGCCTGTTCTCTCAGCCCAAAAACATGGGTAAGGGAGCAGCCCTGCATAAGGGAATTCAACTTGCAACGGGCGAATACCTACTCATTCAGGATGCCGATTTGGAATACGATCCACGCGAATACAACGACTTGCTGAAACCGATTGTAGAAGGCAATGCCGATGTGGTTTACGGCTCGCGCTTTTTGGGCGGAAACCCGCACCGAATCCTCTTCTTTTGGCACACGATTGGAAATCAGTTCCTCACCTTTCTCTCTAACATGTTCACCAACCTGAACTTGTCTGACATGGAAACCTGCTACAAGCTATTCAACACTAAAATGATACAGGGTTTGAGCTTGAAGGAAAATCGTTTCGGATTTGAGCCCGAAGTAACAGCCAAGATTAGCCGTATTCCCAACATCAGAATTTACGAAGTGGGCATTTCCTATTATGGAAGAACCTATGAGGACGGAAAGAAAATTGGAGCCGTTGACGGTTTCCGAGCTATCTATTGCATTCTGAAGTACAACATCTTTAGTAAGTGATGCCAATCCTTAGGTTGCGTTTAGGCAAGTGCTGGGTTGGTTAAGCGTAGTCGAAACCACATATTTGACAGAGCATCGTTTGAAACACACCTTATTTTCCGTACTCATTGCCGTTGGGCTGGCCGCTTTCCTAGGGCTTACTCGCTGGCAAACCCTGTCGGAAGAGCCGCTTATTATGACGGACGGACAAGGTTATTATGCGTATTTGCCTGCCGTTTTTATCTATCACGACCTTTCCCTGCAGTTCGTTTGGACCATTAACGAAACCTACTATGAGATAGATAAGCGGGCGCCTTATGTTAACCATACGCCAGACGGAGTAATCAACAAATATTTTGTTGGAACTTCCATCCTACAGGCACCCTTTTTTTTACTCGCGCATGCTTATGCTAAAGCCTTCAACCATCCTGCGGATGGTTATTCAAAGCCGTATCAAATTAGCGTTGGAGTAGCCGCTCTTTTTTATCTGTGCCTAGGCGTTTGGTTCCTTGCAGAGCTCTTAATTATGCTTGGCTTTACTCAGTTTCTAAGCCTTTTTACTGTCTTCACAATTGTTTTCGGAACCAACCTACTCCACTACTCTATTTATGAACCGAGCATGTCGCACGTGTATTCTTTTTGCACGATTTCCGGATTGCTCTTCTTCGGTATTAATGCGCTATCCAGAGATAAGATGAGCAGCTGGTTTGGGGTTGCCACCGCACTTGCTTTAACCATACTTATTCGTCCCACAAACGGCATCGTGTTTTTAGCTCTTGCAGCCGTGGCTCCTAATAAGAGCCAGCTATGGAACTCGCTTTTAGAACTTCTTAGGGCTAAAAAAATATTAATTGGAAGTTTGCTAATCGGGATTGCCATTTTATCCATTCAGCCAATCATTTACTACGTGCAAACTGGGCACCCATGGATTTGGTCTTATGGAGAAGAAGGTTTCGATTTCTCGAACCCTAAGATTGGATCTGTATTATTCGGTTATCGCAAGGGCCTTTTCGTTTATGCTCCTCTTCTCTTTTTAGGAGTAGTTGGCCTACTAGTCGGAATCAGAAAAAACGCTTTCCGGTATATGTGGCTACTCGGAACACTTTGCCTAGTCACCTGGATTATTTCTTCTTGGTGGATGTGGTATTACGGTGGCTCTTTCGGACACCGTGCATTTATAGAATACCTGCCCCTTTTTGCTATCGGACTGGCATGTGTGATTAGAGATGGTGTTGGGTTCATAAAGCCCAAGCTAATAATGGTTTTATGCTCCATATTCGTGGCTCTCAGTCTTTTTCAAACCTACCAGTATAGAATGGGAATTCTGCCGTATGACGAAATCACGAAGGAAAAATATTGGAATTTGTTTCTCCTTACGGGAGACGATCTTCAGGGGTATTACAGTCCTGGCGAACGAGACTACATTGGTGCTGATAGTATGATGATTTTTAATGATTTTGAGAATGATTTGAACTGGGATAATGGCGGACTGGCCGTAACCGAGCAAGCGAAAAGCGGCACCAGATCGGCAAAAATGACAGGAGATTCGCAGTATGGACCAACATATAGGCAGTTTGGAACGGAGTTACCAGATAGCTTTGATATTGTCCGCGTTGTTGCTTGGATAAAATCGAATCGAAAACTGACGAAAACCGCCTTTGTGTGTAGCCTTCAAGACAGCACGGGAGCGGCTTACTATTGGAGTTCTTACCCAGTTCGCCCGCAGCTCAATATTGTTGGCTGGAGCAAGGTAGAGGCGGTGTTCAAATGCGGGGAAATGAATCATCCAACGGATAGAGTTGTTATACATCCCATGAAAATGGACAACGCCACCGTTTTTGTTGATGATATGGAAATAAGATTTATTCACGAAAAATGATGTTTCGCACCGCCATAGTTGCTGTTATTGCAGCAGGCCTCCTTTCCTTGAGCGGCATATTCGAGCTTAAGCATATGTATGGCAAAATCCATGCAGACGCGCAAGGATATTACGGGTATTTGGTTGCCGTTTTCATCGAGCAATCGTTTGATTGGGAATCGGTGATTGCTCCTTATGCAGAAACATATTTTGACGGACAGGCTGCTGACTTTGTTGTTAATTCATCCGAAGGGAGCATAAACAAATACTATGTCGGAGTGGCGGTGCTCATGTTGCCGTTCTTTCTACTCTCCTGTTTATCGGCTTTCCTGTTCGGTTATCCTGTAGACGGGTATTCAGAACCCTTTCAGCATGGAGCAACAGTTGCCGCCTTATTTTACTCAGGAATGGGAATTTATTTCTTAGCGAGATTTATTCACAACCAAGGAATTAATAAGTACATCGCCCTTTTTTGTAGTGTACTCTGCCTTTTTGCAACACCCCTTTTTCATTATTCAGTTTCGGAGCCTGCCATGTCTCATGCATATAGCTTTGGGCTTTTCGGAGTGTTTCTTTATCTGGTAGATGACTGGGTTAGGAACGAAAAACGAAAAACGCTGTTGCTGGGCGCAGCCGTATATGCGCTCATCATCCTCGTGCGCCCGGTTAATGGTATGATAATTCTGAGCGTCCCATTTATTGCTAATGGCTTTTCCATTCTGAAGACCAGATGGGGCACTAAAACCATGGTTTGGAGCAATCTGTTTCTCGCGTTCTCCATCGTTATCGGTATACTGCTTATCCAATCCATCACGTATCTCTTTCAGGTTGGCCAGCCACTTGTTTGGTCCTATAAGGGCGAAGGGTTTAATTTTTTGAACCCAGAACCTTTAAACTTTTTATTCTCCTACAAGAAAGGTCTGTTTGTGTATACGCCTATTGCCTTTATTGGATTGTTGGGTGTTTTCTGGTTTGCCTATAAACGAAGGCTGAGCGGCCTGTGGTTGGTTGCCTTTCTTGCACTCTCTACTTACGTGTTGTCGTCTTGGTGGAACTGGTACTACGGAGCCAGTTTGGGTATGCGTGCAGCAGTAGAGTTTATGCCATTTTTAGCGTTCGGGTTGGCGTTCTTGCTACAAGAGCTGATAAAGCCTCTGCGCGCAGTTCTTATCCTCTTGTGCTTGGGTACCGTAGGTCTAAACCTCATTCAGGAACATCAATATCAGAAGTTTATTCTCCATTGGGACGACATGACCAAAGAGCGGTTTTGGAAGGTGTTTCTGAAGACGGATAGGAAGTATCAAGGTCTTTTTTATCGAGATGAAACGCCACTCCAACTTCCTTCAGACGAAGAAATTCAATTTCGGGTCGTGTTTGAAAGCAATTTGGAAGAAGGAACGACTTGGGGAAATCAGGGAATAAATACAGAAAAAGCCTATTCTGGACTCAACAGTACACTGGTTAGTGGAAAAAACAATTATGGCACTACGCTCGGAGTTCCTGTTTCGGAGATGGGTGCTTTGGGAGAAAAAAAGCTAGTTATCACAGCCATGGTATGGTCTAGTATCTCAATGCCAGACCTCACCATCGCCTATTCGTTCAGAAACGACTCATCTGACTATGGCCACCAATATGTTTCTCTTGGGCAATTTGTGACGGAGCAAGAGCAATGGATACAAGTTCAGACCATGGTATCTATGCTTGCGGCTACCGATACAGCAGATAACTGGATTGTTTATCCCTACACAACTGGAGAAACGGATGTGTATTTGGATGATATCCGCTATGAGGTGATTACGCTTAATCCAGCTTCAACACAGCCATAAAAGCCGACTGAGGAACCTCTACGTTTCCTACCTGACGCATACGTTTCTTACCCTTTTTCTGCTTTTCAAGGAGCTTACGCTTACGCGAGATGTCGCCACCGTAGCACTTAGCGGTCACATCTTTTCGCAGCGCCTTTACCGTTTCACGGGAAATGATTTTGGCCCCTATGGCGGCTTGAATTGCAATATCAAACTGCTGTCTTGGTATCAGCTCACGCAACTTAGCGCAGATTTTTTTTCCTAACGTATGCGCATTATCCGCGTGTATAAGGGCAGAAAGCGCATCTACCGGATCTCCGTTTAGTAGAATGTCCAACCTCACCAATCGGCTTGGTTTGTAGTCAAGCGGCTGATAATCGAACGATGCATATCCACGAGAAATTGATTTGAGTTTGTCGTAGAAGTCAAACACAATTTCGCCCAACGGAAGCTCAAACTGAAGTTCCACACGATCGCTGGTCAGATAAATCTGGTTTTTAAGGATGCCTCTCTTCTCAATACAAAGCGTCATAATTACCCCAACGTATTCAGATTTACTGATGATTTGTGCCGCGATGTAAGGTTCTTCCACCATTTCCAAATAATTCGGTTCGGGAAGGTCGGATGGATTGTTCACAATCAACCGCTCGCCTTTTTTGGTGTGAGCGATGTAAGACACGTTCGGAACGGTAGTGATTACCGTCATGTCAAATTCGCGCTCCAAGCGCTCTTGGACGATTTCCATGTGGAGCATTCCCAAGAAACCACAACGGAACCCGAAGCCAAGTGCTGCCGAACTTTCGGGTTCGTAGGTCAAGGAAGCGTCATTTAGTTGGAGCTTATCCATGCTGTTGCGCAACTCCTCATAATCATCCGTATCAACAGGATAGATACCTGCAAAAACCATCGGTTTCACATTTTCAAATCCCTTAATGGCAGTTGTGCAAGGACGGCTAACCGATGTAATTGTATCTCCAACCTTAACTTCTTTGGCCGTTTTAATACCTGAAATAATGTAGCCCACATTTCCAGCACACACTTCTTTTTGAGGAACTGGTTTCAGCTTCAAAATGCCGATTTCTTCTGCGCCATACTGCTTCTCGGTAGCCACAAACTTTACCTGCTCGCCCTTTTTGATTGTGCCGTTCATCACGCGGTAGTAGGCAATAATGCCACGGAACGGATTGAAAACAGAATCGAAGATGAGTGCTTGAAGCGGTGCATCTGCGTCACCCTTGGGTGCTGGAACTCGCGCTACAATTGCCTCCAACATTTCTGGAACACCCACGCCTGTTTTTCCACTTGCGGCAAGAATATCGCCTCTCTCGCATCCCAAAAGATCTACAATCTGATCTTTTACCTCTTCAGGATTGGCGCTATCGAGGTCAATCTTATTCAGAATAGGAATTATTTCAAGATTATGCTCCAACGCCAAATACAGGTTGGAAATGGTTTGAGCCTGTATTCCTTGAGCAGCATCTACAATTAGCAGCGCGCCTTCGCAGGCTGCAATGGCGCGAGAAACTTCATACGAGAAATCTACGTGTCCGGGAGTATCAATCAGGTTCAGAATGTAATCCTCCCCATTCAGATGATAATTCATCTGAATGGCATGGCTCTTTATGGTGATACCGCGTTCGCGCTCTAGGTCCATATCGTCCAAAACCTGTGCTTGCGCTTCGCGGTCAGAGACCGTGCCTGTCACTTGCAGAAGACGGTCGGCCAAGGTGCTCTTGCCGTGATCTATATGGGCAATGATGCAGAAGTTTCGGATGTTTTTCATGGGCGGCAAAAGTACGCCATGGTTGTGAGGTGGCAAGTAGGGGGCTTAGCGGCTTCCAGCAAATGCATTTGACGTAAGGTTCGCGCAGATTTCGCAGATTCCTTTTCTGTTCTCTGTGCAGAATCCCTGACGGGACGGCCGGATTTGAATACTGACTAACCAGTAAGGAGAATTGCTAATCGGAACAAAAAACAGTTATTCAGAGGTTTAGTGTTTTTAATGCATTTGCCCTGTAACGGGTTCCCGTTTGTTTCCCTAATTGCTCAGAATGATTACACGTATCCAAGACCGTCCTTGTCCGCCTTTTAGCTGCTTTTCCCGAAGCATTGCATCTTTTTTTGTGCAGAAAAACTCAACATGAATCATCTTCCAAGGTCGGTGGCTGAGGGTAAACCCCTTTTTGCTTAATCCATTGTGCCAACGGAATCTTTCAATGGAGTTGGATGAAAAACCGATGTACAGCCGATCCGCGGATTCAGAATAGAGAACGTAAACAGCAAATTCCTCCATTGTCTTTAACTAAAAAAGCACCTCAGAACAGAGATGCTTTCTGTAGCGAGAGGGGGAATTGAACCCCCGTCCGCCTCAGGCGGATATGAAGCCTAGAGAAACCATCTGAGTGAGAATGATTACACGTATCCAAGACCGTCCTTGTCCGCCTTTTAGCTGCTTTTCCCGAAGCATTGCATCTTTTTTTGTGCAGAAAAACTCAACATGAATCATCTTCCAAGGTCGGTGGCTGAGGGTAA
>Ga0209702_10009902_pt1 | contig 10420 bp, 8 predicted proteins | sample FRY01_FD_187210 | JGI IMG/M metagenome (GOLD analysis project Ga0209702, IMG submission 187210) | Freshwater microbial communities from Lake Fryxell liftoff mats and glacier meltwater in Antarctica - FRY-01 (SPAdes) (version 2) | ecosystem: Environmental > Aquatic > Freshwater > Ice > Glacier...
ACGCGGGCGCTTAGCTCAGTTGGTTAGAGCATCTCCCTTACAAGGAGAGGGTCGGGGGTTCGAGTCCCTCAGCGCCCACAAATTTTGTGGCGAACCCAAGCGTGGCTTGGGTTCGCTTCCTTGTTGTTCTAATCGGCGGACACAGCCCGCTCGTCGTTGAGCCTCTCCTTTTACAAGGAGATATTAAAATGGATAGTTCACTACTTAGCGAATTCCAGCTTGATTGGCGGCTCGCCGGCAAAGCCGAACGAACCGCCAACGACTACGTAAAAAATCTATCCCGCCTGCTGACACAGTGTTCAGAGCCAACGTTGACAGATGTCAAAGCGTGGCTTCTGTCCACACCGTCAATATCAACCAGGTGTAAGCGTGGACAAGCTGTAAGAGCATTTGGCAAGTGGGCTGAGTCAAACGGCTATGACACTCTCAGCTGTTGGAAACAAGTGCCATTAGCCAGAGAAGTTGTGCGTCCACAAGAAACAGTTGTTGAAGCCGACTACCACGAAGCGCTCAAGCAGACTCGCACAGCGCGCGACAAGGCGCTGATTGAGGTGTTGTGGTCGTGTGGCTTGCGCCGTAGCGAAATCGCACGACTAGCTATTGAAGATGCAAATTTCGCCGAAGGGTTTCTCGTTGTACGTACATCAAAGACGGGTAAACCGCGCGTCGCACCGCTGTCACCGGCGGCACGTCACGCTCTACGCAAATACATCGGTAGGCGCAACCAGGGTTCACTATTTGGTATGACACCGAATGCGATGCGGCTGTGCTTGCAACGTTTGGGTGCACCTTCAGCGCACGCCTGGCGTCGTGGCTGGGCGGTGCAAGCACTTCGCTGCGGGGTATCTGAGACCTCTGTGCGTGCTGCTGCCGGTTGGTCTAGCGGGGCAATGGTTGCTCGATATACACGCGCCCTCTCTGGGGAACTGGCGATTGATGAGTTCCAGCGATGCTGGGACCACCGCTCAGGGATTGGCTTATTGGGTCGATTATCATAACGAGAAACAGGAAATGAAGAAACGAATTTTTACTGAACATCGAAAATTTGTTGAGGTCCAGGAGGCGGTGGAGAGGAGGCGTTGTATTCAATTACGGTGGAAGCGGAGTTGGAGGCGAATAGGAGGCTGAAGCCAGGCGTATGAGTCGGAGGGAATCCGTCCCGGCAAAAGCCGGGCGAATGAGCGAAGCGAATAGGAGAATGAAATGGAAACCACAGCCCACCGCATCGGTCGAATCGTCGGCAGCCCGAATCGAATAAATTATATTTTGGCTATAATGCTAGCCGGGATATTGCTTTTTGGTGGCTGGCTGGCCATGTCTATACAGGATGAAATTGATTACCTCAATTCAGAGGTCAGTGATGTCGAATGGGAAGTCAGCAATCTCGATTCAGGGCTCAGTGACCTCTATTCAGAGGTAAATGAACTCGAAGCGCAAGTCAGTGACCTCGAATCGCAAGTCAGTGACCTCGAATCAGAGCTCAGTGACTTCCAGTCCTTAATGTCGCGCGTTGTCTGCAAGTTGACGAATCGATACAACGATTGCTAGGGGCCGATTTACTGGAGTTTTGAACAATCCCCAAAACAATTGTCACTTCCATATTTGACAAGATTGTCGTTGGGGGCGTACTTGCGTGGCGCGACCTTGAGTAGCGCGTATTTAAATGGCGCCACGATGCCTGATGGAACAACGCACCCGTAACACACCCTGGATACCACTGGACAAAACTCTGGGCAATGTCATGTCGTTGTCATGGGTGCCCAACCACCGAAAACCCCAAGTCTTCGCATGCGGTAAGCGGGCGCTATCAGGCGAGTTGGCGGTTGAAGAATTCCAGAAAATTTGGATATGTGTTTAGAGTGGGAGAATGCAGCAAATCTTGAAAAGGGTGATGGAACTTCAGCCATTGTGGACTCATAGAAAAAATCCAGACATGGATGAACGCGGCAAATTGGTACGTCATGCCGGGCCTGACTGGCTTGAAACATTTTCAGAGCGAATCGCCCAAGAAGTAAGAATTCCAATTGAGGATTTATTGCTTGAAGGTCGTGATGGAACTGGTCCAAAAACTGAAGTGCCATGGTTCCGATTTTCAAGTGAGAAACAATCTCCTAGCGCAACAATTGGTTGGTACTGCGTCTATCTCTTTGACACTCTTGGTGATGCTGCCTATTTGTGTTTATCTCATGGCTCGACAGACTGGGAGGGCGGAAATTTTATTCCACAACCACACGATGAGTTAAGGGCTTACGCTGCATGGGCTCGGACCCATTTAGAGACAAAAATTTCCCAGCGCACCGATTTGATTGAGAATATTCAGTTATTCTCACGGAGGTCGGACCTACCTCCTGCGTATGAAGCTTCAACGGCACTTGCAATTAGGTATCCGCGAGAAGATGTACCAGATGAAAATCAATTGATAGATGATTCCCTCTTTTTTGCTTCAATGCTTGGAGATATCTATCGTGTTGAATTGCAAGTCCCATCTCCAATTGGGGTTCCTCCAGAAGTTCAAGACCTTGAAGACGCTGTTGCCCGAGCAGCCGGGAAAAAGGGGAGAGCAGGACAAGGATTCCGATTGAATTCTGTTCATCGCAAAGCAATTGAAATGAGAGCGATGGATTTAGCGAAATTGGAACTTGAGTCCAGGGGTTGTGTAAATATTCGTAATACCAGTCAAGGAAAACCTTTTGACTATCAATGCGTGCTGGATGGCAATGAAGTTTTCGTTGAGGTAAAAGGAACCACTTCATCTGGCGATACTGTAATTCTCACCCGCGGTGAAGTTGAACTGCATCGAGAAAAGTTTCCTCAAAATATCTTGGTTCTTGTTCACGGAATTGAACTAAATGGTGAAAATTTTGACCAAGCCACTGGCGGGTCAGTGAGGGTTTTATCTCCGTGGACAATTTCCGATGATTCATTATCTGTGGTTGCTTATAATTACAAGACTGATTTGTTGGTGTGGGACTAATCGGTTAGTTCGGCAAGCAGAGTTTCGATATAGCTACAGGTGTCGTCTACGTCGACGTGGAGTAGAGAAGCAGTTTCGGAGTATCCGCCCCGTGGCATGTCGGCGGGCAGCATTGCAACAGGCGCACCACATGCTTTACGCCAGTGTTGCAAAACTTGAGTCTCGATGTCTTCAGCAAGGCCGCCATCCGCCGTATTCCAACTCTTTAGGGGGAGAAATCCACTCTGTTTATGGACTTCGATGCGGTCTGCTTTCGAGGAGTGTGAGGTGACGCCGATTTTCAAACAGTAGAACTTCTCATTACGCATCAGGTAAATAACTCCGGGAGCGTTTCTATCAAGTCCACCAGAGGAACAGTACTTGCATCCCGATTGTCCATTATGAACACTATTGAACGATGGAGTCACGATTTTTCCACATAACAGGTGTATGGATTTCCAGGGAGTGCTTGAGAGCGTGTACGGCTCAAGAGGTTCTAAGCCAGCCTCTGTCATAACTTTGCGAGCAATTTCATCACTGAACACTCTTTTGCTTGCCGCTTTTTCGTACCCACAAGGTTTGCAGCCGCCTTGACCGCCAAGGACTGTGTCTCGGTACGAAACGGAAACAGTTGCGCCGCAAGTTAAGCACCTGCATTCCCACTTACTGTTGGAAAGTAGATATGGTTCGAGCGGTTCTAACCCAATGCCCATCATGTTTGTGACCGCGACTGCTGCTGAAAGTTTCCGTCCGCCTTTTTTCTGTCCGCAAAGTATGCACGGTCCTTGACCACCAGTGATTCCATGGTGACGAGGTGTGACTATGGCCCCGCATGTTAGGCAGCGACAACGCCATGGGTTATGCGAACCAGGATATTGCTCAAGGGGTTCAGCGCCCGCAGAAATCATGGCGACGCGCGCACGGTCGGCGCTCCGTCTAAACGCAATTTCGCGACCACGAATAGTCGCGCAATTACCGCAGCGGTGGCCTTTTAGAAGCGTGTTGATGCGTGGCGAGCCCTGGATGCCACATGTGATGCACTGGGCGAGCCAAGGTAAACCCTTATTGCCAGGGTAAATCGAAATAGGTTCAAATCCAGAGGCTCTTAAAATTATCTCTGCATCGGTAGAGGTCAGTCTCTCACCAGGATTTGCAATTAGTCCAGTCAAACCCAGGGAAGCAACTGCACAACTTTGGGAACAAAATCTTTTTTTAGGATTATCTAGAATCATGCGGCACTCTGGACAGAGTTTTGGCTCTAGACGGCGCTTTACCCTTTTCTGATTCATGGTTACCTGAAGCGAATCCACTTCATTGGCATTTCGCCGTGAGTCTGTTTACGTGCCATCACCCCAAATCGTAGGCGTGGGGTGTCTGAGACTTCGGTCCGTGCTGCTGCAGGCTGGTCGAGTGGGGCAATGGTGGCCCGTTATACACGGGCGTTATCGGGTGAATTGGCGGTTAATGAGTTTCAACGTATCTGGACAATCGATTCGACAGAAATGAAAGGGTCGTAACAGTAGGACGCAAAGGTAGGTGAGACTGAAATAACATCGCCAAACGTTCGCCGAGTCGTGATTAGAGTAGAGTCCGATGAACGGCGGCGCGTAAGGAAGTTAAGCGAAATTCTAAATGCACAGTTAACCAAAAGAACTTGATGCGACGGACATTGTCGAGGGGATGAAGGGGAGGAAATAGTATGTATATAGGTGGTGAGCCGCTTGGTCGATGGCTGGCACTTATATTCCTAGCGGTGCTGGTGGTTCGGGGGTTGACCTATTGGACAAATTATTCTAACAAGAAACAGGAATTCGATAGGCGAATTTTTCGTGAACATGCAGAACTTACCTGGGAGAAGGAGAGTCGAGAACGTAAGGAACGCGAAGACTTGTCGAAGATAATTAGGCGAAACGAATTAGGTCAATTCTTGCCCAAAAACAAACAGTAATTCGTCCCGACATAAGTCGGGCGTATGAGGCGAAAGCCGAATAGGAGAAACGGAACAAAACAACTCAGCGGCAACGACAAACCTTAGTTTGAGGTTGTGGCTACTTTTGCTATCTAACCATACGAAGGTAGGTAATTGATTCGACAATCGAATCTTCCCTTGATATCTGAAATATAATAATAATCAAGGGAATCGGCGACCTGCATAGAAAGCCAAACGTCTTCGGAAATTCCGCAATAGTGATAGTTAGTTCCATTCAGGTTGATTACAAGGTATTGATTTGCTTGGTCAAACCAAGCGTCACGCACAACCGAACTGCCACTTCTATCCAGTGAATCAAAGTATGGCGCTCCAACATCAACGGGGTCGCTTCGATATTTCACCGAAACCCATTTTTGTGTCCACGATGATTCTGTTGAAGGCTTGGTCCTGTCTCCGTCAAGGTCGGACGCCCACGCTTCGAGGTCTGATTCGTATTCCGGGCATATGTAGCGGATAGAGGACCCCAGAACATGTGCTGCAATCTTCAAATCTTCATCGCTATTGTTGACTTCTGCCATTCCATTGATAATTTCATCTACAGAGAAACCATCGTCAAGATACGAACAAATCAACTCGCCCTCTCCGATAAGGAACGAATCATCCATCGACTCTGCTTCAGTCGAACTTTTGCGAACCGAATCAAGATACTGACGGTATTCCTCCACAGTTGGACCCAACTGCTCCACCAGCCCTGCCGTCTCGCCAATAGAAATGGCTGCGTCCGCTAACCTACTGGTCGCTTCCTTCCCGCAGGAAGCAAGAAAAACGGCTGTTGCAACAATAATAAATATTTTACGTTTCGTTTTGAATCTCCCTACCGTTCTTCCAGCCCACTTGCCGGCTGCACGCCATGCGTTGCTGTCGCGTAGAGCCGTCTCCGCAACTTTCCGCGACTCTTCCTCACTCATATCGTTTCTCCCTATTAGCCTTTCGGCTCATACGCTCGGCTCCGCCGGGACGGATTGTTATTTGTGTTTAACAGGTAGCACCCACGTCATGCACATTGCAACTATTTGGGACTATGCCGAAGAAGTACCACAAAGCAACAAGAACGATTGCAAGGCCGAGAAGCCACCACTTATCTCCTTTGGGCGGTGGGGCCCCGGCTTCGCTCATAAACGCTCGCATCCTCCTTTTTTCTCTTCTTCTGTATTCCGCCGAATCGTGTGGCGGCTCAGGTTTTGTATATTTGCTCATTACATACTCTCCTATTCGCTCCGCTCATGTCGTTTACTTCTTGCCGACCGCGACGGATACTCTTCATGATGCTCCAGCATCGTCCTCACTGGGGGCTGCTGTTACTTTGAATTGTTCGTCATAACTCCATCCTCTCAGGATTTGGAGTCTGCATAAACCCCGGTGCGGCTCACTTAGTCGTGCCTGTGCAGATGTCCGCTCCGACGGGGCGACACAAAGCCACGCAACTAGTCCTCCTGGGCTTGAGAAGGTTCGATTTATTCGTTTTGGGTTTCATCCAGCACCAATAGGCCGAATTGTTACACGATGCCATGTTACCCGTAGGTAACATACACAAACTTGCTTCATGCCCAGTAAGGGGAACGTGACCCAAACAATTATATCAACCTGGAAACCCTTACGGGTCATGGAGGTAACGATTCGGTCTATAAGCATATGATTAAAGATAATAAAGCCCAACGCCCAGTAGGTAGACCCCGCACAGTTGACTCAACAGGCATCGACGTGGGTCGCCGTACCATCGGGTCATGTGTGACAACCACGCAATATGACCGCATAAAGAGGCGTGCACAATGCGCCGGTATAACGGTGTCCGCACTCGTACGAAAAACTATGGTCGGCGGGAGGCAGACACCTCCACGTCAACACACAGATGCCCGCCGGGTGAGAGCTTTCACGGTAACCGCCCGGGCAACCCTGCAAAAACCTGTTACTGAACCTGAGGAACCACCATGTCTATAGCACCATCTATAGCGCCATGTGACGTGGTGGGTAACTCGGTGAAAACATTGGAGATGGCCAATGTTTACGCGGCGGCAGGCGTACACGTACTGCCCCTAAAACCCAACTCAAAACAGCCAGCCCTAAAAGACTGGCCGAACAAAGCCACCACAGACACCCCGCAAATCGAAGCCTGGTTCGGTAATGGCACCGCACACAACATTGGCATGGCCATGGGGGAATGGGAATACACCCCCACCCTGGGCACCTACCTGACGACAATCGACATTGACATACACGACCCTGCAATAAACGGTGTAGCGAACTGGTTGGCGGTGGTTGACGCTCATGGCGGTGATGAGGGCGCACCGTTCATTGCTGACACTGCGACGGGTGGCATGCACCTTGTTTACCAGTCGCTAATACCGTTCTCTAATGCTTGCAGCCGCAACCTGCCTGACGGTATAGATGTGCGTGGCGTGGGTGGCCAAATCATGGTTGAACCGAGTCTGCACCCTGACACGGGCACGTCACCACATTGGCGTGTCGGTGCAAGCGACTGGCGGACAAAACAACCTGGGCACATGCCCGCCTGGTTGGTTGAAGTGTTGCAAACTAAACCTGAACCAGCCCCACGACCTGAACGCAAACCAGTCCTGCATGTTGTGCAAGGTGGCGGCGATGTCACGGCGCGCCCAGGCGACCATTACAACGCCACAACCGATTGGGACGACGTGTTGAGCGGTGACGGCTGGGTGCACCAATCCGACGGCCACGGTGACCACGGCAAGACCAGCAACTGGATACGACCAGGCAAGATTGCAAACCAAAGAGACGCACCCAGTGCAGTGCTGTACCACGATGACGGCCAGCACGGTGTGCTGGTGGTGTTCAGTACCAACTGCCCGTACGAACTACAGCGCGCAGAGTACGCAACAACAACTGGCAATGGTTACAAGTTTGCAGGCCCCTGGGCATACGAAGTTGCAATGCGTCATGATGGTGACTTTGCAACAGCGGCGCGAACTGTTGGTGCATTACAACGTCAACGCAATGGCCAAGAAAACGAACGCAAAATGACAAAACTCACTGGCACCAACAAATCACACGCACCACAAGGCGATGCGAGCGCCGCAAAACTGCAATCTGTCACCGACATCCCAGGCGAAGTTGACGCACCACCCGCGGGTGCGAGTTACAAACTCACTGCCTTGTCTGACCTAATCGGTGTGTCATACGAACCCCGGGTGCCCACACTTTTGCTCATGGAAAACGGACAAGGCCTGCAATACGCCGACGCGCACAACCTGAACGCCGCGCCGCCAGGTGCAATGAAAACCTGGCTCAGTTGTATTGGCGTGCACCAACAAATCGTGCATGGAAAACATTGCGTGATTATCGACTATGAGATGAACATGCACGACTGGTTCACACGCTTGCGGGCAATGAGTGCAACCGATACGGAACTGGGCCTGGTGCATTACTGCGCACCTGATGAGGCCCTGCGCGTCAAACTGCAATACGGCGCAGAGGGTTACGGAGTCGACGCGGTAGCGATGTTGGCCAGCGAAGTGCAACGCATTAGCGAACTTGGCGAACTCACCTACATCGTTATAGATGGCGTGACTAACGCGATGACGCAAAACAGTCTGAACTACTTAGACAACAGCGACATTGCCAAGTTCTGGCAGATATTGCCCCAACGCCTGGTGCTACTGACTGGTGCGGGTGTTGCAATAAATGACCATGTACCAAAAAATAATAACGGCACCACAGTGCTACCAATCGGTGGCCAACATAAAATGGCGACACTGAGCGGCGCAGGATACACCAGCACCGCCAGTAGTTACATGTCGAAGAATCCGATTCATGACGGTGTCGTAAACTTGTACTGTTGGAAAGACCGACACGGCGAGATTGGGCAGGGTCGCACCGTTGCCCAAGTTGTTATAGAACCGCATTCAGATGGCAAAGTGACGTATCAGGTGTTGCCGTACACCGGCGGTCAAACCGCCAAAACAGACATGCAACTGCACCATATGCAAGAAGCGTTACGCAAAAATGCCGACACCGGCAAAAAAGGCACCATCACCTTACTAAGCGGCCTTGCCGCAATCTCAAATAGGAATACCGCAGCCAATCAGTTGAAAGAGTTGGAACGGCGAGGTTTAGCCCACAACGCGGGCAGCGCCGCCGCCTACAACTGGCAGTCAACCATCTCTGCACCGCAACTATCAGAACTATAGGACCGTCTAACTCAGTAGAAGAAAACCCCTAGAACCCCTAGAAACCTAGTGGGGAGGAGAACCCGAACGGTGCCTAACGGCACCTAGCGGTGGCACCCCCACCCCCTGTCGTGGCTTTCATGGTGGGGTTGTGTTGGTTGGGGTTGCTTGCTGGTTGCTATCCCTATTACATAGGGATATAGCAACTGTGCAAGCAAGTAACCTCTAATCCCTTTTGGTTGTACAAGCTGTTTTTCGTAAATGTACAACCGGCTGTAACCCTTACTGGGTAACGACTTGGGTTTGTACAATGTTTTTTTCGCTGTACAGCAACGGAACCTAATTCCCTTCTAGGGCTGTACAAAAGGCTGAACAGGTTTTGGGGTTTGTACAGCCCGTTTTTTCGTTGTTTTTTGTTGTTTAGCAACCGCTGACAACAGCAACCGCTAACAACCGTTGCCAGGGGTTCTGGCTGCTGTGTACGCCTGGGATTGAACTCTTGGGGTCGTGCAGTCGGACAGCCCGCAAGGGCCGTCCGACAAACACACGTCATACCTAGCAGCGTCATAGATATAGCGAAAATTTATATGGTATTTTTTTAACCTTAAATATGTAGATGCTCCCACCTATGTTTTTTTGGTTAACGCAGCGGACACGCGTCCACCCCTTATATAAGGACCTGCCGCCTTTGGGGGTGGGGTGGGGTACCTCGTAGGTTATATACGAGACCACGCAACCCCTTACCCGGTATGGCCTTCCATGCCGTAGCGGAAATGTGTCTGTTCCTAGAATTTTGAAGCCGTATAGCCTGGCGTGTCCCAAACTGAATAGAGATTTAATCTGCGCCTATGGTGATACGTGGTTCAGTTGACGTAAATCGGTCAAATGTTTAAGCGGTTTACAAGTGCATAAGGGTTGATGTACCTGTTCAGCCTCTTCCATCCATCATCGATGTGCGGAAGGGGCCTATACCTATGGGGGTATCAGCTCTCCTTCCTCCTACGGTGGCAGGATAGGCCACTGGGAAGCCCTAGACGCGCAGCAACCCTACCCCTTCGGTTTCATTTGCCTACCGTTACAGTTGACCCTGCCGACTGTGGATGCCAAATTTTCACAGTTCGCGGGCGCTTAGTGAGCCTCTCCCTTGGTTGGCCCGAAGCGCTAAGCTGAGGGCAACAACCAAGAGGGGTAAGGCGAAGAGCGAAGCGTCTCAGTTGGTTAGAGCATCTCCCTTACAAGGAGAGGGTCGGGGGTTCGAGTCCCTCAGCGCCCACAAATTTTGCAACTAGTTTGGTGTAGTGCTGGTACAAAGATTTCCCGAACTTCGGCCGATGT
>Ga0209702_10009904_pt1 | contig 10418 bp, 12 predicted proteins | sample FRY01_FD_187210 | JGI IMG/M metagenome (GOLD analysis project Ga0209702, IMG submission 187210) | Freshwater microbial communities from Lake Fryxell liftoff mats and glacier meltwater in Antarctica - FRY-01 (SPAdes) (version 2) | ecosystem: Environmental > Aquatic > Freshwater > Ice > Glacier...
CATGCTTGCGAAAATCTGCGACCTAAACCCAAGCGTGAGTCACTGGGGAAGAAATTAACATGGACAACGCGACTCAAATAGCGCGCAAATATATTTCCGAAATCGCTGGCGGTGAAATAGTTTGTAACGCTTGCGTGCATGGCTGGGCTGTGGAAACTTTGGCGGTCATGGATTCGTGGGACTGGGCGAAGTTGGAAAGTTACGCTGAGTTCATCGGCGGCATTCAGCAAGCGACCGGGTCCAGCGCCGGCAAGCCGTTGGTTCTGTTACCGTGGCAGTGGGCGACTGCGGCCCAGCTGTTTTGCGATCCGACTTGTAAGGTTCTCTTGGTGGTGGTAGCGCGCGGCGCCGGCAAGACGGAGTTGGCGGCTTCGATCATGGCGTATCAAATGATTACTGGTGGCGAGAAACAACAGTACTACGCCATAGCGCCCACGCTCAGGACGGCCTACATCATGTTCGACCGGTTGCGGACCATGACGAAACATTGTGACCCTGACGCTATAGCCAATGACGGCAACAGCCTTGCCAACAACGGCGGCTGGGTCAAGGCGGGCGGGAGCATCATGCGCGCCCTGCCCTGCACAGAAACGGCTATGGATGGTTTGGCCGCTAGGCTGATTGTGGGCGATGAGGTCAGCCGTATGGAGCGTGGGCTAGGTCGAGTGATCACCGGGCTATCCAAAGACTCCCTAGCGCAGATGCTCTGTATAACGACTCCTGACGCTCGGCAACGAACGCGCGCGATATGGCCCTACTGGTCAGCGCTGCAGGACCATTACATGACTGGTACCGAATCGCCCGCTGGCTGGAAGGGTATGTTTTATGGGTTAGAGGCTGACGATGATGCGCTAGATAGCGAGACTTGGATCAAGGCTCAGCCCAGTTTGGGCCTGACGGTGACCGCGGGCGCCATGCGCTCGAGCATAGAGGCCATGATGGGTACCCATGATCCTGAGCAAGTGGCTGAATGTGATATGCAGATTCTTGCTCGGCATAATGACAGGCTCAGCGGCGCGCTGGACCTTGCGATATTGGATAGGCAAATGGCAGCGCCCATTAACTGGGAAAGCCTCATAGGGTCCCCTTGCGTGATTGCTGTCGACCTAGCGCGCGGCGCCCAACTGGGTAACCATGCGAACCTTTCAAGCCTTGCGTGTGCTGTTTGGGACGCTCAAAACAATCGCTACTGTTACAAGATGTTACATTGGTGGGCTGGGCAGAACATCGAAGCGGACGAAAAGCGCTGCCACCAGCCACTACGGCGCTGGATTGCGGAGGGTCACCTTCGACAAATGGCCACCGAAATCCATGATATGGCGGTGATTGAGTCTGCGATTGTCGACCTAAAGACCCGGTATCAAGTGCGCTATGTTGGTGTTGATCCGCTCAGCCATCAAGAGTCAGCCTTGATCGACTGGCGCAAGCGTGGGCTGAATGTTACGGCGGTCGAGCAAGGTATCAGGACGATGGGACCGGCGTGGGCTTTATGGACTGACGGACTACGCGGGCGGTCAATCGTTCACCACCCGGACCCGGTGCTGCGGGCTTGTTTGTCAGCGACTCGGACGATTATCGACAATGCAGGAAATGTCAGACCAGTCAAAGGACGATCTAGTGGCAACATTGACGCCGTGATAGCCAGTTGCATGGCGGCTATGTTGTGTGAGCGTTTCCAAGTGGCGCGCGCGAGTAGCTACGAAAGTGGCACCATAGCCATATAAAAATCTTTGGAATATGTATTGACATTCTGTGACGGCTTGTACGAATCCCGTTAATGGGAATATTCGGAGCGCTTACCGGATGGTTTGGGCAGAATACTGCGACAAGTAATTATCTTGTCAGCATCGGCGATACTTTTCAAGCGACTTCAATTGCACGGCAAAAACTGCCTGCAATTGTGCGCGGTGTGACACTTGTCAGCGGTGATATTGGCAGATTGAATGTTACAGCCCAACGCGCGAACGGTGACCCAACAACAAACCCAGCGCTTGACCTAATTAACGGTGAGGCCAACCAATTTCAGTCCGGCAGCGCTTGGCGGGCTTGGATGGTCAGCACTTCGCTGCTTTACGGCAACGCTTACAGCTTCATTCAGCGAGACAATAATGGCGAAGCCATCGGACTATGGCCACTGTGGCCCGGGCGAATTGCCATCAATTGGCTGGGCTTTGACCCGATTTTTCTGCTCGATGGCAAGCAAATCGACCCATATCAGATTGTTTCACTGCTTGCCGGCCCCGGCGACCACAACAACCCATACCGATGCACTAGCCCGCTGGACAAATGCGCGCCGAGTCTGTCGCTAGCCATTTTGCAGGAGCGAGTGGCTACGGCTCTTTGTGAGTCGGGCCGAGTCGGCAAAATCAGCATAACACACCCCGGCACGCTGTCTCAAACTGCGAAGCTTGACCTACTTGACGCCTACACACGCAAACACAGCACGCCAGAAGGCGCCACCCGGCCGCTGGTACTTGACGAGGGAGTTAAGGTTGAAAGAGTTGGCGATGGGCAGTTACCCGGGATGCTCGAGGATAGGAAGTATGCGAACTGCGAGATTGCTCGCTGTTTGGGCATACCTCCACAGATGTTGTTTCAAGGTGACGCCGGCGCGCTCAGTTCACAGATTGAAATGCAGCGGCAATATGTAGAAACAACTATCGCGCCATGGTGTGATCGTTTCGCTACATCGCTGGCTTGCAAGATTCTCCCAGCCGGATGTAAGCTCAAATTTGACTACAGCGAACTGACGCGCGGCAACCTGCGAGACACCTCACAATCACTCAAAGATCTAGCGACCACTGGCGCGCTCTCAATCGACGATGGCCGCGCCATCTTGGGTATGGCGCCGACAGCCGGCGGCAATATGCCAATGTCAAAAAACACCCCAGCGGAGGCACCCACAAATGGCGATTGAATACCGGCAATCCGATGAAATCGTGACCGACAACAGTCAGCGCAAGATCACCGGCTACGCGGCACGGTTCAACGCCGACAGTTTACCCATGATGCACCGTGGGGAAATGGTGATTGAGCGAATCGCCCCGGGCGCCTTTCGTGACACGCTCGAGAATCCGGATGTTTCGATGTATATGCAGCATGATGACAGCGAACCACTGGCCAGCACACTCAGCGGCACGCTGAATCTGCGTGAGGATGATGACGGTCTAGCGTTCGAAGCGAACCTACCGGACACCCAGTTGGCGCGCGATGCAATCACACTGCTGCGCGCTGGGCTAGTGCGACAAATGTCTTTTGGTTTCAATGTGGTCAAGGATGATGTCTCGCAAGGTGTCCGCACCCTGCGCGCCGTCGACTTGGCCGAAATTTCACTCGTAGAGCGAGCCGCATATCCGCAAGCAAGCGCTGATGCTCGAAAACTCAAGAAAAAGGTGGTCACTGTGACCACTCTCAAGCTGCGGAATTATAAGGAAAAACACTCATGAAACTCTCTGAAATGTACGAAAAGCGTAAGGCTATCAGCACTGAAATTGACACAATTCTTGCTGCAAAGTGCACCCCCGAAACCGAAGCGCGCGCGGCCCAGCTGATTGATGATCAGGATGGCATGGACGGCGAGATTCGCAAGCAAGCGCTGCGTGACCGGGCTGACGCCGGCGGCATTGTGTCAACGATGGTTACTGGGCGCCCCACTGGCGAGTCTAAGAGCGAGTTCCGCAGCTGGATTGCCGGCGGCTTTCGCACCAACAATAACATGGAAATGCGCGCGGTCGAAAAGTCTGAACTGGGCGGGACTACTGATATCGCCTTGACAGAATTTACCCGCATGATGGATCGAGATTCAACCATTGCAGGCCTTGCAACGGTGACCACTGTTGACAGTGGCGCCCCGATTGTCATGTATCGCCAAGATGCACAAATCGCTTTTGTGACTGCAACTGTTGCTGAAGCTGGGTCATTCATTTCTAAGGACACGACAGCGCAGAAGGTGACTTTCACACCGGTCAAGAATGGCATTGTTACCACGGTTTCCAACGAAGCCTTGCGTGACATGGTTTGGGATGTTGGCGCCGACACAATTCGTCAGCACGCCGAATTTCACGCAGCGAACTGGGAAGCGGCTCACGGCCACGCCAGTTACGGATCTTACTCCACTGCGATTTTTAGCAAGGATGGATCGGTTGGCAATATCAATGTTGCCGACACAGCGGCGACCACTGCGGGCATCATTACGATTGCAGAGGCAACCAACATTGTCTACGGCTCCGGTCTCAAGACTGGTTATCTTCGCAACGCATCATGGCTTTTGCCAAACGCCTGCTGGGCTGCGACGATTGCACAATCAAGCACCAATATATTCCCCTTCGGCGGTGGCAACTTCCAAAGTGTTGCGCGCGACGGTATTGGCCCGATTGCACAGGCGACATTCTTGGGCTTCCCGGTGTACCTCTCCAATGCGATGGCTACCCCGGTTGGAATGGCGGGCGCTACAGCGTTCGCGGTGTTCGGCGACATTGCGCGCGGCTATCGCATCATTGCGGTTAACAGCGTTCCGTTCCTTGCGGATCCATACACCAGTGCTGCGAACGGTCAAACCCGATTCCTTTCTGAGACTCGCCGGCACGGTCAGATCCTTGACCGCAACGCGATGGTTTCTATCACGGCTTGATGGGTACCCATGCCCCCAGTAATCGCTACCAGTGACGCTAAGGCGCATCTGCGAGTGTTCCATGCACTCGACGATGAGTACATAGCGTCACTGGTCAGCGTAGTTGTGGCTGAATGGCAGACGGTTACTGGTATGTGTCTCGAGTCCACAACGCAAGCCAAAACTACGCGATTTGAAACAGCGCCAGTCGGTGGCATTTTCCGTTTTCCAAATTATCCAATTGACAAAACCACAGGCTTTTTCACACTGGACACGACGCCACTCGTAACAACCGAATTAGATATAACCCTATATCGCAGTATCCATAACCTTGTGGTATATGACGGTTCTACGCTGATTGACAGCGGCGCTTTCACTTTCCCCATGAGCATCACGACTCAGGCTATACCGCAAACCGATGCTCCTCAGATAATCCAAGCGCTCTTACTGCGACTTGGCTACTACTACAGTTTTCGCGGTGACGATCCCCAGCCGCCAAACTCAGATGGCTGGCTCATGCTAGCTGCGCGGCATCGGATCGGTAGTATACTGTGATCCCGATTGGGATGATGAAATCTTCGGCGGTGATTTATTCATACGCTGAGACAAAAGGCACAGACGGCCAAACAAGCGTTTACACGCGGTCGACGGTGATTGAGACGATTTGTTATATAGAATTGTCAAACAATCAAGATGTAACAAACCTCTCCGGCAGTGCCGGGATGGATACCACCACCATTCATATACCTTGGTTTCCCGATGTTGTGGTAGGCCATGTAGTGAATCTGCCTACGACTGGCGTTACAAACACAGATCCACAGTTTCAGATTACAGCCATTGAGGATGACAAGCAGCGCCGGCGCGTTATGAAGTTGACGCTGGTACGCATCGTTGGCGGTGGTGGTGGTGTTGGTGGCGGTGGCGGTGGCGGCATGACTTCGCTACAGGGCGCCTACGACAATTCGACGGAACCTGAGATACTCACAAGCCTGACGCGCGGTGCTGTGACATTCAAGCGTGGCACTGCAGCTGATACCGATGCGCTCATTGAGGGGCGAAACGGTGCCGGCACGGTCACTGCAACGCTGACTGGCGCCGGTGCGCTGAGTGTCAGCGGTGGCTTCACTGGTAGCCTGACAGGCAATGCTTCTACAGCATCGGCAGTTCCTTACACCGGGCTGACTGGAACCGTGCCGACTTGGAATCAGAACACGACTGGCAACGCGGCTACAGCCTCAGCGGTGGCGGCGAATGCGCTCACTGGCACAACGCTTGCGGCGAATGTCACTACATCGATTTTAACAAGCCTCGGCACGATTGGATCGCTGGTCGCAACGACTGCGGATATCGATGGTGGCACGGTGGATGGCGCAACGGTCGGCGCGACGACTCCTGCCAGTGGCGCGTTTACTTCATTGACCGCTACTAACGATTCATATTTCAACTCGGTGCGAATCGGTAAAGGCGCGGGAACCAACAACACAATCGTTGGCGTTTCCACTGGCGGTCAGATGGGCGCGGGCGCGGATTCCAACACGATGATTGGGTTTCAGTGCCAGTTTTGGCTGTCAACTGGCGACGGGAATACTGGGCTTGGGTCAAACTGCGCTCTCAACATACGCACTGGTTCGTGGAATTCTAGTTTTGGAATCAACGCGAACTACACAAACCAAAGCGGATCACACAACACGGGCGTTGGGCTTGAATCGCTTTTCTACAACACGAATAGTAATAACACTGGTATCGGTTCGGGTGCGGGATATAACCTAGCGGGCGCGTCAACGAACGGCGTTATGGTTGGGTTCAACGCGGGCAGGTTTCACACGAACGGCACAACCAATCTAACCGCATCATCAAGCAGTGTTTACATTGGTTCACAATCCAAAGGACTGAATAACAGCGACTCAAATTCCATCGTCATCGGCGCAAGCGCTGAGGGACTCGGCGCAAATACAACCGTCATCGGAACGACCAGTACGACGAGTACGACGATTCAAGGCACAACGACGAGCGTACTGGCCACTGCGGGAGATCGCTTGCGGATCGTGACCGCCAAAACTCCAGCGGCAGCGAATGCAACTGGAGTCGCGGGCGATATCTGTTGGGATGCAAATTACCTTTATGTTTGCATAGCAACAAACACTTGGAAGCGTACAGCAATTGCAACTTGGTAAAACAATGTCATGATGCAACTCACACCAAAAGGTACGGCAGATTTGACCAAGGCTTTCAAGGTCGATGCAAAGGTATGGGAGCGCGCAGAAACGCAAGCGACCTTTGCGCTGGCGAACATGGTACGCAAGTTTGTAGCGCAACAGTGGCGTACGGCGCCATTCAAGCGTGGCGGTAAGGGCTATCACCGTAAGGCTATTGTGCGCTCAGTGACCTCAAAGGTACGGCGATTAGGTTCTACCGTAGAGGCAACCATCGGACTTCGCCGGCGTGACAAGTATGTGAATGTTGCCAACATCATTGACCCGGGCTTTACGCACCGTGGCGGCAAGGTGATTGCTGGTAAGCATATTCGTCGGCGCGGCTACGAATACGCTGATACCGTTACCCCCCTGTTCGAAGCGGAACTGGCTTTGAAGCTTGACAAGTTACTCAGCGCTGGGAGACCCAAGTGAGCGCCGGTCAACTCATCTTCCAACAGCTCAAAGATACCGCCGGCGTGGCTAGCCGTATCGCTCCGGATGTTCACCCACCCGGCGACGGCCTACCAGCCATCGTCTACCAGATTACGACCGATGAAGTTATGGCAACGCTGGGCGCATCGAAGAGTTACAAGGCGACCATCGTAGCGACCATACTCGGCACACTGGCGACCGACTGCAAGGTTGTAGCGGATGCAATTATAACTGGCGTTCACGGCGCAGCATGGACCTACGGCGGCGAGACTGTGCAGCGCGCGTTAGTGACTGGTAGCGAAAGCGGATCGCTGGACAACAGCGAACCGGGCGCATCGGATCAAAAGCGATTTGAAAGTGTCAATATCACAATGTTCTATACCAAATAAAGGAGATTCAAGTTATGGCATTTACCCCAATTACCGGCTTCGGCGCAACGCTGACAATCGCCGGAACCGCTCATGATCTGTTGGACTGCACTGTTACGGCCAAGCGTGACTTGGTCGAAGCAACGCGCACTATCGACTTGTACCGTACTCAGATTGCCAGCCGTTATTCGTTCGAAGTGAGCGCAACGATCATCATTGACGCGCAAGCCACAAATGCACTCATGAACACCATGCAAAGCCAAACAGTAGCCCAAGCTGCTCAGGCGTTTGTATTCAATGATGGCGGCACTTTTCCAAATATCTATTCATTCAGCGGCTTCATTGATTCAGCCGTTCACAATGTGACCAATGACGGACTGCAAACGATCTCTATCACCATCAAGAGCAGCGGTAGCGTGACATGACGCTAGACCCTTCCCAGCTCAGCGCAGTAGCGCCACCATGGCGCCCAGTGCGCTGCGAGTTTCTACAGCGTGATATTCAGGTCAAGCGCCCCAGCATTTCAGATATCGGCTTGCCAGTCGAAAAGATGTGGGTCAAGCTTGTCCGCGACGGCGACGGCTCCCCCCTGCTGCCAGCCGGTCAGCGCGCGGAAGATTGTGACCCCAAACTTGTAGAGGAGATTTGCAGACTTGCTACAGAAAACCCTACCAGCCAACCCGACTAGCGCGACTGCTAGCCGAGAATCTCATCGACCCAGACGCAGACTGTGGCGCGCTGGAAACGGTAACCCATGCCGAAAGAGTGGAATATCTTTTAACATGGATCGCCGTGTGTATCTCGAAACAGCCAGTCGAAAAGATTGCACCATGGAACCATCCCAAGAAAAGCGCAGCATCACAATTTGAGGCACTGAAACAACATGGCAGCACCCTTAAAACTTCCAATCGTAATCACCGTAGATAACGGCAAGGCGACTGCTGGGCTAAAGCAATTTGAAAAGCAGGGCCTGACCATCAAGGGGATGTTTAAGGGTCTACGCTCAGAAGCGCGCGGCATCGGCATGGGGATCATTGGGCAGTACTTTGGCATTCAGGCGGCGATTAACGGTATCCGTTCGCTGATTACGATGGGGCAGGACCTACAGAAGATGGCTGGCGGCATCAACGCCACCATAGCGCGCGAACAGGCACAGACAGAAATAGCGCAGTTTTACCGTGATAAGCGAGTGGCAAAGGACATCGAGCCAACGACGGTTATGACGGAGCAACAGAAGCGTGAGAATATGCAGCGCGGCACCGGGCCTGAGCAACTGGCATCGTCGATAGCGCTACAGGCTGAAGAATTAAAAGGTGTTTTTGGTACAGCCATTGATTCGATCATAGGTCCCCAGTCCGGCGCCGATGCGCGCGACAATGCTCAGGCGGCGCGTGATGCTCAAGATAAGGCTTTCGCCGCATACATTCCAGACTTTGCTTTATCCGCTCGCGATTCTGTTATGGGCTTTTTTGGTCAACTCGGCACGGCCAAGCAAGCCGCCTACGATGACCCCACAGGCGGCAACCTTGGCAGCAGTGGTATTGCCATCGCCCAACAAAGCTCGACAACTGACGCCAACCTAGCGGCGGCAATGGGCGCATCAACCTTAGCGGAGCTGCAAGAAATCAACCGTAACCTGAGAGGGCAACGATAATGGCTGTAACACTTTGTAGCAAAGTCGAAGATACATTTAGCGTAGGCAAGCCGGGCGAGATTTCAACGCTCAAGGAAAAGTATGTGCTGACCGTCGACGCCGATGACACCCTACTAGCCATTTCACTTGACGCATTCGCCGGCAAGCCTCTCATGCGGACACGGCACCCAGTCGCTGCGCTGAAGAATTTCATCGTCTCGCATATCGAAATTCAGCCCACAGGCTTTCGCAGTTACAACTATGTCGTTGACTACACACACAAACTACAGACCACCCAACAAGATAGCGGCAGTAGTAAGTTTGTAAGTATGTCACGGCGCGCGAGTCGGCGGCGGCTCAATCTATGGAAATTACCCGGCGGTGCGTTTCCAGCGGGACTACCCACCAATGGCACGACCCCATGGCCACCCAACGCGGTTGCGACTGGATCATCTGTTGACATCATGGGCGCACCACAGCCTTATGAAATATGGCATCATGATATATTTTTACAATTTGAAGTCGACACGCCAAAATTGCAACAGTCCACCGGAACAGCGTACTCAACCGCTATAATCTTAACTGGATTTAGTGGCGCTCGAAATTCTGAGGTTTTCCTTGGGTATTCTGTAGGTCAGGTTGCCATGATTGGTTGGGATGAACAATTGACACAGGACCCATTGACAACTGTTAATGTTCATTTTAAGGCTGATAAATTCTACCATCTAGAGCAGCGTATTCTGCCAAAGGTTGATGGCAGTCCCTACCTCACTGGCGCGGCAGTGTGGGCTAGCAAACCAGTCAAGCAGGTCGATTCAGCTTTTTGGTATCAACCGTTTACACTGAATGGATTGAGTGATTTCAACCTGATGGGTAACTTTAGCGAACTTGAAACCCCCACCCCAATCTATGTGCCATAATGGGATATACCTATCCACGAGTTCAGCGGGCGCAGGGGACTAACGCAGCTGCGGCCAATGCTGCGACCGATGCCACTTTTTATATCGACCAGAATCAAGCAGCGCTGACGCAGATCATTCAGCCAAGTCACAGCTGGACCAATTTTACATGGACTGGGCGAATCCTTTCCAGTAATGTGCTGAGTCTCTACCGATGGAGCTATCAAGTATCGCGCATCCAGCTGACCAATGCACTGGCTGACCAAGCTATCGGCGATATTT
>Ga0209702_10009906_pt1 | contig 10416 bp, 9 predicted proteins | sample FRY01_FD_187210 | JGI IMG/M metagenome (GOLD analysis project Ga0209702, IMG submission 187210) | Freshwater microbial communities from Lake Fryxell liftoff mats and glacier meltwater in Antarctica - FRY-01 (SPAdes) (version 2) | ecosystem: Environmental > Aquatic > Freshwater > Ice > Glacier...
GGCGGATCGGTGACTCGGCCGATTCAAATTGAGCACATGCGGGGCCATGACGGGGGTCAGTGTGCCTAAAGTGTTTTATGCCAACTTATTGCGTCTTCCAGTGACGTCTCTGGCGTGTCATGGCGACGGCCCGGTGGCAGGCATCTTGCACGGAGCCAGGCGCCCCGAACAGGCGATCTGCACGCCCAACACAAGCCGCAAATAAGGTTGCGTACTTACGATGAGCTCACGTACTGAGAAGCTTAATGAAATGACCATGAGCTCCTCCAGCAAAGGCCTGATCGTCGTTGTTGCGGCTGCCATGGCCGTGGCTTCGCTGGTGCTGAGTATCGTCACCTGGGCCCGGGTCACTGGAAGCATTGCGTCCGTGGGGCGCACGCGGGATCTCCAAGTGCGCTGGGAGCAGTTGCTTTCGGCGATGAAGGATGCCGAGAGCAGCCAGCGGGGATTTCAGATCACGGGGGATGAGGATTATCTCAGGCCATTCCTGTTGGCGGAGCGGGACATGCCCTCGGTTTTTATCGAACTGACACGGCTGCACATTTTGGAGGACGCTTCCCTGACGGAGGTGGCCGGGGTGCGCCGGACGGTGGACAAGCGGCTGGACGAGCTGCGCGAGGCCATTTTGGTGCGGCGTCGTGAAGGATGGGAGCCGGGGCGGGAGTTCGTTCGCGCGGGCCAGGGCGAGGCCATCATGGATCGGCTGCGGGCCCAGGTCGGAGCGGTTACCACCCGTCTTGTCGCGAGCGTGAGCACGCGCACCCAGCGCATGCAGGACGATCTGAAATGGGGATACGTCAGCGCCATCGGGTCCGGCACGGTCGCCCTGGCCGCCGGGCTGGTGGCGTTGATTCTTTTTCGCGACACCTCCCGCCAGCTCCGCCGCGAGGCGCAACTTGCCGTGGCCAAGAACAAGGCTGAGGAGGCCGACCGGCAGAAGAGCAGCTTCCTCGCGACGATGAGCCACGAGATCCGCACGCCGATGAACGCCATCCTGGGTTTTGGCGAGCTCCTGGAAGGCGAAGCCAAATCGGATAAAGACAAGCGGTACGTCCAGGCCATTTTGGTCAGCGGTCGTTCGCTGCTCCAGCTCATCAATGACATCCTCGACCTCTCCAAGATCGAGGCCGGCATGATGGAGGTTCGGCCCGAGCCGACCGACCTTGCCGAAGTGGTGGAGTTCATCCAGCAGCTTTTCGCCGGCCAGGCCGCGCGCAAAGGGGTGGATCTGCGGGTCGAAATCGCGCCCGAGCTGCCTGGATCGCTGCTGCTCGACAGCGGGCGCCTGCGCCAGATCCTGCTTAATCTTATCGGCAATTCTTTGAAATTCACTGATAAAGGACACATCTTGTTGCGGCTGGGTGGTGCGCAGCTGCCCGGGGGGCGCAGTTACTGGCGGCTGGTGATCGAGGTGGAGGACACCGGGGCCGGCATTGCCGAGGGCAGCGTGGGGGACATTTTCAAGCCTTTTGTCCAGGCCGGCGGCAGGCCGGCCGCGGAGCACAAAGGCACCGGCCTGGGCCTGGCCATCGTGAAGCGGCTGACCGAGTTGATGGGGGGCGCGATCTCGGTCCGCAGCGAGATGGGACGCGGCTCCACGTTCCGCCTCGATTTTCCCGAGGTCGAGGTTTCGGCCCGGCTCCCTCATGGCGCGATCGAGGACGAACCGGCGGTCGATTTCAACATGTTGCGGCCCTCGACGCTGCTGGTGGTCGACGATAATGCCCTGAACCGGGAGCTGGTGGTGGGCATCTTTGAGTCGACCCATCACCGGGTGTGCCTGGCTTCCGGCGGGGGGGAGGCGGTGGAGGCCGTCCATGCGGACAAGCCGGACCTGGTCTTGATGGACATCAGGATGCCGGGCATGGACGGTCGCGAGGCGCTTGCCTTGATGCGCCGCACGCCCGGGCTGGAGCTGCTTCCGGTGATTGCGGTCACGGCCAGCGCGCTGTCGCTGGAGGAGGAGGGGCTGCGGCGGTCCTTTGACGGGTACGTGCGCAAGCCATTTTCGCGTGCCGAACTGTATCGCGAAGTGGCGCAGTTCATTCCGCGCGTGGCGCACGCCTCCGAGGCGGGCGGGCCACCGCCGGTGGGCTTGGAGGACGCGGCACCGGATGCAGAGACGCGTGCGGGGTGGCGGGTCCTGGTGGCCCGGTTGCGCGAGTTGGAGGCGCACGTCTGGCCGGGGGTGCGCGAAGGCATGGCGCTGTCCGAAATTCATGATTTCGCGGCGCGGCTCTGCCTGGCCGGGGAGGAGGCGTCGTGCGGCCCGCTCATCGGTTATGCCGGCCGCCTGCACAGCGAGGCCGAGGCCTTTGCCATCGAGGCCTTGGAAAGATCCCTGTCCGGTTTTCCGCCGCTCATCGCCGAGCTGGCGGCCGCCTCCGACCCGTCTTCATGATTCCCGCGCCACCCACCGAAGCCGTGCTCGTCATTGACGACCAGGAGCAGAACATCCGCATTGTCGGTACCGTCCTGTCGATGATGGGGTACGAGGTCATTCCCGCGACCAACGCGGAGCAGGCGTTCAGACGCCTGACCGTCCGCACGCCGGACCTGATTCTGCTGGACCTGCTGATGCCGGAGGTGGACGGCCTGGAAGTGTGCCGGCGCCTCAAGGCGGACGCCCGCTGGGCCGACGTCCCGGTCATTTTTCTTTCCGCGGCCGACGATCCGAATCTTGTGGTCCAGGCGCTGGAGTGTGGCGGCGTGGACTATGTGACCAAGCCGTTCAACAAGGCGGAGCTGATCTCCCGCGTGCGCACCCATCTCGCGCTCAAAAAGGCCCGGGACGATCTCCGCCACTTGGCCGAGGACAAGGATGAGCTGGTCGGCATTCTGGCCCACGACCTGAAGAACCACCTCGCCGGCATGAAGCTTTCGGCCAGCCTGCTGGCCGGGCGGATCGGCGAGATGCCGCCGCGGTGCGCGACCCTGGCGGAAAACATCGCGCTTTCGACCAACCGGATGCTCGTGTTCGTGAAGGAGTTTCTCGCCAACCAGTCGGCCGAGCACCTGGTGCTCAAGCCGGTGCCGGTCGAGCTGACCGCGCTGCTGGCGGGCCTGGTCGCGCAGCACCAAGCCGAGGCCGTGCTCAAGCAGATCACCCTGACCGCCAGCCTGGCCGCCGAGCCGGCCCTGGTCCAGGCCGATCCCGAGGCGCTGCGGCAGGTGGTGGACAACCTGCTGTCCAACGCCATCAAGTTTGCGCCGATGGGCGGATCGGTCGCCCTGAGCGGCGGCCAGTCGTGGGCCGGCTGCGCGCGATTTGAAGTCCGGGACAGCGGTCCCGGTTTTCTTGAGGCGGACCGGGAGAAGCTCTTTCGCCGCTACGGCCGGCTCAGTGCCCGTCCGACCGGCGGCGAGCCCTCCACGGGTCTGGGGCTTTCCATCGTGAAGAGGCTGCTTGAGCAGATGCGTGGCAAGATTTCCCTGGAAAGCCAGCCGGGCGAAGGCGCCCGTTTTTCCGTGCTGCTGCCGCTGGCGGCTCCCGCTCCCACCCCCGACCCCGACTCCTGATGGACATTCTGATCATTGACGACGAAAAAATCATCCGCGACGCGGTGAGCCAGCTGGTCGAGGATCAGGGGCATTATGCGGAGACCGCGGAGGACGCGGCGACGGCTCTGCAGATGCTCAAGGGCGCGCAGTACGACGTGGTGCTGCTGGATGTGAACCTGGGGGGGGAGAACGGGCTGGAGCTGCTGCTGGAGATTCAGCGGAAGCATCCGGCGCTGGCGGTGGTGGTCTTCACGGCGGCGGCGACGATCAAACTTTCGGTGGAGGCCATGCGGCTCGGGGCCTTGGACTTTTTGGAGAAGCCGTTCACTCCGGAGCACTTGGGCATCGTGCTGGCGCGGGTGCAGAAGCACCGGCAGCTGGCGACGCGGGTCGCGGACCTGCAGACCCAGGTCGCCGGCCACACGCCGGAGCCGGTTTTTGAGTCGGAGACGCCGGCGGTGCGTGCGGTGCTGGACGTGCTTTTCCGCGCCGCGGGAACCTCGGCGTCGGTCCTGATTCTGGGCGAAAGCGGCACCGGGAAAAGCGTGGTGGCGCGGGCCGTGCACCAGCGCAGCACGCGGGCGGACAAATCCTTCGTCACCGTGAACTGCCCGAGCCTGTCGCGCGAACTGCTGGAAAGCGACCTTTTCGGGCATGTCCGGGGCAGCTTCACCGGCGCGTTCAAGGACCATTGGGGCAAGGTCAAGGCGGCGGAGGGAGGGACGCTTTTCCTCGACGAAATCGGGGAGCTGCCACTGGAGATCCAGCCGAAGCTGCTGCGGCTGCTGCAGGATCGCGAGTACGAGCGGCTCGGCGACAACTCCTCGCGGACCGCCGACGTGCGGATCATCGCGGCGACCAACTGCGACCTGGCGAAGGGAGTGGCCGCGGGGCGCTTTCGCGAGGACCTGTTTTACCGGCTGAACGTGATCACGGTGGAGATGCCGCCGCTGCGGGCGCGGCCGGCCGATCTGGCGAGGTTTTCCGAGCAATTCCTGCTGTTTTTCGCGCGTCAGTGCGGCCGGCCATTGAAGGGTTTTGATGCCGGGGCCAGGAAGAGGCTGATGGCGCACTCATGGCCGGGAAATCTGCGGGAGTTGCGCAACGCGATCGAGCGCGCCGTGATTCTCGCGCCTGGCGATCTCATCACCGCGGCCGATTTGCCCGACTCCACTCAGCCCGCCGGCGATCCGGCCGCCGCGGGTGGGGCCACCCTTGGGGGCATGGTCTCGTTGGACGCGCTGGAGGGAGCCCATCTGCGCGCCGTGCTCGCGCGCACCCCGAGCCTGGCCGCGGCGGCGGAGGTGCTCGGCATCGACCAGGCGACGCTGTACCGGAAGCGCAAAAAAATGGGGCTGGACGCGGAGTCATGACGGTCCGGGTCTAGGCCGCGCTGATCCGGCGCGGGACCGTGCAGGCTGCCCGGCCGGGGCGCGCCACCTCGTGCAGCCCGCACTGGGCCCGGCACGCGGGAGCGGGCTTGAGCGACGGATTTTATTGATAATCAATGAGAAACAGCGGCAGTGATTCCCTGGCACAAGTCCTGCGAAATATCGCAAGGATGCGGTCACTCGGTCCTGCCGGAGGCCGCTCCGCCCGGCGCAGCCGTCTTGACCATTTGGGGTTTTCCGTGAATCTTGGAGCCAGATATTCTTTCACCCTCACCAGCCATGACCAAACCATCCCTCACCGATCTTCCCTCCCTCGACGCCTTGAAGGAGGACGCCATGGCGCTTGGCCATGAGGCGGCCGAGCTGGCTCGCGAACGGCTGCTGCGTCCTGCGCAGGATCTCGTCCGCGACTCCCGCAAACAGCTGGACGAGGCCGGGGAGAGGCTCAGAGACGAGGCGGTCGGCACCGAGGAGGCGCTGCTCGTCCAGCGCGACCGGGTCGCCGCCTGGATTGCGGACCATCCCTTTGCCGCCGTCGGTCTGGCCGTCGGGGCGGGGGTGCTCCTCAGCGAGCTGCTGCGTGACCGCCGTTAGGTGCCTGTGGAGATCCTCCTGCCAATCGCCGCCGCTGTTCCATGCCCGCCTCCAGCCCACCTCCCGATCCGGCTGCGCCCGGCCCTCCCCCCCGCGAGTCCGCCGGGCTGATAGAAGGCCTGCGCGAGACGCTGCGGGCGGCGCTGCATCATGCGCACCTGCGCTGGGCCTTGTTCGGGCTGGAGGCCGCGGAGGCGGCCGGGCACCTGCGGAGCGCGGCCCTCGCCGCCGCCGTGGCGGTCATCGGCAGCAGTCTCGGGTACGTGACCGGCTGGGCCGTGGTGGTATTATGGGCGGCCCGGCGCTGGGCCGGTGGCGACCTGCTTCCGCCGCTGGCGGTGATGGCCGGGGTGCACCTGCTGGCGGCGCTCGGAGCCCTCTGGTGGCTGGTCGCCCGCGGCCGGAGCCGGGACCTGTTCGCGGCCTCACGCGCCGAATTTGCGGAGGATCAAAAATGGCTTCATCATCAGAAACAATAACCGGGCTCCGCAGGCAGCTGGCGGCCAGTCGTGAGCACCTGGCCCGCACCACGTCGACTCTGAGCGCATCCCTGGATGTGCCGGCCCGGGTGAGGCAGAAGGTGGCGGCGCATCCCGTGAAATGGGCGGTCCTGGCTCTGGCTGGCGGGGTGGTGGCGGCCCGGGTCCTGCCGCTGGCCATGGGACTGGTCCGGACGGCGGGTTCCCGCCGGCTGGTCGGCACGCTGTTCGCCACGGTCGGCCCGCTCGCGCTCCGAGCCGGGGTCAACGCCCTGGCGGCGCGGCGGCCTGACCTCGTCGAATCGTTTCTTGGGAGCGCGCCCCCGCCCCCGCCCCCGGCATGAAGGCCCCGAGGGACGCGACCCAGCGCAGCGTGGGTTTGGCCGCGCGCCTGCTCAGCGCCGCCTTGGTGGCGGGTTTTTTGTCCTGGGGCAAAGTCGTGCTGGTGCCGTTGGCCCTGGCTGCGCTCATCGCTTTCGGACTGCAGCCGGTAGTGTTGCGGCTGCGCGGCTGGCGGGTGCCGCATGGGCTGGCGGTGCTGCTCACGGCGGGCGGATTTGCGGTGCTGCTGGGCGGGTTGTCCTGGATCATCGGCGGCCAGATCGCCTCCTTTTCGGCCAGCATTCCGGGGTATCGCGACAACGTCGTGGAAAAGATCACCGAGGCCCGCAAGGCGTTGCGCGGAGGCACGATCGAAAAACTCCAAACGACGATCGACTCGGTGGCGGAGGAGGTGCGCCAGGACGCGGCTGAGGACGCGGCTGAGGATGCGGCTGAGGTGCCGCCCTCTGGGGACGGGGCGGCCGCCCGCCCGCAAGCGGCACCCACGGTGGAAGCCGAGCCGGTGCCGGTGGTGCTCTCCTCGGGGACCAAATCAATGGATGTTTCCCGGCTGTCCTCGCTGGGCTCGGTCGTGGAAATCCTCTCCACCGCGGCCCTGGTGGCGCTCCTGGCGGTGATGATGCTCTGGCGGTGGGCGGATCTGCGCGGGCGCCTGCTCGGGTTCCTCAGCGCCAACGTCACCGAGGCGGGACGCGGGCTGCACGATGCGGGACGGCGCATCGGCCGCTATCTCAGCCTGCAGCTATTTTACAACAGCGGTTTCGGCGTGCTCGCCGGGCTGGGGCTCTGGGCGCTCGGCGTGCCGTATGCGGGTTTGTGGGGGCTGTGCGCGGGCACCTTCCGCTACGTCCCCTATGCCGGGCCGGTGGCGGCGGCGATGCTTCCCATCGGCGTCAGTCTGGTGACCTCGGACGGATGGACCCAGGTGGCGGCGGTGGGCGGCTTGTTTCTAACGCTGGAGGTGCTGAGCAACAACGTGGTCGAGCCCTGGCTGTATGGCTCGAATCTCGGTCTTTCCGAGCTGGGCATCATCGTGGCCACGGTGGCCTGGACGTTTCTGTGGGGGCCGGCGGGGCTGGTGCTGGCCACCCCGCTGACGGTGTGCCTGGTCGTGCTGGGGACGCACGTGCCCGCGCTGACGTTTTTCGCGCGCCTGCTGAGCGACCGGCCGCTGCTCAGCCCGCCGCATCAGTTGTACGATGCCCTGCTCAATCGCGATGAGACGGGGGTGGCCGATGTGGTGGCTCAGCTGACGGCGGGTGCCGGGGAAGGGGAGGGGGGGCACGATCAGGATGGTCACGCGGCCGCGCGCCGCTTTGTCGAGGAAGCCGCGCTGCCCGCTCTTTCGCTGGCCCGCCATGAACATGCCGCCCGGCGGTTGCGCGGCGAGGCCGCGGCGGCCTGGCTGCAGCGTTTTGGCCTAGTGCGCGCGCAGGCGGCCGTGATGATGGGCGATCCGGCGGAGGAAAACGAGGCGGTGGAGGACGGGGTCCGGTTTCTGGCCTGGTCGGCCTGCCCCTTCACCGATGCGGCGCTGCCCTGGCTGCCGGCGATGTGGCATGGACTGCCGGTCCGGGAATCGCTGATCGCCTCGACCGAACTGGTGGGCGCGGTGCTCGACCGCTGCCGGGAGGAGCCTGCCCCCGCGGTGGTCAGTGTCCTGCATCTTTCCTCCGAGGACATGGGCCGGGTCGCCGCCGTGGTCAAAAGAATCCGCGCCGTCTGGCCGGACACGCCGGTGCAGGTGGCGCGCATTGGCGGGGAAATCATCACCCCCGAGGAAAAAACCCGGCTCCTGCTGGCCGGAGCCACCGCCTGCGCCTCCGGTCTTGAGGAATTCCGCTCCTGGCTCCGACCCCGCCTGGTGGCTCAGGCTCCCGGGCTCTCCGCCAACGCCGAGCCGCCCGCCGGAGTCGTGACCCGGCCGCCGTCCCCGTGAACGCAGGCCGCGGCTCAGCGGATGCCGGCGGCGGCCAGATGTTCTTCGATGCAGTGGATTAGCGCTTTTAACGAGACTGGCTTCGACAAGTAGAGGATGCCTTCGCGATGGACGGCCTCGGGCTGGACGTTTTGCAGGATGGCGGTGAGGACGATGACCGGAAGGTGCCGGGTATCGGGTGACCGGCGCAGCTCGCCGAGGATCTGACGACCGTCGAGGCCGGGCATGATCATGTCCAAAATGAGGAGGTGGGGATGAAATTCAGCGATAAGTTCGCGCCAGCGATGCGGGTCGCTCTCCGTGCGCACCTCGTAGTGCCCAGTTTTTTCGAGGTTCAAGCGCAGGAGGGTCAGGAAGGCGGCTTCGTCGTCGATGGCGAGGATGCGGACCGGGGTGTCGCGGACAATCTGGCCGAGGCGGGTGGTGAATTCCTCGGTGGTGCCGGTGGCGGCGCGACACGAGATGATGAGGCTGGGGGCCAGTCCCTTGCGGTAGGCGTCGCCCAGCATCGAGCGCACCTCGTCCTGGTCCAGCCAGTCATGGTCTCCCTCCCGGGCCAGGCGGACCAGTTCGTCGCGAAAATTCTGCCAGTGGGGGTCGTCGGGGGACATGGGGCCGTGCAGCAGTGTGTCGCCACCGTGGGTAAAAGTCATCCGGTTCTCCGCGGCGTGCGGCGCGGGCCGGGGAGCGGGCCGCCTGGGGCCTGGAAATTCGTGAGCATTCGTGTTCTTCGTGGTTTGAAGCTCTTTGCCGGTGCCGCGACGGCTGATCGTTTTCGGAGTCCGGCGGCGGGCGAGTGAGAGCCGGCGGGGCGGGGCGGGCTGCTTGAACTCCGCGAGGGGGACCACGAATAGCCGCATTGGCACGAATGGAGTGGGGGTGGCCAACAGCGGGTTTTGCACCCGTCGGATCGAGTATGAGGCATCTTTTTTTGACAAATCCCGGATGGGCGTTAGTCTTCGCGCCCTTTTCCGAGAAGAATCGCTTTCCGGGCCGGACGCTGGTGCGTTGCCGGGTGCCGAGAGACCACGAGCTTCCGACCACCCCGCCAATCCGCCATGAGCCAACGCTCCACCCTGCAAGTCGCCCCCCGCAAACGTTCCGGCACTGGTGCTCTCAAGCGCCTTCGCCGCGAGGGCCTCGTGCCCGCCGTCGTGTACGGCAAGAAATTTGACAACGTCAATCTGAAGGTCAACGCCAAGGAGGTGCGCGACCTGCTCGCCCGCTCCACCAGCGAGAACATTCTGGTCGACCTGCAGATCGAAGGCACCGGCACCCAGCTCGCCCTGATCCAGGACGTGACGCACAATCCTTTGAGCGGGATCATTGTGCATATGGATTTCCACGCGATCCAGGAGGACGAGAAGATCCACGCGCGGGTGCCCGTTCGCCTCAGCGGCGAGTCGGCGGGTGTGAAACTCGGTGGCCTGCTCGAGCACCAGATCCACAGCCTGGAAATCTCCTGCCTGCCCAAGGATTTGCCGGAAGCGATCGTCTTTGACGTCACCGCCTTGAACACGGGCGATTTTGTGCACGTTCGCGAACTGCCCATTCCCGAGGGAGTGCAGCCCAAACTGTCGGGCGAGGTGATCGTCATTCACATCGCCGCTCCGCGGGTCAGTGCGGAACCGGTGGCCGCCGCCGCCGAAGCAGCCAAAGGTGGCAAGGCCGCGCCGACCAAGGCCGCGCCGACCAAGGCCGCCGCCACCAAGCAGGCACCCAAGAAGTAAGGTCCCGAGAAGTAAGGTCCCGAGAAGTAAGGTCCCGAGAAGTAAGGTCCCGAGAAGTAAGGTCCCGAGAAGTAAGGTCCCGAGAAGTAAGGTCCCGAGAAGTAAGGTCCCGAGAAACCGCCGCCACTGGGCTCCTGCTCCCGGCTGCCGGGTTCGCGGGGCTTTCTTTCGCCGGGTGTCAAAGGTCCCGTGCGGGGCGAGCCCCGGGCTTGGCCGCGTGTGCCCGCCGGGCCTTCCGCTGGCGGCGGGTTCCCTGTCCGCGCTTGGCCGGGGCGGTGGGTTGGTCATTTTCGGGCCCGATCGGGGCGGCGGGGGGCGCATCTCCGAAAGTTGCAAAAAGGGCTGGACTACAACTTTTCTTGATGGCAAAGAGGGAGCATGCAATGGCCAATCGTGATTCAGGGACGTGAAGTGGATGAGGAAGAAGTGCAGTGGCTCTC
>Ga0209702_10009907_pt1 | contig 10414 bp, 9 predicted proteins | sample FRY01_FD_187210 | JGI IMG/M metagenome (GOLD analysis project Ga0209702, IMG submission 187210) | Freshwater microbial communities from Lake Fryxell liftoff mats and glacier meltwater in Antarctica - FRY-01 (SPAdes) (version 2) | ecosystem: Environmental > Aquatic > Freshwater > Ice > Glacier...
GTTGATACAACGCTGCGCAAACCCTTCAACAATCGCGGTCTTTCCAACACCCGCTTCACCCAATAGCACGGGATTATTCTTGGTTCGACGGCACAGGACCTGGATCGCACGCTCGATTTCGCGGTCACGGCCAATGACCGGGTCCAGTTCGCCATTGCGAGCCAATTCCGTCAAGTCACGTCCGAATGAATCCAACGCTGGGGTCTTTGACTTACTATTCTTTCGATCCGCTCCAGCGGCCCCGCCTTCGACAGTGCCCGCGCTGGCTTCACGTCCGCCGCGTTCTGGACTTTCACCACCTTCAAGACCGTGGCCCAGCAGGTTCAAGACCTCTTCGCGGACGTCATCCAATTTCATGTTAAGGTTCATCAGAACCTGAGCCGCAACACCTTCCTGTTCACGCAACAATCCCAACAAAATATGTTCGGTTCCAACATAATTGTGGTTTAGATTCCGTGCCTCTTCCATTGAAAATTCAAGGACCTTCTTCGCCCTTGGCGTATGTGGCAGACGACCCAGAGTCACCATATCGGGACCGCTTTGGACCAACTTTTCTACTTCATTGCGAATCCGCCGCAAATCAACATCCAAGTTTTTCAGGACGTTGGCCGCAACGCCGCTGCCTTCCTTCACCAAACCTAACAATATGTGTTCGGTGCCAATGTATTCATGGTTAAAGCGATGAGCCTCCTGATTGGCCAATTGCATCACTTTTCGTGCTCTGTCTGTAAATCGCTCGTACATGCCTAATCCCTCCCATACGATAAACTAAAGGTCCTAACGAAAATCAACCAAAATTGAAGTCCACTAGTACAATTGGTTACGTCCGCCAACGATGAACCGTTCACAATTAAATTACAAACGTTCCACCGCAAGGCCATTGGTTAAATGCTGATCAATATTGATTTGTTTAAGTAACGCAGAGCTAGGCTTTTCAAGACCCCGCCAGGTTTTTCAAGACCCCACCAGGCTTTTCAAGACCACCTTCAAATTACCGCTTTTTGAATGAAGCTTTTGAGTTAACTCGTCCCTGAACCAGCTCAATAACCGTTCTGCCGATCGAACCCGTAACGTTTACCGATCGCGATCTCTGTTTCTCTAATCCTGCCCTAAATGCCCCATTGGTCAAGGTGGCATTAAATAACAAGTCTTCTTAGTACTGCAATTTACTGGCCAATCGCAACATTTTTAAACTTAAGCCGCCTCGGTCACTTCCTCAACGGCAGGATTCTCGTTTGACTGTGCCAGCAATTCTTCAATTGTGTCAAGCTCTTTATCGATTTCAAATCGCCACCGAATACTTAAATCCCATTTCGATAGCTGAGACAGTTGGCGTTTGGCTAGCACCAATCGCCCCTGATGCCGATAAAGCGTACCTAGCATCAATCCCGCCGGAATGTCATCTGGATAACGATTCAACTGGCGTCGCAGCAGCAACTCGGCTTCTTCGTAGTGTCCTCGAAGGTACTCCATTTGAGCGTCGGACAAGAAGTCAGGTTTGCCGGCACTCGGCTGGATGTCATCGGGGATCAATAGCAGGTCGGGCAGATTCCGAAACCCAGTAAAAGCGCAGTAGCCCCACACCACAAATAGGATCGGCCAAACTAGCCCCGGACTGGCGATCACCATCCAATGTGGCCACAAAAAGGTGTTGATCAAGGCCAGATTTAACGCAATGGCGAATAAAACCGCCAAAACCAGCGAACCCAAGGCGCCACGCAGCCAAAGTTTAGGTAGCCCAGGCCAAACGCACAGAAAACTATCCGTTAAATTCACCGCCAAAGCCTCCCTTCTCCGCTTGAGAAAAATCCCTATTGCCGTTGCATCGGTACTCTTTTCCGATTCTACCGATTAAGTCAACTTTCCCAAAGACGAAACTAGCCGCCATTTTGCGGGCACCGATAATGGCAAGAAATCAAAAAACCCGTAGCGTCTATCCAACGTTACGGGTTTCAGTTGTGTGCCCGACAAAAAATCTGCCAAAAAACGGTATCTGCAACAATCAATCGGACGCTTTAACGCACCAAGACGGCCGCTACCGCAGGCTGCCTGCGTTACGTTTAGGGCACGTCCAACCTAAGATTCAGCCACGAAGACTGGTTCGGTTTGCAAATCCTATCGACTCGCTTCGGATTCGAAAGAAAAGCGACCGTAGAATTTTACATCCAATTTCTATGAATAAAGGATCCAAACCTAGGCTTTCACCACAGCCTTGACTCCAAGGGGTAGGTCAAAGATTTTATCATCTAACTCTTGGTTGAACTCAACTTTGGAAATTACGATCTCTTGAGTCATCCCATTGGGCAATTTCACAACCGTCCTGTGACTTATCAAAATGCCTTCGACTTTTTTGTAGTCTCCAAGTTCGGTTGTTAGCCCCACCTTCCCCATCGCAGTTTCTTCCACGCCCTTGGTCCCGATAATTAACCCCGTCTTCTTCGAGAAGTAGATGGTCTTCTTAGGCTGGTCTTTTTGATTTGCCACAACCGCGTAAGCCATTTCGCCAGAAAACTTGTCTAGGCCAAGGGTTTCCATCGAATCGAAGTAGCTTAGAGAATCGGCGTAGCCATTGGTATTCGCTTGAAATCGAATACTCTCAGCTTGATTGCCTTCGATCACTTGCGGCCCAGTCAATTCCGAATCCTGCCAAACCGTCTGACCATCAAAGCCAACTTGTTGAGTGCCAACGCCCGGTATTTCAATCTTCAACAACAACTTGCCAGGGTTTGCCTGGTACATTTCAAGAGGACCTTTGATTCCTGCTTGCGGAATACTCATCTCCCCCTTAGTGACGCAATTTTTCACTTTCGACATTGCTTCTTTGCCGCCAACGGCCTTCACATAGGCTGTCACTAACGCTTCTGGTGTTGGCCATTGGGAATCACCCGTTTTGGCCGAATCACCTTTAGGACGTGCCACCGTCGTCTGGGCAAAAGCCGATAAGGGTAACGCTCTGACCGCTGCCAAAGCCAAAGCCAAAGCCAATGCCAATGCCAATGCCAATGATGTTCGCAACACTTTTCCGAAACGATTTACCGTCATTCAATCAACTCCCTTGCTGCAAGTTCAAGGTTTTCTTCTAACTAGGATTTTTAAAGACTGTCCGACACAACCGTACGCTATAACCCCAAGCATTTCGTCGGCGCAACTTTCCGTCTATTGTTCGCCCCAAGCACGCTTGCCAAACACTTCCAAGCCTAACTTCCAAGCCTAACTTCCAAGCCTAACTTCCAAGCCTAACTTCCAAGCCTATTGCTTCTGCTGTTCAAGCCGCTCAATGCCAGCCATCAAGACAGGGTCTTGACCGTTAGCCAGAGATTTTCGCGACACCCGAACACTCGGAGACCATGACGCAATGACGCAATGACGCAATGACGTCCTGGAATTAGAACGCAGACCCTGGCACCGATGCGGAACATCCAGTTCCCCCAGGTTCCAAGCCATTGCCGCCCTGGCTTTGCTAATAGACGGCTTCCAATTTAATAGAGGGCTTCCAAGAGCTGGGAAATTGTCGCTGGGATCGTTGGCCCCAAGATTCCGGCAAACTCAGAGCCCGGATTCGCGGTTCTTTGCACAAGTATTCCAAACGATGACCCACTTGTTTTTCAAGTGATCGGGACCGCTTTCCCTGCCTTTGCGTTCAATTGATTCCATGGACACCATTCCACGGACGCCATTCCACGAAACACTTTCAATGACACACTTTCAATGACACACTTTCAATGACACACTTTCAATGACACACTTTCAATGACACACTTTCAATGACACACTTTCAATGACACAATGGCAAGTAAGCTTACTCAATGCTACTTCGTGACCTACCGCGGTAGTGAATTCGATACTCGGTTTGCGGTGTTGTGGTAGCAGTGCCGCGACTTGAAGATGTCCCGACCGAAACAATGTCGTCAATAATGTCAATGTTTGTTCCGGTGTCTTCGTGGTCAAAATGAGTGGTCTCACCGACCACATATTCCTCTTCCCGGATAATTTCGTATCCTGCCGGAAAATGTTCGGCCATTAAAACGTCGGCTTTGTCACGCAACTTCCCTGGCCAGCTATTCGAATTGTTCGGAATCGCTACGATGCCATAGTCGGGTTCACGCAAAATAGTTCGCGCACTACATCCCACTCCGAACAACGTCACTAAAAGCGTTAGATAGCAAATCAGATTCCGACGTCGCGCATTCCATTGGCCAAACATCACTTTGCCTTAAAATTTTACTTTGCCTCAAAAATCACTTCGACCTGACATCCACGGATTACGGGATCAAATCCACCCGTCGTTTGCAGGCGAACCTTACTTAAACACCAGGGCAGCCGCAAGCGAGAATTATCGACTGAAAAATTGCTATCATGGAAACAAACTTCCATGAACTTGGTCGCAATCAACCGTTTTCGAACCCACTTGACTGGGTATACCGATCCAATCCCTTTACAGGTCGCTTAATCCTATGCCCTCAATCAAAGAGACCCAATTGCTGTGGCGAATGATTGATGCGAACTTCAATCGCTGCAGCGAAGGGCTACGAGTTCTGGAAGATTGGTCCCGTTTTGTTGCCGACGACGCGGCAGCCTCGCAATCCCTCAAGGCATTGCGGCATCAGCTACATTTGATTGCCCAGCAATGGCCGTTGCGAGATCGCCTTTTGGCACGAAATTCCGCTGCCGATGTGGGACGTACCATTGAAACCTCTTCGGAATACCAACGCCCGGAAACCACAAGCCTGTTGCACGCCAATTTTTATCGAGTCCAACAAAGCTTACGAGTGCTAGAAGAAACAACCAAACGACTAGGATTCGACGCCAAAGAACTAGAACAGTTGCGTTACACCAGTTACGAATTGCAAAAATCGGTTCTATTGTCTGTCGAAAGTGCCGCTGCTGTGTCCCAGGTGAACATGCAACTTGACATTTTGGATGCGGCCAAACCCAATGCCAAGTCATTCCAACAGCGTTCACAAGTATTAAAAAAGGCGCAGTTGTATGTTTTGACCGACGGCTGCAGTGACGAAACTGCCTTCGTTTCACATCTAACTATGCTTGCAGAAAGTGGCGTCGACGTAATCCAACTGCGAGCCAAACACCTGAATGATCGAACGCTGTTTAGCCGAGCGCAATTGGCCGCGAAGTTGCTTGCCGCCACATCCACTTTGTTCATCGTTAACGATCGCCCCGACATTGCGATCGCATGCCAAGCAGACGGGGTCCATGTCGGTCAGGATGAATTGCCAGTCGAGCAAGTGCGACGAATTGTCGGAACGGAACTCTTGATCGGGCTTTCGACTCATGACATGCTACAAATTCAGCAAGCCCACCAGACGTCCGCGAACTATATTGGCGTAGGGCCCGTCTTTCCATCGACAACTAAGTCTTTTGATCAACCTATTGGGACCGACACACTTTCGGAAGTAATCCCTATCATTGAAATGCCGGCGTTTGCAATCGGTGGTATCAATCAAGAGAACATCAACCAAGTCCTAGCCACAAAATTTTCGCGTGTCGTCGTGCAAAACGCGGCAGGGCAGGGCGCTGACGTTTATTCGAAGGTCTCTGCCTTAAAGAAAGCCTTACAACAGCGACAGCCACAATAAAGCGACAGCCACAATAAAGCGACGGCCACAATAAAGCGACGGCCAACCGTCCGAACGACTCTCCCTCTGCTGCCCGCTTGACTCACCCGCACCAAACCAACGAAATTGCCTCCGGTTGCGTCAACAAAACGACTCCTGGGTGTGGCAAACTCAATCGCAAGTCCAAAACGTCTAAGAGCAAACTGATGCCGATTCCCAACCTCAACAATCCCAAACAGAAAGACGGCCAGCCCCAATACATTCGCCAGCCATCACATGGAACTGCACGCAACAATACGACACAGCAGCAAACTGAAGCGGATACAGATCCAACGGACATGCTGGTAACCGGATGGCGAAAGTATCTTTCCATTTTTGCCGCTGGAATCTGCCTAATGCTTGCTGCCTTAGGAGCAGTCCTGCCAGGACTGCCAACCACTCCGTTTCTTTTACTTGCCAGCTATTTATTGATTCGAAGCTCACCGCGACTCCATCAGAAACTGCGAAACAATCGACTCTTCGGGCCACTCCTTCGCGACTGGGAAACCAAACGAGCGGTCAAGCGATCCGTCAAAATCTGGTCACTCGTGGTGGTCGCAGTCTTTCTATCGTTGTCGCTTTACCTTTCGGTCTTCCCCTGGTACCTCAAGGCAATCGTCCTTACCGCTGCAACAATCGGCATCTACGTCATCTGCCGCTTGCCCGAAATCAAAGCCGAATAAGAAGAAGCCGGTCGCCATTGGCACCGTTAAAACCCCAAGTGGTCAATTTTGCGATGGTGCAGTGGTCGTATTCCATCCAACCGATACCGGTCGGGAAAATGATCCCAAACCAGGCAGAACTTGCCAGGCTGATGGATCGTTTAACTTGCTGACCCAGTCACCAAACGATGACCCAGTCACCAAACGATGACCCAGTCTCCAAACGATGGTCAGTCTCCAAACGATGGTCGGTCTGCTAGAAATTACGGCGTTACCGTGGTTTGGATTTCCACGAACCAAGAGAACCAAACTAAGATGTCACGGTCCAGTGAATCTAGCGGTGGTACAGACCGCTTGAAGAGACAATACGGAAAGCCGGCGACCCCGCTCTTAAAAGCGACAATCAATGCGGACGCGGCAAATAAATTCGACTTTATTGTGGACGAATAAGAAAAGCGGAGCCCCTGCCCAAGGCTGAACTTTGAAACCTATCCCGGTTGCTTGATGAGAGATCAAAGACCTATTTTGCAAACGGGTCGTTCAATTTTTCAAGCCTTCGGTTGTAATTGGGCACGGTTTCGTTCTTCAATTTGTTAGCCGATTCCATGGCTTTGCCTAAATAGGTTTCGGCCGGCTTCTTCTCTTTTACCTCTTCAACTTTTGGCTTTTCAGCCGCGTTGGGGTCATTGGGCAATTCGCAGCCAATCCAAACCGTCACCAACAAAAGAAGCACTGCCAGTGCCAGCGGTCGTCTCTTGACCAAATTGCCATTGGCGACTAATTTTTGAACACCAAGGAATCGCATTTAAATTTCTCCGACAATCCAATAGTAAACCAAATCAATTGCTTTCAGCCAGCTCACCATTGGGTTCGCTTGATACCTCTTCGGCAATGCTTGGCCAATAACAATTTCGCTAAAACCAACCGAACAACGATCGCTACTTGGCCCCGGCGGCAGGTGGGCTGGTTGCGGGCGAATTCTTTGCTGTTTTTTTGGCCGCGTCTGATTCTTCGACGACAATCACTGTCACGGGAATACTTCTGACAGCTTCTTTTCCAAACAGGGCAATTGCCTCCAATTGCACTGGTCCTCGCCCAACAAGGTCGGTGGCGATACTGAAGGTCGATTCTGACTTCTGAGTCTCTTTCAACAATTCGCTTTGGCAATACAACTTGATCGAATCTGCACCCTCGGCCTTGAAGGCGACTCGTATTATCTTCCCTTCGACCTTCGCTGCCAACTCAGTGCGATGCCCCCGATTGTTGAATTCTAAAGGCACAATTAATCGAGAAGTCGCGTCGGTTCCATCGTTGGCAATGGCCACCAACCGCATCTCATGGTATCCGTCAGCGTGGGGAGTGGTATCGATGTTAATAACACCTTCGCCGCGAATGGGTGAAATCCGAATGCCATCAAAATAGAAATCGATTCGTTTGGCTGAAGGCGACTTCTCTTTCAGTCTTACCACGACTGGCACTTTCCCTTTGACTGGCCCTTTGGACTTGCTATCATCAACTTCCATCATCGGTGGCTTAGCAAACGGCTGGCAAAGTGCGTCGCCGACAATCAGTAGTTGATAAGGCCCGTTGACCGAAAGGTAAAAAGATTCGACCATTGAAAATCCCTTGGCGTAGTAGGCATGGATCAAGGGAAACGGGAATTTATTTTGAATCGCATACGGTTCAACCACGGTTCCACTGGCGCCCGCGGCCCCGTTTCGCAAGGAATCAGCAACCGTTGTTTGGCCATTGGTGGCATGGAACCTGGCTCCAAAACTGGTCAAATTATCGCAGATCGCTCCTGGCTGCAGTTTGCCTCCCGACTTTGCCCAATCAAAGCTTGCCGCTCCGATAGTCGCACCGATCACATTGGTACCCACCTCAGGCAATGGATTAGTCGTGATCGACGACTTAAACCCCAGTTCATTCAACGCCTCGACCGCCGAGGCAAAATTCGGCTGACGAGTTTGACAGCGGACATCTTTGGTGCTGGTAAACGCGAATTCCCCTTTGGGGCGACGGTTATCTGCGTTCACACTTCGCTTCAAGTAATCCAAGATCTCTTGCTCGGTGTTTCCCTTGGGGCTGTCGTTAAAACTAGCCCCCAACATGCACGACAACAGATAAGCATCCGGTGAGCGATCTGCTTTCTCAGGCAAGCCGCTTAAAGCCCAGCTAACTTTCGCACTAAAGGGAATCGGAGGGCTAAATTCCCAAAAAGGCTCCTTGATTGACTTCAAGGCTGCGGAGAAGGGCGTGAAGGATTTCAAGGAAACTAAGTTCGCATCCGACTGAGCGAAAATCTTGAAACTCCAACCGCGTCGGATTGCATCCATCATCGCATCGGTTGCTGCGGTCTTGTCACCCGCCCGAGCGAAGCAGCGACATTGCCAATAGGCCAGCCCACATTGAAAAGGTTGTTCCTTCAACAATTCACCAAATGCGGTCGCGGCTTCAACCCACTTTTCATCCGTGAACAGACCCTTAGCAGCGTTGAATTTCTCTATCTCCTCAGGCGAAGACACCGGAAAATCCAAAACCACGTTCGCGGGCCGACGGGCGTAATGATTGGCTTCCAAATTGATAATGTTCGGCGAATTGGAAACCGTATAACGGTAGAAGTAGGTCAAACTGGTGGTCGAAGCGGTGGGCGTCTGATGTTTTGCCGGCGGTGGCTCCAGCTGCGTCGTCCAAGACTTGAAGCTGCTTTGAGTCGGGAAACCCGTCGAATACACAATGCAGTCGATTTGATTGTCCAGCTTTCGTTTGGCAATTTCCTGCAGGATGGGCTGTAAAATTTTGGCCTGAAAGTCCTCGATTTTACAACTTTCACCACCAGGCACGTCGTCCAGCAGGATAATGTTCTTGGGATGAATCTCTCGCAAAAAGGCATATTCGTTGGCGATTCGACGCGAAAAACTAGACTTAGCATTTACCACTAAAATGATATTTTCAGAACCGATACCTGCCAAAGTGGAACTATCCCAGCCCAAACCGATCCAAGCCAAGCAGACTAATTTCATCAAAGCCGAAGCAAAACAGTTGCTTAACAACCCATTTTTGTGCTGATTCACAATCAATCATCCCTGAATATTCGGGGTTTTGGCAGCAATTTGACTGCCACGGATTTCAAGTCGAAGTCGGTGACCCAACGCTAGAGCGACCAATGCCGCTCAATGTTGGCCCTTCTTGACTGCATTGGTTCCAAAGTCCCTTAATTATACCCGGAAATTACTCGCCTGTGATTTTTGCGGCACTTTCGTGGGTTTACCCAACGTTTCGACTTGAAGGCCAAGGCAACCTTCGCTAAAATTCGACGTTCCCGACAGCGAAACACCAGCATCCAAGCCCAAGGCTTCCCAGAGTTGCTCGAGTTAACATGGCTCAAGGTAGTGTTGCTTAAGGGCATCCCAGTCAAGCGGCAATCAAGCGCCTAGGTAATAAGGTGCCAAAAATAGCTGTTTTTTGACTGAATTGGTCGAATGTTTTGAATGAACTTGGTCGCATCCGCGGGGTGCGACGGAAAAGGCGAAGTTAGATGTCTAGAGAATGTGAAATCTGCGGTAAGAAGCCTCAAGTCGGCAATAGCATCGAAACTCGCGGTAAAGCCAAGTATTTAGGTGGTGTTGGTACCAAGATTACCGGTATTACTCGTCGCCAATTTCGCCCGAACTTGCGTAGCGTCAAGGTGACCACCAAGGCCGGTGAAATCAAGCGTTTACGAGTATGTGCTCAGTGCATCCGCAGCGGAAGAATTGTCAAGGCAGTCAAAGCCAAGCCATTCCAACTGCCTGAATAGTGATTCGGACGGCCAGAATTTATTCGCTAACAAGCAAATATTGACAGTTGCAGTCGAGTCGAAGATTCATCGGCAGATCGATTCACTTCTTTATGGGGTGGGTGGCCTGTTGACCGATCGGCTGATTTTGTGCCCGTTGCTTGGCGTTATGTTGTTGGCTTCGAGTTGCTTGGTGTTACGGTTCTTGGTGTCGTAGTTGCTCGGTGTTACGGTTCTTGGTGTCGTAGTTGCTCGGTGTTACGGTTCTTGGTGTCGTAGTTTCTTGGTGTTACGTTGCTCGGTGTTACGTTGCTCGGTGTTACGTTGCTCGGTGTTACGTTGCTCGGTGTTACGTTGCTCGG
>Ga0209702_10009909_pt1 | contig 10411 bp, 10 predicted proteins | sample FRY01_FD_187210 | JGI IMG/M metagenome (GOLD analysis project Ga0209702, IMG submission 187210) | Freshwater microbial communities from Lake Fryxell liftoff mats and glacier meltwater in Antarctica - FRY-01 (SPAdes) (version 2) | ecosystem: Environmental > Aquatic > Freshwater > Ice > Glacier...
GATCAGGATGGCCTCTCCGTCGAGAACTTTTGAGGCAATGAATTCGGTATTGGCGACGACTGACTGCGTCATGTGGTTACTCCCTGAATGACAGATTTCAAAAGCTGTCGCGTTCTGGTTTGGTTCCGGGTCTGTTGCACTGTCGTTCATCCCGTTGGTGGGTGGACGCTGCGGATGCTGGCTATCATTTTCCTCACCGTCGGAGCAATCGTGCTGACATCCCTTCCCAGGTTCAGCCAGAAACTGGGGACGGACTCGACCAGGGCCGATATCCGTTCGAAAGCTGCACGATTGGGGCGAGGCAGATACATGACCGACGTGGGGGCCAGTGCGCGTAACCCCTGCATTCTGCTGGCAGGTTCGAATGTCGTGGTGTCGCTGTCGACGAGGCGGGGTAGCGCCAGACCTTTGATGGTCTGGGAAACCTTCAGCGATTCCCCGAATTTCTGGTCCAGATAGAGAACGTGTTTGTGTTCAAACGCGAGATGAGGTGCATGAGCGTGTTCGGCGAGGTCCGGAAATCGCCGCAGGTGGTGAGAATCCAGCAGACAGGATGCGTACAGACCGTGTCCCGTAAACACATCGCCGTCCTGGCTGAATCCTACGAAGTCGTCACCGAGATAGCCCATACCAGCGCGCAGGCAACATATGGAAGATGTCGACTTGCCGGCGCCACCGTTGCCGACGAACAATACGCCAGTATTGTCGTGTGACACGAGGCCCGCATGCAGGAACTGCACGTGTCGCTGTTCCAGCCAAAGAGACAGCAGTTTGTGGAAAGGACGAGCCCGCTCATCGAGATTCAATCGCGCAGCTGTGTCAGTTGCGCCGATCATTCGCGCTGACGACTGGTCCATCCATAAAGTGGTATGTCGCCTTTCTTCACCGACATACCTTCCGTCATCACTCATCTTCATGACAACCAGTGGCGCATCGGCGGGCAAATCGATCCTTTCGACCTTGACGCCGGTCGCCTGCTCGTCCCAGGCATCAATGTGGAGCACGGCGCTGGTCGGGTTGCTGTAACGCTCCAGGTGACGGGTGGCTCGGTGCACCACATCGAACCACTCGTCGCCGATCACCCGGATGGATACCGGGAAGCCAGCGACCAGCACCAACAGCTGATGTAGTTTTGTTCCCATCGTCATGGCTTTCTGGAAGCCATCGGCCAGTGCATGAAAAGGTACACGATCCGACGAAATGACCTGCTCGAGGTGTGTACTCATTTGATATCGCCTGGCTTCGTGATTGCATTCATGCAAACTGTCATGTCTTGATGCAAATCTGCTGCCCGTCCAAACTCAATGGAGGCGCTGAACTTTCCTCGTGGCGCACGGCGTGCCGGGTGGTTGCTACTATCGATGGGATTGCTCGGCCCGCAGCATTCGGTAGCTGCAGCCCGAACAGTTCAGCAATGGTCGGAGCCAGATCCACAATGGTGTCATCTCTACCGGTGGCATCGACGGCCCCGGTGTCGGAATGGTCAGGACCAGCGGCAACGTAGAAGCCGCCTTCGACATGATTTCCGGGGCTCTCCAGCTCATTTCGCGCGTGGACAACTCCGATGCTATGTGATTTGACGGATCGTATTGGCGCATCCCGGTGCCACACCACCAGCATGTCTGGCAGGTAGTTTATTCGAGTTCCGGTTTTCGACAGGTCTAGCCTAACCACGTTTCGGACCACTGGTTGACCGGTCTCGACGTTCCTCAGTCCCATCATCTCCGCTTCGATCCTATCGCACAGACGATGGTGTTCTGTGCCGCCTGCAACGCGGCCATTCGGCTCTCTGCCAGTCAGGTTGATCCTGATGGCACCGCTTATATCGTTGCTCGGAACGATGAACGCCAAGCGACGCTTAAGCCCCTGTGTTTGTGAATTCAGACCGAGACGTCGGCTCACCCGGTGTACGAACTTGTCACTCTCGATACGCAGATTGCTCCAGGTCGAGAGGAGCCGACGCTCGAGACGCCGTAGAATCTGATCCAGCATTGCGTTGCCGTGGTAGTTGCAGGACATGCCGAGATTGGTGAAGACAATCGTCGTCGTTTGGCTATCGGCAGAACGCAATAGTCGCCCGAGAGCACTGTCAAGCTCGGCATAGATGGTCTGCATGTCAGGTCCGGGCGGCCACAGCTTGTGCCCGACACAGTGAGCTTCTTTGAATACCGTCAGAAAGAAGTCGCAGCCTTGCTCGAGCAAGGCCAGTGCAACGCCGGTTTTGTCCACGACACTTTGTCGCGTGAGTTCGATGAATCTGCTGCGGTCTGCGGGTGAGAGTGGCCCGGGTTCACACACGAACCTATCGCCGTCGGGGCGATCGGTCTGGTCCGGTGAAAAACGCTTTGACAGCTCTTCAGCTAGAGCGGGAGGTCGGCTGGTCAATTTTCCGTCCACACCGTGAACCCTGAAATTGTTGACTTCGATACCGTGAACCAATCTGGCTTGCGGCGATTTCGGCACGTCCAGCACTGCGACCCGTACACCCTGGCTATCCAGGAACTCCCAGAATGGACGATGCACAAAATGGTGATCCTGAAACCGGACAGGCTCATAGTGCCCGGGTAGTCGAGCCAAGTAGTCGAATCGACCGTGGTCGGTGGGCCAGACCCCAGTCGAAAAGGAGGCCCAGACAGCGTCGTCGGCCATACCCGGTGGCGATTGCAATCGCCCAATCACACCCTTTTGCATCAGTCCGTGCAGGTTCGGCATGTGACCAGCGATTGCCCATTCGACGAGCAGTTCCGGATCAGCAGCATCAAGACCGATCGCAATGACCTTCGGGCTCCGTGGGTGGTGGCTGGATTTCACTGCCCGATTAGTCGGTGATGCGCGCGTCGCGTTTGCGTTGCAAATTTCGCATGACGACTTCCAGCATCGCCTCTTGCGCGGAGGCGGATGTGGCTATGGATCGGCTTAGATTTGCGCCGTGATATCGGCGATGGACGAGCGTTTGCTCTATCAGCGAGATGCGGTAGCCCAGAGCGCGGGCACGATCAAACCAATCCGCATCCTCGGCCACCCGAAGCGATGGATTCAATAGACCGATCAACGTGAATGCGTTACGCCTGGCGAGCATCGCCTGGAAAACGTAGCCGGCAATCGGTTGGCCGTGCCTCGTCGCCCTGACGGCGGCAGCTTCCTCCTGCAGTTCCTTTTCCCAGAAATTAAGCACCAGACAGATGCAGCCGATTGCATTGGGATCCTCGAGGAGGTTCATGAGTTGGCGTTCGAGCTTTTCCGGCAGCCAGATGTCATCCGCATCCTGGAAAGCGATAAATTCGCCGGTGGCGTGACCCAGGCCGGAATTTCGGGCGGCAGCCGGACCTTGATTGGTTTGTGTTATGTGCTCCACCCGGTCACCGAAGCTCGCGATGATCTGGGCTGTACTATCTGTCGAGCCGTCATCCACAACAATGATCTGATGCGGAGGAATCGTTTGCATCAGCACGCTTGTTATCGCCTGGGCGAGGAAGCGTTCTCCATTAAATACAGGGATGACGCAGCTGACTTTCAGGTCCTGTATCTGTTCTGCTCGGGTACGGATCATTCGAGGGAGTCTATTGAATCGAGTCGCGTGCTACTGTGCTTGAGATCAAGATAATCAAATAACTGCGCGCTTGACCGGCCACCTCCGAACCTCAAGAATGTTGCCAATGAGTGCCCCTCGTCAACTCCGGCCAGCGTTTCCACCGTGTCCATTGTCCCAGCAACTGGATCCTGAAGCATGCCTTTTGTTCCTTGCAAGTCGGGTTCATTCGAGCACGGACGTTGACGCACAGGTCGCTGAAATTTCGCGGACAGTGGGCGATTGGAGCAGGGTTGCAACTCTTGGCGATCTGAATCGGGTACTGCCCTTATTGTATCGAACTCTTCATCGTTGCAGAGTTGAAGGGATTCCGGTGCGCTCGTTTCAAGCGTTGAAAGGGCAAGTAGCCATTACAGCGATGCGTAATGAAGGCGCTATCGAGGAGCTTGCGCGCCTTCAGCAGAGTTTCGACAAACGTGGACTCCGCGTACTTCACTACAAGGGAGCCACCGTTGCACTGAGATTTTATGGTGAGTTGAGCCTCCGCACATTTCATGATATGGATTTCCTGATCGAGGCGGCCGATATTGGCGTCGTCTGCGAAGTGCTGGAAGCCTCCGGATACAGCAATTCGGAGAGACTGAGCAAACGCGAACTCGAATTGCACGAGGCGGAGCAGAAAGAATTCCTGTTCCAGAAACGCGGGTTCAACGTGGAACCTCACTGGAAATTCACACCTCGTCGCTTCGAGTTCGAAATCGATTACGCCGGCATCTGGCAACGCGCCCCGGTCATCCAGGTAGCCGACGCGAAGTTGTTGGTTCCTGCGACCGAGGATGCGCTGGTCCTGATGATGCTGGTTGGTGCCGCCGGGTTCTGGAAGCGTCTGCAAATGCTGGCGGATATCGCTGCCGTGACGAATGGCCCGGAGCCGATCAACTGGGTCACTGTGGAAGCGGAGATGAAGCGTCTCCGTGCCACGAGAGTTCTGTACGTAGCCGCTCTCCTGGCAAACATGTTGTGTGGTGCTGATGTACCAGTAACCATTCTCGACGCCGCGCGCGGGGATCCGATGGTTGTCGAGATGGCCACGCAGGTAACGAAAACAATTTCCGACCCGCAACTGAGTCGCGCCAATGCCGATTTACTGCCGTGGAAATTTCAATGGTTGCTCTGGGGGATGCGCGATGGATGGCGCGATCGGCTGGTTTACCTGTTTCGAACCTTGACGACTCCGACGTCGCTGCACACCAGGCGGATGCCGCTGCCGAGATTTCTGACCGCTCTTTACGTCGTCCTGGTTCCCGTACACGACTATCTGCTGGTGCCTGCGTTTCGAATGTTTCGAAAGCAACCGCACTAAGCGCTAGTGTCCCCGATGGACTTTGTCACTGGCAATCGCAGTGCGTTGGACAGAATCAGCGACCTGGCCTGGTGATGACAGAGCACGCCGTATCTGAGTTCGTAGGGCGGAAAGGCTTCGACACCAGGGATTGTGACGCTATGTCAACTGCCACGGACGATTCTGCGTGCGAACTGCCAAAACGTCGTTTGTTTGAGGGCCCGGGTCCAGGTGATTCGTGGACGTTCCATCCAGGAACCCGGAATCAGTCTGTAGAGGTAGGCATGCTCCGGGCTGCTTGCCAGCTCTGTTGGTACCTGACTCGAACGGACACGTGAAATCGCCAGGCTCAACGCTTCGGCAAGTACGGGCTGATTGAGCAGATGTGCAAGTTCGAGCAGGTCTTGCTCATGGGCATCAACAAACCGGGTTATCCAACGACTGTCTCCGAAGAATAGAACCCCGAGATCGGCATACTTTTCGAGGATATCTGCAAGCTCAATGGTAAGTAGCAGGCGGTCGCCCTCGATCATGGTGCCGATGTTCGCCCTTATCTCGGGGAATCTGCGGGAAAGGCGTAGTTCGCTGAATCGGTGGACGGAAGATTCTATTTCGCAGCCGACAGCTCGGCGCACACGTTCGCGGCGCTGTGGTGTAGCGCAGTTGAACCGGCCGTCACCGAAGTCGCCATTTCCATACACATTGTGAATCAGGCCGGTCGCGATGATGTTGGACGGCAGGCCGACAATCGCAAGAATGCTTGCCACAGCTACAGTATGAGCAATGAATGGTCGACCATCCGCCTGAAATGCCCCGGAATAGAGGGCACAAGTCAGTTCATATGCGTGTCGAATGTCGGCCAGTTCATGTGCTGGGCGTCCCTGAAGAATCAATTGTCCGTACAATCGCGTATTGACAGTTGCGATGGATTCAAGGCACGAAGTGCCAGTCGTTGCCAATGCGAGATACATGAGAGAATTGTCTGCTAACTACCTTAGTAACACCACGATAAAAGAACACCCTGGTACGCGGTCCGTGGCAGAAAGGTCCCATGGGGATGCCTTTGTTACAAGAGGTTAGGTTCAGCACCGAGGATTCAACTTGCTCGTCCGTCAGAATTACCTTTTCGCTTGCCTGGCAGAAGTCAGCGTTGCTCAGCCAGCGTTACTGTAGCGCGATGCTCTCGATCCCAGTCGCAAGCAGATGGCGGACGGCGACTGCCGCCTCGTCGAGTGCCTGCTGTTCGGCAATCACCTTGGATACACCGCACAAATTCTTCGGTCGAGTCGGCATGTCTGGCCTGATGGACTCAGCTTTGCCTTCATAGCAAAACATCGTTTGTAGAGAACTCGCGAAACTCGCGAGTAAAGAAGGGGCCACACGCCACCAGCGACTGCCATGCCGCTGTGGCATCGGACCCCTCAACCACTGGATGTACCACGCAGCCGACACCCTTAAAAGTACCTCGACCAGGTTCCGTCGCCGATGCTCAGATCGGCCCTGATGACACCGCTATACATCGTGATCGCCCGATCCAGAAGAATCAGTTCGAACGCGTTCCTGGTCTCCAGAAGATCGCACAGTTTTTTCCCGGATTCCCTGTTGCGCCCGTCATCAGTATTCGCATGCGCTGATGATCTGCCAGTATTTTCCAATCCAGAAATGAGTCTGAAAATAGTTGTTGTTGGCGCTGTGATGTGTGGGCGCGAGGCCAGCGAGTGTGGTCACGCGGTGGGAAAGTACGACGTACTTTCCCAGGGAGTGTCCACACGGTCCGCAGGACGCGTCCACCTCTCCACAGCGGGTGTCTTCAAGCTTGCTTCCAGCTCCGTTCATGAATGTTGTTGAATAGTTCGCGACGCGCCTGCGTCAGGCGATCCGCCGCCTCGTTGTCGCGCATGGAACCAGCGATGCGGTCCAGTATTTCAAAGCGCACTGCCGTTTTCAAAAACGTCTCGGCCAAGGGTAGCGACCGCAGCTTCTCGTAGGGCGTCATCAAGGCCTCATAGGGATAGCGCTTGCGCTGCTTGCCTTTGGCATCGGTCACCGTGACGGGAAGAAACAGGGCCGGTGGAAATTCAGGTAGGGGTTGAGATGGGTGCGGTTGAATACGTTGATCTCGCCGGCGAAGCGCTGCGGGATGTGCCCATGACCGAAGAGTTTGCGCACCACTGCACCGTTCTTGCCTTCCACCAGAGCGTTGTCAGTTGTCAGAATGAAATCCCCGCAGCTCGAACGGGAACTGGTTGAACAGCTCTTCCAAAGCAGGAATCAGGTAAATCTCGCTGATCCGCTCGGTCGCGACCACGATTTCCCATTGCGTAACCGCGTCGACGGCATTGAGGTAGTACACACCCTTTACCTTGTCCTGGCCCCCCTGATGGACGGTATCGATACGGATGTAACCGGGTCGTCCCTGCGGTGAGGGCTTGCGTCGTTCGCCGATCCGGACCACTCGCGGGCGGGTCTTCTCCAAATGGACCCGCAGCCGCTGGCAGGTCTTCGACCGACGCAGGTTGTACACGTGGGAGACCGAGATAACCGCAAGCCGTCTGTAGGCCTCATCCCCATAAACCGTGAAAGCCCGCTCACAGAGCTTCTTGAGCGTGACCCCGTTCGGCTGATGGTGGCGTTGGTCCATTCCGGCCAGCAACCGGATATCGGCATCCGTGTATTTGCGGATAAATCCGTTCGACGTGCTTTGCCTGCGCGGTACCCGGCGGGTTTTTACATACTGCGCAATCAGCCGCGTGATCTGCTGTCTTGAGTAGCCACTGACCTTGATCAGATAGGCAATGACCACCCCTTTCTCCAACCGCCCGAGTCGCTTGTAATGCAACCGGGCCAGCACTTTCTCGATCCACCGATACCGGCTGTCCTTGTCCGAGTTCACTTCAAAAACGACAGGTTGCGTACCCGCCAGCAAGGCCTTCACCTGCTCAATCGACTTCAGTTCGTCTGCATTCATGATGGCTTGCATCCCCCATCATGAACGGTTCCTTTCAGCCCGGCTTCAGACTCATCCCCAACTGGAAACAACCACTCCCTTCAGACTCATTTCATATTGGAAAAGACTCTGACTTCCCACCTTCCAATCTGCCTGCGTATAATCCCGCGCCGCTCGCGAGTGACACGATCGCCTGATCAAGGCACCGCGACGCCGGCGGCGTCTGTTGACCGCAACTAATGGTGGACGTAGCTCAGCTGGTAGAGCTCCGGGTTGTGATCCCGGCGGTCGTGGGTTCGAGCCCCATCGTCCACCCCATTTTGAAGTCTCGCAGAAATCGTGTCTGCACAAGGCGTGATTCATGCAGGCACAGTGTCTGGTTGAAGGCTGGCCCATTGCTGTGCACAGGGTGGGGAAACCAAGAAAAGGCTTAGGTAGGTAATGCACATATCCATTGAGACAATGAGCGGACTCGAGCGACGGCTGACGATCACCGTACCTTCGGAAGAGTTCGAGCAAAAGATCGGTCAGAAACTGGTCGAAGCACGTGGCCGGGTCAGTCTGCCGGGGTTTCGTCCCGGCAAGGTGCCCATGAAAGAAGTTCGTCGCCGTTTTGGGCAGGGCGTACGTGTGGAGGTGGCTGGTGAGTTGATGCAGTCGACCTTCTACACGGCGGTTGAGCAGGAGTCGATGTTCCCGGCCGGCCAGCCGAAGCTCGATGTGATCAAGATGGACCCGGGTATCGATTTCGAGTTCACCGCTACTTTCGAAATCATGCCGAAAGTATTTCTGGGCGACTTCAGCAAGATCGAAGTGAAGCGTGTGGTCACCGAGATCGGCGACAGCGACATTGATGCGATGGTCGAGCGCTTGAGAGAACAGCGAAAGACCTTCGCGACCGTAGAGCGGGAAGCGGTAGATGGTGACAAGGTCACCGTCGATTTTGAAGGTCGGCTGGATGGCGAGATGTTTGAAGGCGGCAAGGGCGAAGGCATGGCCTTCGAACTTGGTCGCGGTCAGATGATCGAGTCGTTTGATACCGGTGTCCGCGGCTCGAAGCCAGGCGAAACACGTATCTTCGAAGCGCTGTTCCCCGAGGACTATCGCGCGAAGGAACTCGCTGGCAAGACCGTCGAGTTTACGGTCACAGTAAAGACCATCGAAGAGGCCCGGCTACCGGCGGTGGGTGAAGAGTTCATCAAGGCGTTTGGTCTGGAAGATGGGCAGGTGGATTCCCTGCTCAAGGATATCCGCGCGAACATGCAGCGGGAACTCGACGCCAAACTGCGCGGTCTGATGAAGAAGGAGGTGCTGGATCAGTTGGGCGGGTTGCACGAGCTGCAGGTACCGGCCAGCCTGGTACACCGGGAAATCCACAACCTGAAGGACCGTCTGCTGGGCCAGATGCGCTCGTATGGAGCAAAGGCACAAGGTGCGCTGAACCTGCCCGACGCGCCTTTTGAAAAGGAAGCCATACAGCGTGTGAAACTCGGCCTGATCATGAATGCCATCATCGAAAATCACGGCCTCACCGCCAACGAAGAGAAACTGACCGAGCGCCTGCAACAACTCGCGGCCGGTTACGAAGATCCGGCAGAGGTGATCCGGTACTACCGCAGCAACCAGGAAGAGCTGCGGCAGATCGAACTTGCCGTCATCGAAGACCAGGCCATTGAACTGGTCCTTGGTCAGGCGACGTTGGAAGACTTGCCAGCGAGCTATGCCGATGTCATGGCAGACAAGGTCCTGCCTGCTGTCGAAAACGAGGATGACGATGCTCACGATCACGCGCATGATGGTGATCACGGACACGAAGGACATGTTCATGACGAGAACTGTAATCATTAATCCGCCGTCACGAGAGGCTAGAATCCTTCGCGTTCTCAACGAGTTGCAGCAAACCCGGAGAAGAGGTTTATGAACGAGCGAATTCAGGACACGGATATTTCCCAACTCGGACATACCAATCTGGGTTTGGTACCCATGGTGGTCGAGCAGACAGCGAGGGGAGAACGTGCTTATGACATATTCTCCCGATTGCTCAAGGAGCGGATCATTTTTGTGGTCGGCCCGATTGACGATCACGTCGCCAATCTGGTGGTTGCGCAGCTCCTGATGTGCGAATCCGACAATCCGGACAAGGACATCAGCCTGTACATCAATTCACCCGGCGGCTCGGTCACGGCGGGTTTGTCGGTCTATGACACCATGCAGTTCATTCGACCTGATGTCAGCACCATGTGTGTGGGCCAGGCGGCCAGCATGGGCGCGTTCCTGCTGGCAGCCGGTGCCCACGGGAAGCGTTACGCTCTGCCGAATTCACGGATGATGCTGCATCAACCCGCGATTGGCGGTGCGCGTGGTGTATCCAAAGACATCGAGATTCATGCGCAGGAAATTCTGCTGATGCGGGATCGGCTGAACCGGATTCTTTCCGAACACACCGGCCAGAGTGTCGAACGCATCACAAAAGACACGGATCGCGATTTCTGGATGGCGTCTGAAGATGCACTTGCATATGGGCTGATCGACACCATTCAACAGCCACGTCGGAAAGGTGGCGTGACGAAGTAGAGGAGTCGTCCGGGTCAAC
>Ga0209702_10009915_pt1 | contig 10405 bp, 10 predicted proteins | sample FRY01_FD_187210 | JGI IMG/M metagenome (GOLD analysis project Ga0209702, IMG submission 187210) | Freshwater microbial communities from Lake Fryxell liftoff mats and glacier meltwater in Antarctica - FRY-01 (SPAdes) (version 2) | ecosystem: Environmental > Aquatic > Freshwater > Ice > Glacier...
CTCGGCCACTTTTGCGTGGATATGCTGGCCGGGGCAATGCCGATTATTGTCGGTCTCTATTTGAAGGATTCACTGCAACTCAACCTGGCCCAAATCGGTCTGCTTTTGGGCGTCTACAAACTCTCGTCCTCTCTCACCCAGCCCTTCTTTGGCTATCTGAGCGACCGCTACGGGGGGCGCTGGTTTGCCGTGGGCGGTGTGCTGTGGATGGCGATCTTTCAGGGCGCGGTCGGCTTTATGCCCGATCTTTCCGGTGCGCTGCTGATGGGCGGGCTGGCCGGTTTGGGGTCGGCGGCCTTCCACCCCCAGGGCGCATCCGGGGCCAACGTGGCCGCGGGGGAGAAGAACAAAACCGCAGGCGTAGCCCTCTTTATGCTGGGGGGCAATATGGGTTTTGCGGTTGGGCCTATTCTGGCGGCCCTGGTGATGGGCCGCACAGGTCCGTGGGGCACGGCGGTGCTGGCGGGCATTGCCATACTGATTGTGCCTTTTCTCTATCTCTTAACCGGTCAAGCCCAACGTGAGAATGCTACTAAAGATGCCGGGGCAGCCAAGAAAGCCGCCAACTGGAAGATTGAACTCAACCCGCTCTTTTCCACGGCTGTGATTGTATCGCTGATTCTGGTGATGTCCCTGCGGGCCTGGTCCCAGGAATCCTTCTCCGCCTTTCTGCCCCAATTCTTTGTGGAAATTTCCCACTTTTCCAAGACCAATGCCAGCGCGCTCTCATCGCTGATGCTGCTGACCGTCGCCTTTGGTGCTTTGGCCGGCGGCATCCTCTCGGATCGTATCGGTGGCGTGCGGGTGATGGTGAGTTCGATGCTCATCTCTGCGCCGCTGATGCTTTCGATGTTTCTCCTGGGCGATTGGCGGGCCTATTTTGTGGCTCCCTTTCTGGGCTTTGCCACAGGCGCGGCCTGGCCACCAATGCTGGTGTTGGCCCAAAGCCTCTTCCCCAAAAACGCGGGTGTCGGCTCCGGCGTGGCGCTGGGCTTTGTCTTTGCAATGGGTGGGTTGGGGCTGAATTTGACCGGTTGGCTGGCCGAACCCCAACGGCTTGGCCTTTATACGGCAATGCTGCTGCTCTCTCTCATCCCGGTAGCCACGGCGCTGCTGGCGCTGCCGTTGCCGTCGGTCTCCCGCACGGGGCTGGTGGTGCGCCAACGGGTGCGTTCGGTGGTGGCTACAACGGGGAGTGATTAGCGTAGGTGCGGTTAGAAACCGCACGAGACGGGGCATTCCAAAATGTGCGGTTAGAAACCGCACCTACGAATCGACGAACCAGCGGAGCAAGCGTTTATGCACCTTCTCAAACGGCTGACCGATTGGTTTCGGTCTGATAATAGCAACGGCGAAGAAGCGACTGTCCAGCGGGTGATCGACGGGGACAGCGTGCGGCTGACCGATGGCCGGGGAGTACGCTATATCGGCGTGGACGCGGCGGAGCTGGGCAGCGACGGTCCCTGGGCCGAGGCCGCCAAAGCCGCCAACATTCGGCTGGTGCAGGGCAAGCGGGTGCGCCTGGAGAAGGAAGTGTCGGAGACCGACCGCTACGGGCGTCTGTTGCGCCACGTCTATGTGGGGGATCGCTGGGTTAACGGGGAATTGGTCGTTTCGGGCTTGACCCGTGTGCGCCTCTATGCGCCGGATGTCCAGCGGGGAGCGGAAATGGTCAAATTGCAAGAAGAGGCCCAGCGTCGCCGCCGGGGATTGTGGCGGACGCGGGTCTGGTGGCGGTTTTGGGAGAGGGGCGGATGAAGGGGTGACCTGACATCTCGCGAAATCCGTTTGAGACGGATTTCTATTGGCGCGGCTCTGGCGGGGCTGTGATGAAATCGGCGCGATTGTCGTCTGTCTCCTGCCGCCCATCACCGTTCCGCCGGATGGCCCGCGTGTTGCTCGGCCTGGCTGTGGGGCCTTCTCCTTCAAAACAATTCGCGTTGCCATAGCCCACGAAATCGACAATCAATTCCCCGGCTGGGCATATGCCTGCCAACGGTTCGACACTGCTCACCAGCGCGACTTTGCCGCTACTCGCACTCATCGCCGTCTCGCCTGTTGCGTCTGGCCTGGGCAAAGAAAGATGCCCGCCTCTGCCTTCGGCCTGCTGGATTAAATAGTTTTGTCCCGGCGCGATCGTCCCCGACAAAACTGTCACCAGCCACGTTTTGCCCGTGGCGGACGCGTATTGCAGGGACCAGCCAGCCAACTCAACGGTTAAGGCGCTGGCGTTGACGAGTTCGACAAAATCGTGGGTATACGCTGCGTCCGCATTGCCGCCCCCGCCGTATAGCTGGCTGATGACCAGACCTTTTGTGCTGGATATATCTGTTGAGCCGGTCAATCGTGCCGCTGTGGTCGATGTCAGTGGCGTCTGGACTGTTGCGCTGATTGGCGCGGCGACAGTCTGTATTGTATTAAAAGCAGTAGAAGTAGTAGAAGGCAAAACCAATGGCACAGTGGGTGTCGGTGTCCCCCAATTCTGTGCGCCGGAGGAGGAGAGCCGGGGTGGGGGTGGCTGATGGCAGCGATTCGGGGAAAAAGTGCTGTTGCGGGGCGTCGATGGGGCCGGGCTGAAATCGTTGCCATTATTGCCGGTATGTGTACAACCGCCATCCGCCCGCACGCTGGCCGTCTTGCTGTCCAACGCCTGGGCCGGGGACAACCCGTCAAAACAATCCGTATCGCCAAAACCCATCAGATCGACCAGCGATGGGCTGTCCGGACAGGCCGTGCCTCTGGGCAAAAGTTCGGCTGTGTTGAGCAGCGCCACTTTGCCCCGGTTGACGCTCATCGGGATCGCGCCGATGACATCCGGTGTGGGGAGGGGGCGAGTGCCGCGTCTGCCCTGGGCCTGTTGGATCAGATAGTAGCCGCCCGGTTGAATCGTCCCGGTTAACTCCGTCTTTTGCCAGTTTGTGCCAGTGGCCGACGCGTATTGAACAGACCAGCCTGCCAATGAGACTGGCACTTCGCCCCGGTTGAAGAGTTCGACAAAATCGTGGGTGTAGAGAGCGCCGCTGTTGCCACCGCCCCCATAAATTTGGCTGATGACAACGGGTGGCTGGGTAGTTTGGGCGCTTGCCATCTGCCCGGTCAGTGTCAACAGGCAGACAAAACAGATGAGAAATGCCCCGGCGATTGGCGTGTATCGCATTCTGGCCCTCCAATTGTGAAGGCTGAAATTCAGTCGCAAGCAAAGTTGCGCCCAATATACCACAGCGGCGCAAGGATAGAAAAAGGCGTATAATCCGTTTCTAATCGCGTTTATCAGTGTTTATCAGTGTTTATCAGTGGCTAATTTCAGGCCACAGCAAAGGAGAATCTGAATGTTACTCGACGGAAAAGTTGTGATCGTCACAGGCGCAGGGGGCGGACTGGGCGCGGGGATTGCCCGTGTGTGCAGCCGGGAAGGAGCGCTGGTGGTCGTGGCGGACATCCGGGGTGACGCAGCCCAGGCAGTGGCCGAGAATCTGCCCAGCCCCGCACTCGCCCTGGCCTGTGATGTGGGCGACGACGACGCCCAGCAAAATCTGGTGGCAGAGGCTGTTGCCCGCTTCGGGCACATCGACGGGCTTGTGAACAATGCGGGCATCAACTTTGCCAAACCCTTTTTGGATACCAGCGCGGCAGACTGGGAGCGCATTATCCGGGTGGACCTGCGCGCCACCTTCTTCCTCAGCCAGAAAGTCTGTCGCCAGATGCTGGCCCAGGAACAGACCGGCGGCTCTATCGTCAATATTTCCAGCGTCCATTCCCAGGCTGCGCTGCCCGGTGCTGGCCCCTACGATGCGGCCAAAGCGGGCGTGGTGGGGATGGGCAAAAGCCTGGCTGTGGAGCTTGCCCCGCTCGGCATTCGGGTCAACGCTATTTCGCCCGGCCTGCTCAACACCCAAATCTGGCAGGACATTCAGGACGCCGCGCCCAGCGCCGAGGAATGTCTGGACTATTGGCGGGCCAATATTCCCATCGGGCGGGTGATCGAAACGGAAGAGATCGGCGAACTGGCTGCCTTCCTGCTCAGCGCACGCAGCAGTTCCATCACCGGGGCCAATATCTTCGCGGACGGTGGCATGACCGCGCAGCTAATCAGCAAAGAGCCGTATGCGTCGCGCCCGTTGGAAGGGAAATAGAGAAGGGGTCAGTCGGGCTGTGCGGTCTCGATCTGCTCTATAAAGTCTGCCATCGCCTGCCATCGTCTGCCATCGTCTGCCATCGTCTGCCATCGCCTGGGCCACTTCTGCGGGCCGGGTCAATGTGGGAATGTGGCCCGCGCCAGGCAGAACAATCAGCGTAGCATTGGGCAGGCTGTCGGCCAGCAGTTGGGACGAAGCAGCGGGAACCGGCGCGTCGGCATCGCCGCGGATGACAAGTGTGGGTTGGATGATGGCGTACACATCCGGGCGCATCCCAAAGCCGATCTCCAGCGCATTTGTTTGCGTGTAGTCGTAACCGCGTACCTGCGCCTCCACGCCAAAACAGCCAAAGCCCAGAAACACGCCTGCCTCGCCGTCCACGGCAAAATAGCGGTGGATCGGGTCGGCGTAATAGGCGGCTGTGGCGGCGAGAAGTTCGCGCGTCGCATCCGCTGGCGCGCTGTCGTGTAGTTCGTAGGGTGGAGCATAACGCCAACCAGCAATCTGCGCTGCATCGGCCTCCGTCAACGCCCGCGCTCGATACCCATCCGTCATCCCCCAATCTCCAGCAACTCTTCCACCACCAACGCTACGCCGTCTCTTTCGTTGGATGCTGTGATGCGATTCGCCACGGCCTTCACCTCGTCCACCGCGTTGTCCATTGCCACGCCGAGACCGGCTTCCTGCACCATCTCCACGTCGTTCACGTCGTCGCCAAAGGCCGCCACGTGAGCCATAGAAATACCCCACGTCTCCATCAGGTGATGCAGGGCTGTCGCTTTGGAGGAGCCAGTGGGCATGATTTGGGCCAGATTGTACTTTTCAGAGAGGAGCGCTTTGGCTGTGGCCGGCAGGCAGGCTGTCGACGCCACTGCCTGTTCGTATTCGCGCAGGGACATAATTATCTTGGCCGCGGGCCGGGGCGTCATTCCCAGCAGGTCTGGGGTATGGACATGGCCCCAGCGCTCGGAAGGTTGGTTGACGTAGAGAATGTCGTCGATTTCGATACCCACCCGGCCCGTGGGCATGGCTGTCAGAAGCGCGTTTACAATCTGCCAAACGTCGGCGGCGGGGATAGTCCGGGTGTAGAAGGGCGTCTGGTCCTGATAGATGGCCGCACCGTTGTAGCATACGCAGGGCAGATGAAGGAGCGCATCGGGGATGGCCCGCGCGCTGCGGGGGGGACGGCCAGTGGCGATAACCGCCCGGCGTCCGCTGGCTTCCCAGGCTGCCAGGCTCTTCAGCGTGCGTTCCGAAACGCTTCCGTCGTTGCGCAGGAGCGTTTCATCCAAATCGATAGCGAGAACGGAGATCATTGCGGGCCTTTCACTGTTTTGGAATGACAACCTGACTGGAAAAGAAGAACACGGATTTGCACGGATGCAGTAGATTCACACGGATTTCTCTGCGAAAATCTGCGGCTTCGGTGTAATCTGCGTTCCGCTCTTTCGGGGCAGAGCGGAGTCGTCGATCCTTACTTCCCCCGGTAGGCCCGGTCGAGAAGTTGAATGGTGTGTTCTACGGGTATGGGTTTGCCCAGTCGCCCCAGGTGGTTGCTGATTTGGGTCATACAGCCGATATTGCCGGTGACGAGCAGATCGGCTTTTGTAGCAGCCACGGAATTGGCTTTGCGTTGGCCCAATTGCTGGGCCAGTTCCGGCTGTTCAATATTGTACGTGCCCGCGGAGCCGCAGCAGATTTCCCCTTCGCCGATGGCGACGAGCGTCACATTCGGGATGGCGTTCAGCAGACGCCGGGGTGCGTCCTGCACGCCCTGTGCGTGGGCCAAATGACAGGCGTCGTGATAGGCGACTTTCAACGGCGCATCCAGGGCAGGTGGCGTCTCGATGCCCAGTTTGTCCAGAAAGACGGTAATGTCCTGTACTTTGGCGGCCAACTGTTCCGCCCGCGCCTGGTCTGCGCTTCCGGCGAAAAGCAGGGGATACTCGTGCATTCCGGAGCCGCAGCCCGCCGCGTTGGTGACAATCGCGTCCACGTCGTCGGGATTGAAAATGTCCAGATTGTGCCGGGCCAACGAACGGGCCTGGCCTGCCTCGCCGTTGTGCATGGAAAGCGCGCCGCAGCAGCCCTGCCCCGCGGGGATGACCACCTCCACGCCGTTGCGCGCCAGCACCCGCACCGTCGCCCAATTGATCTCCGGGGCCAACACCTGCTGGACACAACCCGCCAGCAGAGCCACCCGCGCCCGGCGCGTTCCCTGGGCGGGAATCAGCGCGGGCAGGGGACGGCTGGCGGGCATTGTCTCTGGCAGCAGACTGAGCATTGTGCGCATGGGCGCGGGGAGAATTCCCTCAAACGGACGGGCTAGTTTGCCCAGTGTGGCCGCGGCCCGGAAGCGTCCCGGATAGGGCAACGTCTGGTTCACCATCAGCCGGGTGATCTTTTCCAGCAGAGGGCGCTCGCGCTGCGCCTCGGCCTGGGCGCGGAAAGGGGCCAACAGTTCGCCGTACTCCACGCCGGAGGGGCAGGCTGTGACACAGCCCAGACAGCCCAGGCAGCGGTCCACATACGGCAGGGCATCGGCCAGTTTTAGTTCGCCTTCCAACACCCCTTTCATCAGCAGAATGCGCCCGCGGGGGGAATCCATCTCCTCGCCCAGCGTCAGGTACGTGGGGCAGGCGGGCAGGCAGAAGCCGCAGTGGACGCAGGCTTCGACGGCGTGGGCCATCGCGTGGGCCTGGGGGCCGAGTTTTTCAACGGGTATGGAATGGCGCAAGGGGAATACTCCTTAACTTTTTAACGCAAAGAGGCAAAGGATGGAAGGCGCAAAGGAAACCTTTGCGTCTTTGCTTCTTCGCGCCTCTGCGTTAAATTTTGTTGTCAACCAGGGAAGGGGATGCCGAAACTCTGGCCCACTTCGCTCAGTTCCGCGTACAGCCCCGGATCGACAGGAATGCCCCCGGCCCGGCGCTTCTCCCGGTTCATCCCTTCGATCTGCCCCGGATAGTAGACGCCGTTGAAGCCAGCGGCGGGTTCCAGTTGGGTGTATTCGGAAAGCATTGCCGAGAGATGGCTCTTGAAAAGTTCCAGGGGCATCAGGCGGCGCACGTCGATAGCCATAATAAAGTGGCCCAGTTTGCGGGGCGCTTCCATCTCGCCGTACATTTTGTTGATGTGGGGACCCCAGGGCAGGTTGCCCAATACACTGCAAAAGATGTCGATAATCATCGCCAGCCCGCTGCCTTTGGGACCGCCAAAGGGATGCAGACCGGCGATGGCGCTGGGGTCGGTGGTCGGGTTGCCGTCGGCGTCGAAGCCCCAATCAGCGGGGATCGGTTTGCCTTCGATACGGGCCAGGGCCACTTTGCCCCAGGCCGCTTGGGTGGTCGCCATATCCAGCAACACGGGAATGCCGTCGCCGGGGAAGCCAATCGCCAGGGGGTTCGTGCCGAAGAAGCTCTTTTTGGCGCCAAAGGGGATGAGCATTTTGTCCGTGGCCGTCATCGCCATCCCAATATAGCCCTCGGAAATCATGCGCAGAATGTAGAAGGCCGTCATGCCGTTATGGCTGGAGTCGCGGATGGAGACGATGCCGGTCCCGCTCTCCGCGGCCAGTTCCATCGCTTTTGTGGTGGCCTGATGGGTGACGACGTGGCCCAGGCCGTCGCCGCCATCCACAATGCCCATCGACGGCGCGGTCTGCTCGAAGCGGATGTCCGGGTGGGTTTTAATGGAGCCATTCTCCAGCCGCCGCAGATAGTGGGCCAGGCGGACGACGCCGTGGGAATCCACGCCGGACAAATTCGCCAGCACCAGACAGTCGGCGACAATCCCGGCATCCTCGCGGGGGATACCGGCTTTGGTCAGTACAGCGACAACGAATGCGTTGAGTTTTGCTTCGGGAATAAGAGTTGGACCTGTGCTCACTTTTCACCTCTTGTAATGTGGCTGCCCTGTAATGTGGCTGCCTTGAAAATAAGGACACGGATTTGCAGGGATGGTATGGATTTAGACGGACTTTTCTGCTTTGCTTGTTCCCATCGCTCTGGGTGGGAACACTCTGTGGACGCCCCGCGTCCCGGAACAGAGACGCTACCCCATATACATCCCGCCGTTGATGTCGAGCACGACGCCTGTCACATAAGCGGATAACGGCGAGGCCAGAAAGAGGACGACATTTGCCACGTCCTGGGGTGTGCCAAGACGCTGCAATGGGATGGTTGCGGTGTAGGCGTCTTCGTGGCCCGCCACCTGGCGCTTGACCGGGTCGGTGAGAATGACGCCGGGGGCGACGGCGTTGACGGTAATGTCGTAGGGGCCGCCCTCTTTGGCCAGGGTGCGGGTGAGGCCAATCAGCGCGGCTTTGGAGGCCGCGTAGTGGATGCCGACTTCGATGCCGCCCACCCGTGCCGCCAGGGAAGAAAAGGTGACAATCGAGCCGCCCCGTCGCGCTTTCATACTGTCGATAAAGGCCTGGCAGACGAGAAATGTGCCGCGCAGATTCACGTCCAGCAGCAGGTCCCATTCGTCCACCGAAACGGCGTTGATCCCCTTGCGGTAGGAGATCAGCCCGGCGCAATTGATGAGAATGTCCACGCCGCCCGCTTCGGCGAGAACCCGATCGCGCAGGGCTGTCACGGCGTCGGGTTTCGCCAGATCGCAGGCTACCGCCAGCCCCCGGTTGCGCCCGTCGTCGATCTGATCAATCGTCTCCTGCGCGCCCGCTTCGTTGATGTCCACGGCCACGACGAACGCGCCCGCCTGGGCCAGCGTCAGCGCGCAGGCTCGGCCAATGCCCGATCCGCCGCCGGTAATCAGTGCGATTTTGCCTGTGAGGTCGATTTGCATAGGGATGAACTCCGTTAACGGGTAAGGGGGACGCCTCAGTTTTTTAACGCAAAGGCGCGGAGAAGCAAAGACACAAAGAAAGATTTACAATCCATTTACGACTCGATGAACGCCCTCTTTGACATATCGTTCGCCGAAATTGATAACGAGGCCCAATTTGAGTTTTGTCAGGCGCAGATAGGTCAGCGTTTGCACCTCGAATATTTGATTGTATTCGGATACGGCTTTGCATTCAACAATGACTAACCGTTCAACTACCAAATCAAGGCGCAAGGGATTGCCCAGTGTCCGCCCTTTGTAGATAATTGGAACCTCTTTTTGTCGTTCCACCTGGCAGCCAGACCGCATCAACTCATAAGAGAGGGCTTCTTCGTAAACGCTTTCCAGCAGGCCAGGTCCGCCCAAGTTACGGTGGACTTCTATTGCTGCCCCAACAATTATGTTGCTGATACGATTCTCTGGCTTCTCTATCTTACAAACCTTTCAACGACACTGACACTGACAGATGACGAATTTCTTCTTTGCGCCTCTGCTTCTTTGCATCTTTGCGTTGAATTCTGGCGCTTATGTCTCAACCTTCTGCTGGAAAGAAGAATTCGTGGGTCGTCGGTTCACTGTAGCCATCGACCCAGACCGACGGAACGCCCGGATTCGCCAGCGCGGCGCGCACGATGCGCCGGTTGAAAAGGCCCACCAATTCGCTTTCCAGATATTCCGCCACAGGCATCCAGAAACATTCCTCAATTTCGTGGGTGTCCATCACAATCGTTTCGGTGATGGGCGAGAGACGGCAGACAAAATAGATGTCGGATTTGCCGTAGCTGTAGCCGTGCCAGTGGCGGAAGCAGGCCAGGGCCTCGAATTTTGCCTCCACGCCCGTCTCCTCCCGCACCTCGCGGATCACCCCATCCACGATATGCTCGCCGGGATGCAGCGCGCCGCCGGGCAGTTTGTAGTAGGGCCGGTTGCCCCGGCGAAAGCGCTCGCAGACGACGAGAACCTCCTGGCGGCTGTTGATCACCACCCCGCCAGCGCCGATGTAATGGGTGGCGTAGTAGGGGATCAGCGCGCCCTCCACCAGACGCAGGGTCAGCATCAGATAGGCGTCCTGTGTGTGGTGAAAGCCAAAGCCCGCCTCCACGGCCAGGGGTATCAGCGCGGCCCGGTCGATGGGTGCTTCCATCCAAATCACCTGCCGCCCGTCTGCCCGCCATTGGGCAACGGAAGCCTCCAGCCGCGCCCGGAATTCGATGGGGTCCGCGGGCAATTGCGCGGGGTCGATTACAACGCCGTTAAAATTATTGACAGAATGGGCGAGCAGTTCCACGCGGCCTCCCGGTTTGGGGTTTGGGTGAAAAAAGATGGATATTTTTTGCCACGAATTACACGAATCTCACAAATTGCGTTTGAATCATTCGTGCAATTTGTGGCAAAGCTTTTGAGTTAGGCGATTCCAAGAA
>Ga0209702_10009916_pt1 | contig 10405 bp, 8 predicted proteins | sample FRY01_FD_187210 | JGI IMG/M metagenome (GOLD analysis project Ga0209702, IMG submission 187210) | Freshwater microbial communities from Lake Fryxell liftoff mats and glacier meltwater in Antarctica - FRY-01 (SPAdes) (version 2) | ecosystem: Environmental > Aquatic > Freshwater > Ice > Glacier...
TGCGCCACTTCTTCGCCGAAAATGGCGACCCGGCCCGCGCCGCCGAGGCCGACGGGGAACTGGCCCGCCGCTTTCAGGCAGAGATCGCCGCCCTCAATCTGGAAATGGACGGCAGCGCGCCCGCGGTACTGACCCGAGAGAGTACGCCCGCCCTGCCCACCCCGCCGCCCCTGCCCGATCTGGCCGCGGTCCCCGTCAGCGACGGCGAGCGGGCCGAGTTGGCCGCCGGGGTGGAACGGCTCTTTGGCTTCACTTCCCTGCTCCACGCCCAGACGGAAATTATGGCCTGCGCGCGCCGGGGCGAAAATGTGCTGGCGATTCTGCCCACCGGCGCGGGCAAATCCCTCTGCTACCAATTGCCCGCCTTTCTGGACGACGGCCTGACTTTCGTCATCTCCCCGCTGATTGCGCTGATGAAAGATCAGGTGGACGGCCTGCCGGAAGCGCTGCGGGCACAGACCGTCGCCATCAACAGCAGCCTGGACGGGGATGAGCTGGCCGCGGCCATCCGCGATGTGGCGGGCGGACGCTACAAACTGGTCTACGCCGCGCCCGAACGTCTGCGCCAGCGCCCCTTTCTCCACGCCCTGCGCCAGGCCGGGCTGAGCCGTCTGGTCATCGACGAGGCCCACTGCGTCTCCGTCTGGGGCCACGACTTCCGCCCGGACTATCTGCACATCGCCCAGGCCCGGCGGGATTTGGGCGAGCCGACTGTGCTGGCCCTCACCGCCACCGCGCCCGTGCGCGTGCGCGAGGACATCGAGCGCCAGTTGTTCGGTCGGGGCGAAGGGACCGAGGCCCTGCGGGTCATCGCCACCGACACCTTCCGCCCCAACCTGCGCTTTCTCGCCTATCCCTGCCGCAACGAAGACGAAAAACTGGGCCATCTGCTCGCACTCTGCGCCGGGCTGAAGGGCAGCGGCATTGTCTACGCCCGCACCCGCCGCCGCTGCGAGGAACTGGCCGCGCTCCTCTGCCAGCAGGGGGTGGAGGCCGACTTCTACCACGCGGGCATCGCCAACCGCAGCGACGTGCAGGACCGTTTTATGCGCGGCGACATCCGGGTGATTGTGGCGACGATTGCCTTTGGGATGGGCGTGGACAAATCCGACATCCGTTTTATCGTCCACTACGGCCTGGCCGATTCGGTGGAGTCCTACTATCAGGAGGCGGGCCGGGCCGGGCGGGACGGCAAAGCGGCCCACTGCGTCCTCCTGCACAGTTCGTCGGACCAGTCCACCCTCACCCGCAACGCCAACCGGGGGCGGCTCTCCATCGAATTTCTGCGCACCCTCTACGGGCTGGTCAAGCGGCGGGCCGCGGGTGAACGTTTTGCGATTCTGCCCACGGACGAACTGGTGCGGGCCACCCAAGTGGACGACACGCAAGTGCGGGTGGGGCTGAGCACACTGGAACAGGCCGGTCTGCTCGTGCGCCATTACGACCCGCCGCGCGCCGTCGGCCTGCATCGGTTGAGCCGGGGACAGGACGCAGCGTTCGACGCTTTCGCCGATGCCGCGCGCCTGCGCACGGGGCAGATCGTCACCCGCTCCTACGCCGAACTCTGCCAGACGGTTGCAATTCTGCCCACCGAATTGGAGGAGCGGCTGCTGGGCTGGCAGGCCGCGGGTCATCTCAGCTTCTCCCCCAGCGGGCGGGATTTGCTGCTGGAATTGCCTCCCGCCCCGGCGGATTCCGCCACCCGCATCGACGCCCTGCTGCGGCGTGGCGAGGCGATTCAGTCCCAGCGCATCACCGAAATTGTGCGTTACGGCCGCACCCGCCACTGTCGCCACGGCCATCTGGCGTCGTATTTGGGCGGCACGCCGCGCGAAAAGTGCCCGGTCTGCGACAATTGCGTGGACGATCTGGTGCAGACCGACGGCGCTAATCATCTGCCCGACGACGCCGAACAGTTGCGCACAATTCTGCTGGCGCTGGAAAAGCACGGCTGGGGCTGGCGCAGTCTGCTCGGCGTGCTGCGGGGCGACGCGTCTATGCAGGAGCGGGCGGGCCAGAGCGCGGGCTTCGGCGCATTGGCCTTCCGCAGCGAAGCCGCCATCCGCGGGCTGGCGCAGACACTTCTGGCCGCGGGTCTGCTGGTGGAGGAGGAGCTTTCCCACGGCGGGAAAGTTGTCGGGTTGACGGCAGAGGGGCGGCGGGCGTTGCGGGAGACCGGCATTTTGGATGAATTGGTGGGATAATATCGGGAAGTTACCCAAACGGGGGTTGAATCAAAATCTGTGAGGTGGTAGAATATGCTCATGACAAGTGAACAGACAACTTCCAACGGTCAGCTTTTGACGCCAGAGCAGTTGGAACAGGCCAAACTCTATATTTTTCAGCGGTTGCCGCAGGTGTTGGTGCAGTCGCCCGAATTCGTCACTTTTGTCGAGGGAATTGTGGCCGAGAAATTTCCCCGCCGGGATGAATTTGCGCGCCTGTTGGATGAAGTGCAGGCGCATCGTCAGGAGACGCGGACGAGGGATATCGTTGTCGATAGCCGCTTTGCGCAGATGGGTGAGCGTTTCGACAAGATAGACGAGACGATACAAGAAGTATTCAAGAGCATTGATCGTTTAGGCGCGCGCTGGGGAATCCGCAACGAAATCGTCTTTCGCAAGACAATGCGCACGCTTTTTGAAGAGAGCTTTGGCGTCAAAGTAGAAGAACGCCATATCGGCGGGGAACAATACGATGTGGTAATCCACAACGGCGATCACATCCTTATCGAGATCGCAGCCAGTGTCGGCCCTAAAATTCAGGATCGTTTAGTCCGCAAACGCGAGAATTACATTGCTGCTACAGGCGTGAAACCGACACGCAGCATTATTGCCGTCGGTTCTGTGAGCCGCAGGCGAGGCGAGGCACTGGAAGCGCTGGGCTTTGAGGTCATTGAGCCTGACGAAGACTTTGAATAGTGAGCAAACCATTTTGATGGTTTTGTAATAACCCTGAATGTGGCGCTTTCTCCCTATAGGAAGCGCCACGTCATTTGTCATGGAAAACTGGTAACTATCTACCCCCTCCCAGCCTCCCCCATTCTGGGGGAGGAGCCGATCCAGTTCCCTCCCCAGAATGGGGAGGGCTAGGGTGGGGTGGCTTGGTAGTTACGAAAACTGTAGACTTTTAGGTGAGCTATCTTCAAATCAAAGATTGCACCCCTCATCATTCCCCAATACGAGCACGGGCGTATGTCTGGCATTCTGGCTTCCCATTGGGGCAACGACGCCTTCGACAGACCTGCCCTGGACTTTGACCGCTGGGTGACGGGTGTCCTCTTCCACGACTGGCACTACGGCGTGCTGGACAATCTGCCGATTCTGGAAGCCAGCGAGACGGCGTGGGTGGCCCTCACCCGGCGGGCCGTTGTCGAGCATTTCGACGATCCGGTCGTGGATATTGTGGCGAAGCTGCAAGTGCGCCGCTTGCTCAACGGGCAGGAGTCGGAAGAACGCGCCGCTCTGATCCGCCAGATTGACGCGCACGTCGACGCACGCCTGCCCGAAAGCGGTTATCCCCTGGCCGACTTTCAGTGGGCCGACCGCATCACCCGCCTCTGCGATAATATCGCCTTCGAATTTGCCTTTGGGAACATTGGCACAGAACAGGCGGCTGTCCATGCCCGGCAGGCGGACGCGGCAGAAACCGCCATCCACTACACGATTCAGACGGGTGGGCAGATCCTCGTCCAGCCCTGGCCCTTTGCCGTTCCGTCCATCTCCGGGTTCATCACCGGCTTTGCTGCCGATGGCTACCCCGACGTGCTCAAACCCCAAATGATCCAATTTACCTTCTCTTCTCTGCCCGCATAGGCGTATGTGCAAGCCAATCCGCTTCTGTACTACACCGGTTTTGACCCGCTTGAAATTTTCCCTAATCGCGGTTATACTACAAATATCGTAGCGGAGAGATCGCTCCGTTACCATTTGGGATGGCCCATCACCCCCTCATTTTGTCATCCCTTCATCTTCTCATTTTTTTCAGGAGGTCCCCCAATGGAAATTCGCAATCTCGGACGCACAGGCGTCAAAGTCAGCACCCTCTGCCTGGGCTGTATGATGTTTGGCCGCAGCACCACCCCGGAAGATTCCTACGCGATTATCGACCACGCGCTGGACGCGGGCATCAACTTTCTGGACACGGCCAATGTCTATGCCCAAGGCCGTAGCGAAGAAGTCACCGGCGAGGCGCTGAAACGCAACGGCAAGCGGGATAAAATTGTGCTGGCGACGAAAGTCCACGGGCGCATGGACGACGACGATCCCAACGCCGCCGGGACCAGCCGCCGCCACATTATCGAGCAGTGCGAGGCCAGCCTGCGCCGTTTGCAGACCGAAACTATCGACCTCTACCAGATGCACCGACCCCGCCCGGAGATCGCCATCGACGAAACCCTGCGCGCCCTGGATGATCTGGTGCGGGCGGGCAAAGTGCGCTACATCGGCACCAGCACCTTCGCGGCCTGGCAGGTGGTGGAGAGCCTGTGGGCGTCCAAAGAATTGGGGCTGAATCGCTTCATTTGCGAGCAGCCGCCCTACAACATTCTGGACCGGCGCATCGAGCGGGAACTGCTGCCGATGGCGCAAACCTTTGGCATCGCTACAATCCCCTGGAGTCCCCTGGCCGGTGGGCTGCTGACCGGCAAGTACACCCGTGAGAATCCTTCGCCGGAGGGCGCACGCTATGCAGATGTGAGCGGCAACAATCGCTTCGCCGCCCGCAAGACCGAAGAAATCTACGATGTGGTGGAGGGTCTGCAACCGGTCGTCGAGGCCAAAGGCTGCACGCTGGCCCAGTTCGCCTTGGCCTGGGTGATGGAACGGCCCGGCGTCACCAGCCCGATTATCGGTCCCCGCACAATGGAGCAGTTGGTGGACAATCTGGGCGCGCTCGATGTGACTATCACCGACGAAGACCGGGCGCTGGTGGATCAACTCGTCCCGCCCGGACGGATGGTCAGCGCTTTCTACGAAGCCGATTTCGGGCCGAACCAGCACAGGTGGTAATAGATATTGGGTATTGGATATTGGGTGTGGCATACTGACGGGTCTGTGGCACAATGAGATGGCTGATTGCCCCTCAGTTCTGTCGTCTGCCGCCGTCATTAAAAAATGACGAAATATCCACTACCGGATACCCCATATTTCAATGGACGAAACTCGACTTTCCGCCCTTTTACAAAATGTGTCCGACGGCTCACTGACCGTCGAGAACGCGCTTTCCCAACTGCGCGGCCTGCCTTATGAAACGGTGGGCGACTTTGCCACGCTGGATCACCACCGGGCGCTGCGCAGCGGCTTCCCGGAGACGATCTATTGCGAGGGCAAGACGCCGGAGCAGGTGGCGGCGATTGCTGAGCGGCTGGCTGCCCGTTCGTCCCGGCTGCTGGGAACCCGTGCCAGCCGCGCCCATTTCGACGCCGCGGCAGAGCGGGTGGAGGGTTTACAGTGGCACGAACTCGCCCGCTGTCTGTGGATGGACCTCGAGCCGGAGCGTACACGCAAAGAGGGCGTCGTCCTCGTCTGCGCCGGTACGAGCGATCTGCCTGTGCTGGAAGAAGCGGCCCTGACCCTCGACCTGATGGGCCACCGCCCCCACAGAATCAGCGATGTGGGCGTGGCCGGGCTGCACCGTATCTTCCCCCACGTCCCGGCCATTCAAAACGCCAATGTCGTCGTTGTCGTGGCTGGAATGGAGGGCGCGCTGGCGTCGGTCATCGGCGGGCTGACCAATGCGCCGGTGATCGCCGTTCCCACATCCGTCGGCTACGGGGCCAGCTTTGGCGGCCTTTCCGCTCTGCTTACGATGCTCAACAGTTGCGCGTCCGGTGTGGCGGTAGTGAACATCGACAACGGTTTCGGCGCGGGCCATCTGGCCGCGCTGATCAATGCGAAAATTGAAAAGAGATGATGGGGTGCTGAGAGATGCGGTTCGGTATCATCCCAGCATCTCATCATCAAACTTTCCGAGACAATAAACTTATGACACCTGACACTTCGACACTTGACACTTCGACACTTGACACCTCGACACACGACACCTCCCTTTCCCCCGAAACATCCGCCAAACTCGCCCATTTGCGCTCTATTCTGCGGGAATGTGGCTCGGTTCTCGTGGCCTATTCCGGCGGGGTGGACAGCGCGCTGGTGATGGCCGTGGCCCACGAGCAGTTGGGCGAAGACGCCCTGGCCTGCATCGGCGTCTCCCCCAGCTATCCAGCGCGGGAGATGCGGGACGCGGTGAAGCTGGCCGAACTGCTGGGCGTCCCCTATCGGCTGGTTAACACTGAAGAGTATTTGGACGAGAACTACGCGGCCAACCCCAACAACCGCTGCTACTTCTGCAAGTCTGAACTCCACAACCGGCTTAAAGAACTTCTGGCGGCCGACGATTGGGGCGTTGTGCTGGACGGAGCCAATACTTCTGATTTGGGCGATCACCGGCCTGGGATGACCGCGGCGCGGGAGCGGGGCGTGCGTTCGCCGCTGATCGAAGCGGGCATCAGCAAGCCGGATGTACGGGCCATCGCCCAACATTTGGGCTTGCCGGTCTGGGACAAACCGGCAATGGCCTGTCTTTCCAGCCGTGTCCCGCATGGCACGCCCATCACCCCAGAGCTTCTACGCCAGATCGAAGCCGCCGAAGATGTGTTGGTGGACTTGGGTTTCTCCCAATTCCGGGTGCGCCACCACAACGAAATCGCCCGCATCGAAGTCCCGTCCGATGAGTTCCCCAAAGCCTTCCAGCACCACCAGCAGATTGTGGCCGGTGTCAAAGCCGCTGGCTACCGCTTCGTCACGCTGGATTTGGCGGGATTTAAGAGCGGCGGGTTGAACGGAGCGGCGACGGCCATACCGCTCTTGGAACAGATCAGATAATAGATATTGGGTATTGGGATATTGGGTAGTGACGCCGAGTGGTCAATCACTACCCAATATCCCAATATCCCAATACCCCAATACCCTATGAAAATCGCCTATCTCGACACCCCTTCCGGCATTTCCGGTGATATTTTTCTCGGCTGTCTGCTCGACGCTGGCTGGCCGCTGGAACGGTTGCGGGCTGTAGTGGAAGCGCTGCACCTGCCGGCGGGAAGCTGGCGGGTGGATGCAGAGACGGTTATGCGCGGTCCTCTGCGGGCGACGCTGGCCGACGTGGAGGTTATTGAAGGCGACGCCCACCGCCACTTGAGCGATGTGACTGCCATTATCCGGGCGGGCGATCTGCCGTCGGTTGTGCAGGAGCGGGCCATAGCCATTTTTACCCGGCTGGCAGAGGCAGAGGCGCGTGTCCACAATACGACGCCGGAGGCCATTCACTTTCACGAAGTGGGCGCGCTGGACGCGATTGTGGATATTGTGGGCGTCTGCGCTGGCCTGCAGGAATTGGGCATTGAGCGGTTATACGCCTCGCCCCTGCCCTTGGGTCACGGCTGGGCGCAGACGATGCACGGGCGCATTCCTCTGCCCGCGCCGGCCACGCTGGAACTGCTGGCCGCGGCAGGTGCGCCGACCGTCCCCGCGCCGGGATCGGGCGAGCTGGTGACACCCACCGGTGCAGCGCTCCTGGCGGAACTGGCCGACTTCTCTCAGCCGCGTATGACGTTACAGCGCATGGGCTACGGAGCAGGTCGCAAAGAATTTGCCTGGCCGAATGTGGCTCGCCTGTGGGTTGGGGAGGAAGCGGCAGGCGATGCCCTGAGCCTGTCGAAGGGTGGCAAGCGATGCCCTGAGCCTGTCGAAGGGTGGCAGGTGGCAGGTGGGCAAATAGAAAATCAACGTCAATCCGCCCAATCCCTTCGACAAGCTCAGGACACCGCCGCGTCATCCGCGTTCCATTCTTCCCTCGTCGTTATCGAAACGAACATCGACGATATGAACCCGGAATTGTACGAGCCGGTGCGGGAGCGGCTTTTTGGGGTGGGCGTTTTGGATGTGTGGACGACGGCCATCGGGATGAAAAAGGGGCGTCCCGGTACGCTGTTCAGCGTGCTGGCCGCGGCAGAGAAAGAAACGGAAGTCGCCCGGTTGATCCTGCGCGAGACGACGACGCTGGGGGTGCGGGTCTATCCGGTGCAACGGCACATCGCCGAGCGGGAAATTCGCATAGTCGAGACAGTCTACGGGCCTGTGCAGGTGAAGGTAAAATTGCTGGACGGCGAACGGTTGGGCGCAAAGCCAGAGTACGACGACTGCAAGCGGCTGGCCGACGCCGCGGGCGTTCCTGTGCGAATGGTCTACGAAGCGGCGCTGGCGGCGGCACAGGCTGCGGCGCAACCCGTAGGTCCGGCTTGTAGCCGGACAGATGCGACCGACGCGTCGGCCATAACTGTTACGCAAAATGCGTAACCTACGAAAGCAGGGGTATATCGATTGAAATTCACCGACAAAGCCTGTCCTGTCCTCCTGCGCCAGCGGGAGAGCCAACTGCAAATCCTGGCTTTTCGCCATCCAAAGGCGGGTTTCCAAATCGTCAAAGGCACTGTGGAGGAGGGCGAAGAACCCAGCGCCACGGCCCTGCGTGAATTGGGCGAGGAATCGGGGGTGGAGGATGCCAAGCTGGTCGAACCTCTGGGCCAATTGGTGTTGCGGGGAATCCAGCAGCGGTGGCACATTTTTCTGTGTGTCGTCGAACGTTTACTGCCCGACGAATGGAGCCATTACACCACCGACGGCGGCGGCCACGATTTTGCCTTCTTTTGGCATAATTTGGATGAAGAGCCGGGCGATGAATGGCATCCGGATTTCCGCAAAGGATTGAGTTTCATCCGCCGTCGGATGGACGAACGGACGGCGGATAGAATGGCTATATCCGCATAAGGTGGTCAAGCCACAAAAGACTTAACGCAGAGACGCAGAGGTGCAAAGACGCAGAGAACAGCAAGTGACTAACGCATATACCGTCGATCTTTGTGCTGTAGGGAATAAGAGCGTATGCGTACAGTGAAATCTACAGTATCTTCTCAATAGGCAGGGGGAAGACCTGTCAGGTGCGCCAGTTGAGAAGCCTTGCCAAGCGAGACAAGTCTGTTGGCGCACCTGACAGGTCTCGTATTTACCCCAATGAGTGAGAAGATACTAATTTACACAACAAAAGGAGCAATTTCATGCCAACGATTTTACGCAGACCCTTTGGCCGCACAGGCCACAACAGCAGTGTCACTCTCTTTGGCGCGGCTGCGCTGGGGGGCGTCACCCAGGCCGACGCCGACAAAACGATGGAACTGGTGATGGAGTATGGCATCAACCACATCGACACCGCGGCCAGCTATGGCGCGGCCGAGGAACGGCTTGGCCCGTGGATGGCGAAGCACCGCAAGGACTTTTTCCTGGCGACGAAGACGGGCGAGCGCACGTATGCCAAAGCCAAAGAGGAAATCCACCGCTCATTGGAACGTATGCAGATCGACAATTTTGATCTGATCCAATTGCACAATCTCTCCCACCCGGACGATTGGGACATTGCGATGGGGCCGGGCGGTGCGCTGGAAGCCGCGATTGAGGCGCGCGAGCAGGGGCTGGTGCGCTTCATCGGTGTCACTGGGCACGGGCTGAATGTGGCGGCTATGCACTACCGCAGCCTGCAAACCTTTGATTTCGATTCAATTCTGCTGCCCTGGAATTACGTGATGAAGCGCAACGAGCGCTACGCCGCGGATTTCGAGCGGACAGTTGTCCTGGCGAAGGAAAAGGACGTCGCCATTCAGACGATCAAATCGATCACCCGCGGGCCGTGGGGGACGACGGAACGCAACCGCTCCACCTGGTATGAGCCGCTGGAAGACCAGGCGGACATCGAGCGGGCAGTCCATTATGTGCTGGCCCGGGGGGATGTTTTTCTGAACACAGTGGGCGATATTAATGTGCTGCCGACAGTGCTGGAATCGGCCAGCCGCTTCGAGGGCTACGGCCCCAGCGATGAGGAGATGTCGGAGATGCTGGGCGAACGACAGATGACTTCGCTCTTCGCGTAGTGCGGGCACGGAATATTAAGAGTTTTGGGACGCAGATTTATACAGGACACACTGTTCGGTCTTCGCACAGTGTGTCCTGTGTAAATCTGCGTCTTTTGTTTGCCATTGACGCCGTCGATCCGGGCTGGTACAATGCAGATGTGTGATTCAACTCTTTGGTAATATAGGAGTGTGGGTGATGTCTTCTCCCTTTCCGGGTATGGACCCCTATCTGGAACATCCGTCCCTCTGGCCGGATATTCATAACAGTCTGCTCACTGCGATTCGAGACGAACTCAGCCCGCAGGTCGCGCCGCGCTATTATGTGGGCCTGGAACGGCGCGCCTATCTCTTTAAGCCCGACGATATCGTTTTTGTTGGCCGCCCCGATGTGTCGATTATTCAGCCCCTGCTCGATCCTCAGCGCCAACCGGCGATGGCGGATATGGC
>Ga0209702_10009920_pt1 | contig 10402 bp, 6 predicted proteins | sample FRY01_FD_187210 | JGI IMG/M metagenome (GOLD analysis project Ga0209702, IMG submission 187210) | Freshwater microbial communities from Lake Fryxell liftoff mats and glacier meltwater in Antarctica - FRY-01 (SPAdes) (version 2) | ecosystem: Environmental > Aquatic > Freshwater > Ice > Glacier...
AGTGAAACAAAAAACCCAAAGTAAAAAGAGCAGATATTTAGATAAAACGCTGGGGGCTTATTTCCGAACCGACCAACTGTTTGAGCAGCTTTACAAAAAGCACTTTAAAAAACAGTATGCAGGAAAGCCAACCCAAAAATATTTAATACTTACCCAGCAAATACAAAGAGCCGAAAGCATACCATACCATGAAATTGAAAGGGCTTTGATAAGCTGAAATGCTGAACGGAAAGTTTCCTATTTCCCGAACTGGAAAGTAAAGCGGCTTAAGCCCCTCAAAAGTGAATTTTCTGAAAGGTATTGTACCTTATTTGTACCTTAAAAGTATTTTATTTTCGTAAAGCATTATAAATAAGGCATTTAAGTAAATTAGTTACTTTCTGCATCGGAAAGTAACCCTTACCACCCTTCACCGCTAGGTACGATGGTGCGCATACGTACAGTATGTAAAACTCCCCATTTTTTACCTCCACTTGAATGCTCTTGGCGTTTTCAATTACATAGTGGTTGGTAATAATGTAGCCATTTTTATGGATGAAGAAGCCACTGCCCGTGCTTTTAATGCCTTGGTCATTGCCATCCGACATAGTGCCGCTTTCGCTCAATGATTTCCAAACCAAACGTTCTGCCGAAACCTCGCCTTTACCACCTACCAAAATGCCGTATTTGCTACCAGGAAAAAGTAACTCACGCCGATTAACGATGTTGCCATTGATGGTCAAGACTGCTTTTTCTTCAGTTTGAAGCACCTTGAGTACGTTCGGGCCTTTTAGATTGATTTGTGAAGCATAGAGCGGCTCACTCATGCCTACGTAAATGCCTTCGAATACCGAGCCCGCCAAATAATAATTGCCTGAAATGAGTAAGAAACTGTAGTTGTCCCAGTCTTTGAAGCCTAAAATAAGGCCGTAGTAGCCCTTTTTGAGTGTTTTATTTTCAATGCTGGTTTCGATGGAGTAGCTTTTGCCGTTGGGCCGGGGGAAAATCACATAACGGCTGCTGCCGGCCGCTGATTTTCCGCCTACAATTAAATTACCCTCGCTCAGCCGCGCGAGCGATTTTTCGCTATCGTATAAATCCCAGTCGTTGAAGTTGTCGTTGAACTCTTCGCTGATGGTGAGGCTTTTATCGCCACCCTCGGAATATTCCACGTAGGGCTCTCGGCTAGGTTTACCGTTGAAGTAGGTGCGTTCCGACTTAATTTTACCGTTTTCGTAATAGTCCGACTCAATGCCGTCTTTTAAGCCGGAGTTGTTGTATTGAACGATTTTAGAGGGCTTGCCATTTTTGTAATACCACACACACTGACCAGCATACAGATTTCGTTGCTCGTTTTGCTGGTTGATTTGGATGATGCGGCCTTCGAAAAAAAGCGCGTCTCCATTTACATAATAGGCCCTGTAATAGTCGCTCGAATCGGCAGTGGTACTGCGGTAATACAATGCGGTTTGAGCCGAGGCGCGTTTGCCGTTGCGGTCAAAGTATACTTTGTCTTGGGCTTCGGCCGCCCATTGGCCCAAAAAGAGCGCGCAAAAAAAGCAAGAGCGTAAATTTATTCATGGCTTTTATTTGGATTTGTTGTAGCGGATTACCAACTCGTCCATGCGTTTAGTGTCGATTTTTCCTTCGTTAATGTCTTGTGTGATTTCGGGATGGTCTAGAAAAAATTTCGCACCACTTTTTTTAAAGCGCTTGTTCCAAATTTCTTGACTTTTCTTCGCTATTTTAGATGTGCCAAAATCGGCATTAGCTGCAGAATACACGCCCTTGGCTTCGGGATTCGGTTTGATGAAGAATTCGTGGAAACTGCCGGAATAGCCTTGAAAATGGTACAAATTCATGTGTCCTTCTACCACAATTCTGAGCACAAAAAGACCTGTGCTCTTGTCGTTTTTAGGGTTTAAAATGTGAACCACCTCGTAAACATATTCTTTTTCTCCATCGGTGCTCACCATCCGGTTAACCTTTTCAAGCTTCATTTTATTGAGTTGCCCTTTGGGTTCATTGCTGTAGGTGAAGGTTTTGGCGCCCATGATGATAGGCGTTACGTAACCGCTCAGTTCTGAGCCATCTACCAATTGAAAGATAACGGCTACGCGCTCCTGTGCCACAGTGGTGCTGCTAATCAATAGGAAACATAATAATACAAATACTTCATGTGCTGTTTTGATTTAAAATGCAACATTACAGAAAAACAATGGGTTCGAAGCCTGTTTTTTTGTCTATTCTGGTTTTATCAAAAAAACAATATTGCTTAACTCCGGACGCCAAGCCTGTCATCGAACCCAGACGCTGAGCCCGTCGAAGCGCCCGAACCCCGAACCTGTCATCGAACTCGAACCCCAAGCCCGCCGAAGCGCTCAGTCTGTCGAAGGACCGGACCCCGAACCTGTCGAAGGACCCGGGCGCTGAGCCCGCCGAAGCGCCAAGCCCGCCGAAGCGCTCAGTCTTTCGAAGGACCGGACCCCAAACCTGTCGAAAGACCGGGACGCTGAGCCCGCCGAAGCGCCAAGCCTGCCGAAGAAACCCGCACCTCATCCACAAAAATATACGCCGGCTCGCCCGCGCTCACATGCCAAGGAGGCAGCGCACCAAAGTGCTCGGCATATACCTTTACATATCGGATTTTACGCTTTTTCGACAGCTTCACCACCATTTCCTGCGTTTGTACTTGGTAATCGTTCGCCGGCACTTGGTTGCTCACTTCCCCTAGAAGCTTAAAGGTTTTGCCATCAGTAGCGCCATAAAACTGCACTTTGGTCGGGAAAACGATCCAAGCCCGACTGTCTTGCAAAAAGCCAGCGCTGAGCTGCTGCACTTTTTGACTTTTACCGAGGTCAATCACCACTTCCATGTTTTTGCCCCAGTAGCCCTGCCAGTCGCCCTTGCGCCAGTTGGTGGTGCCGCGGATGCCATCGATCAGGCTGTTTGGGCCGTTGGCCTTGTATTGCGGGTGACTAAGCGTAAGTTGTTGCACCTGCCAATTGGGGAGGCGATAAAACTGGGCGCCGATCACGGGACTTTGCCTGTAATGCTCCGTCTGGTACGCCACGGCCTGCACTTGCGTGCTGTGGTGGATGGTGAAGGGGGCTTTGAAAAGCGGAGAAGCGGTGGTAGGGATACTGCCGTCGGTGGTGTAATGAATGCGGGTAGCAGGCTGACTTTGACTAATTTCTAGGCTGAGGCTATCGCGGAACACCTGACTGTTGGCAGTTATAAGCGGGTTAATGAGTAGGTTATTTCCTCCTATTTGTATGGCCTGGGTGGCGGGTGCTCCCGGGAGGTTGTGGGTAGCTGCAGTGCTCATTTCAAAAACATGGAGACTGTTGGCCATCAGTTCATCGTAATGCAGGCTGCTTATTTGGCTTTGCGGTTGCCCATCGCGGGTGTAGGTTTTGGGGTAGATGGCTTTTGGGTCGGTACCCGCTTTGCGGATGCGGATGCGTTCACCGTTTTCGAGTAAAATGTCGGCTGAGGCGAAGTGCGGAGCAAAATGGTTAAAGTATGGGAAGCCCGGACTCACCTGGTACAGGCCCAAACTGGCAAGCACATACCAGGCGCTCATCTGCCCAGCATCTTCATTGCCAATGAGACCATCGGGTTGGGTGGTATAGAAGTGCGTGAGCAGGGTGTCAACAAGGTGTTGCGTTTTGTCAGGCCGCCCCACATACTGGTATAAAAAGGCCATGTGGTGACTGGGTTCGTTGCCGTGGGCGTACTGACCAATGAGACCCGTAATATCGGCTTGCTCGCGGCCAGTGGTGCGGGAGTCGGCGCTGAAAAGGGAATCTAGTTTGGCCTCAAAGGCTTCCGCTCCTCCATGGGCTTTGATCAAGCTGGGGATATCCTGCGGCACAAAAAAAGAATATTGCCACGAATTGCCTTCGGTAAAGTGGTTGTTCACCTCGCTCGGATCAAAAGGCTCGAGCCAGCCGCCGTTTTTCTTAGCCCGCATGAAGCCGGTGCCGGGGTCAAAAAGGTTTTTCCAGTACTGCGACCGCTGGAGGTAGCGCTGGTAGGTGCTATCGTCCCCAAAAATCCCGGCCATCTGGGCAATACACCAGTCGTCGTAAGCATATTCGAGCTGTTTCGATACACTTTCGTGCTCATCATCTACTGTAATTTGGTGATTTTGTATGTAAGCTTCCAGCCCCAGGTGTTGCAACTCGGCGCTGTGCTGCATGGCTTCAAAGGCTAACGGCATGTTGTAATCGCGGATGCCTTTTACTGCTGCGTCGGCAATCACGCTCACGCTGTGGTAGCCGATCATGCAGTCTGTTTCGTTGGCAGCCAGCTCCCAAACGGGCAAACGACCGCCTTCGCGGTACATATTGATAAAGGTGCGGATGAAATCGCGGGTGCGTTGCCGGTCGATGAGGGTGTAAAGCGGGTGCGCAGCACGAAAAGTATCCCAAAGCGAAAAAACCGTATAGTGGTTGTAGTTAACGGCCGTGTGCAGCTGTTGGTCCATGCCACGGTAGGTGCCGTCTACATCGGTGGCAATGCTCGGGTGAATCATCACATGGTAGAGGGCAGTGTAAAACTTCTCTAGCTTGCTGCTATCGGGGTCGCTCACCGTTATTTTGCTGAGTTCTGACTCCCAAAGCGCTAGCGCTTGCTGGTGCACTTGATCGAAATCCCAATGGGGTATTTCCTGCTCCAAATTACGCTTCGCCCCAGCCAAATGGGTGTGTGCATAGCCCGTTTTGATAAGCAAAGGCCGCCCTTTTGGCATTGAAAAGCTTAAAATGGCCGTACTACCGTCCTTGTTTTTTTGCAATCGGAAGGGGGCAGAAAAACGCACATAGGCATAGGCGTGTTGCTCGGTGGCCCAAGCCGTACTGATGCGTTTGAGGGAGATGGTTTGCGGGTCAATGCTGTCGATGCTGTGCGCTAGCAGTTGATCGCGATGTTGGAGGTCGATTACCACAAACTGCCGCTGGTCGGGGAAAAGGATGCGTTGCATGCCAGCCCGGGTACTAGCCGTTAGCTCTACTTCAATTTGGTTTTCGAGCTGCACGCGGTAGTAGCCGGCGGTGGCTTTTTCGTTGGCGTGGGAGAAGTGGGTGGCGTAGTGGGTCGGTTGCCAAGCATCAGGCCTTTGCACAGGCATGAAGTGCATGTCACCATAATCACTCACTCCGGTGCCACTGAGGTGGGTGTGACTGAAGCCGTAAATCAGACTGTCGTGGTAATGGTAGCCACTGCAGCCGTCCCAACTACCATCAATGCGGGTATCGGGCGACAACTGCACCATGCCAAAGGGCGTAGTAGCGCCAGGGAAGGTGTGGCCATGGCCGCCAGTGCCTATGAAGGGGTTTACGTGTTGGGTGAGGTTGGTGGGCTGGGCAGAAACAGCCGTTGTGAAAAGTAAAAGAAGCATTAGCAGTACAAAGTATTGGCCTAATACGGTTAGCTGGAACGTTCGGGAGTATTTCATCAATGAGCGGTTTGAACAGCAAGTTATGCAAGCTGGATGTAATTATAATAAAGACAGCGGCAGGAAAGCGAAAAGCCGCTATTTCACCAAATCAAAGAAGCTGAACCAAGGTAGTTCGTTGCCTTCGAGCACGTTTACAAGATCATTTGCACCTGTATTTGATTTAAAGCGTATGACCTTGCTTTCACCAGGCAGCAAGTCGAAATAATTATCACTGGGAAGGTAAGCACTGTTGAGGAAGATGTTTTTGGCAGGCCGACGGCTCGTGATGCTGATTGTTTGGTCATCTAAGCGCGCTATTTCGATCTTGGGGTCGCACCATTTTTGCTGCTTGGGCGGCAAGGGCGACCACAAACTGCGACTCAACAAACTATCGCCAACGCTTAAACGCACTTCCAAAATGCTTTGGCCGCGGCGTAGTTTGCGTAAATAGGCTTTGGGGATGTGGCCAGCCGATAGCACTTGGTTGGCGGGTAAAAGCCAGTCTTCGTTATAAGAACGCAGCACCTTGCCGCTTTTGAGCGACCAAAGTTGGAGTTCGAGGCGCACAGCCAGTTCTGTAACTTGGTCGTTTACTAACAATAAGCTATTTACTTGGTTGCTGTCGGTTTGCACCAGTGCCAATTGCGGCGCGTACAGCTGCCTTAGTCCGTAATACAAAGCTTTAGGCCTGTTGTAATGGTCTATGGCGCTCCACGACACCGCTGGCCAAACGTCGTTCCACTGCCAAAAAAGCGTGCCCATGCAGTAGGGCATGGCGCCGCGGTGCGCCTCAATAGCGGTTTGCATGGCGCGTAACTGCAGCAACTGACTGGCATAGGCGTAGTGGGGGAGGGATTTCAAATCGGGGAAGTCGCGCTGTAAATAGGTTTGGAGCGTTTCGAAGCCAGTAGGATGCTTTTGATGCTGCCGCAAACGGGCATCATCAATGGACAACTCCATGTCGTGTGCACCTGTTATTTCCTGCAAACTGCGGTATTCGGGCATACTTTGCATGCCGTACTCCGACACAAAGCGCCCTACTTTTTGGCGGTAGCTTTCAATCGTTGCCAGTCCCCACCACACGCCCCAATAATGTACATCACCCCGATGGTAAGCCTCGGGTCTCCCCCAGCCGTTGAGGGGGGAGGAGTGGGTGTAAGGCCGCTGTGGATCGAGTTGCGCTAGTTTTTGTGGTAAAAGTTGCTTGAAAAGCCTGTTGTAATCGGCCAAAACAGCCAAGCTGTCGGCCATGTTGTAGCCAAGCGCGCGCTGCCAGCCCCAATTGCCCCAACCTTCCCAGTTTTCGTTGTTGCCGCACCAAAGCGCTAAACTTGGATGGTGGCGCAGACGCTTGATTTGAAAGTCGGCTTCCGCGGTTACGCGTTGTAAGAAGGCCGAATCGCCAGGGTACATGGCGCAGGCAAACATAAAATCTTGCCAAATGAGCAGGCCTAAACGGTTGGCGAGCGTGTAAAATTGGTCACTCGGGTACACACCACCACCCCAAATACGCAACATGTTCACGCCAACTGTTGCCGCTTGTTCGAGCAAAATACTGTCACGCTGCCAAGCACGAGCACCAGCTAAGTGGTCGCTGGGGATAAAGTTGGCTCCCTTGATAAAGGTGGGCTGACCGTTTATTTCGAAATAAAACGAGCGCCCCAAGCTATCTGCTTCTTGTACCAGCTCAAGACTACGAAGTCCTATTTCGGCTTTTAAAACTTGCCGTTCTTGCCAACCGTATGGCGTTTCTTCCAGTAAAATAAAATGCACTTGGTACAGCGAAGCGGCACCTTGACCATTGGGCCACCAGCGTTTGGGGTCGGGAAGGGCAACTTCAAAATGTACCTTTCCTTGTAGGATGTTGAGGTCGCCGGGACTGGCGTACACCAGCCGGTCTTGCTCAAAAATCAGTGCCCGTACATGCAACTCAGGCTCTATTTGACTTAGCTGCAGCTCAAAATGCAACAAGGCCAAGCTGTCGGTTAGCGCTTTTAACGTATGCTGCCAACTGCTGATGTAAGCTGCGGTTGCGTTTTGCAGATACACCTTACCAGTGACACCTCCCGCCGTGAGTTTTGGTCCCCAGTCCCAGCCAAAATGAAAAGCTGGTTTGCGTACAAACACCCGATGGTCTTCTGGCAAGGCCACCGGCGAAAGGGCTGCCAAGCTGTCGTTAATGGGCTGGATGGGCTGTATCCGCACTTCAACCTGGTTTTGACCCAGCCGCAGCAACGATCCACAACTAAATTTCCAAGGATGGAAGGCGTTGTTGCTTTGCCCAATCAATTGTCCGTTTAAATACACTTCGGCATGGGTGTCTATGCCTTCAAATAGCAGCTCGGTGGCTAGGTTGGGCAGACTGTCGAGCCAAAATCCGCTCCAATACTGCCAAGTTTGCTGGCCTACCCATTGCACCGAATCTTCGTTGGTACCGATGTAGGGATGCGGAATGCGCTCGGCTGCTAGCAAAGCATCATACACCCGGCCAGGCACAACAGCGGGCATCGAATCGCTAGTTCCGGCTTCGCGCAGCCACCATTGCGCAAGCTGCCGCGGTTGCAGCGCTTGTGCAACGGCACCTGCTGGGAGCAATCCGTAAAGGGCCAAAACAAGTGCGGTAATACAGCGGATGCTTTTCATGGGTATATCGACATTGAAAGATAGCAAAAAGGCGGTGCTTAACTAGGTGGTTTGGCACGAAAACCAATGCCTTGCGTGAGGGATAGCAGCGGAAAGCCCACAGCGAGGCACGAGCGAGGACTTGCAGCGCATAGCCCGACCCGCAGGGGCACGCCCCAAATAAGCCGTTTATTGGTTCAAGAGTTTGTAAAGTTGTTCGATTTCAGCCAAATCGGGCAGTTCGCTTCCAGGATGGAGGGCGGCGCTGTGAAAGTCGGTGTGGAGTTGGGCAGCGAGTAGTTGCGGTAAATTGTTGCTGCGGATGCCACCACCGGCGAGGATGCGCATTTTATCGCCAACCAAGGTTTGGTACCGACGGATTGTTTCGAGTCCGGCCAATGCCGTGCTCTGCCCACCTGCCGAAAGTAGGTGGCTACAGCCTACTTCGAGCAGTGTTTGCAATGCCAAGTCGGGTTCTTGGCAGTGGTCAAAGGCGCGGTGGAAGGTCCAAGGGTGCTGGTCGGCGGACTGTGCGAGCTTTTCGAGGGCAAACTGGTCGAGCCGATCGTGGGGCAAGAGGGCACCGAATACAAAACCGTCAGCCCCAGCGCGTTTAAAGTCGTGAATTTGTTGCTGCATACGCTTGACTTCGGCGTTAGAGTAAACAAAATCGCCAGCGCGGCAACGTATCATGACATAAATGGGCTGGGCGACTTGCTTGCGTAAGAGGTCGAAGCCGGTGAGCAGTGGCGTAACGCCTCCATATGTATAGTGCGCGCAGTACTCGAGGCGATCGGCGCTACTTTTGGCGGCAGCGAGTAGGCCTTGAGGCGAAAAGCAAGCGATTTCGAGCAGTGATTTTACCATGGCAGAAGCGCGTTGGCGTCTTGTAAGCGGTTGCCTTTTGGGTCGTGCACCGCGAAGTTGAAACCCGGTTTAAGGGCAAAGCCTCCGTATTGACCTTGTTTATTGAGGGCGATGAAGCCGATTTGGGCGGTTTTGAGGTCGGCGCCGCGTATTTTGAATTTGTGGAGGATGCGTTCAACGGCTTCTTGGCAGGCAACTTGTGGGGATTTTCCCTGCCGCATGAGCTCAACCACGAGGTGGGAGCCGACCACGCGAATTACTTCTTCGCCATGCCCTGTAGCAGTGGCAGCACCTACTTCATTGTCTACGAATAAACCTGCGCCGATGAGGGGGGAATCGCCCACGCGACCGTGCATTTTATAGGCCATGCCGCTGGTGGTACAGGCGCCGCTGAGGTTACCGGCGGCATCCAGGGCCAACATGCCGATGGTATCGTGGTTTTCGATGTTTACAATGGGCTCGTAGCGACTCGTTTTGAGCCATTCGCGCCATTCAGCTTCCGATTCTGGGGTGAGTAGGTTTTCTTTCGGGAAGCCTTGGTCGAGGGCAAATTGTAAGGCACCGTCGCCCACCAACAGTACGTGTGGCGTTTTTTCGAGGACGGCCCTGGCCACGGAGATGGGGTGTTTTATGTGCTCTAAACTGGCCACTGAGCCGATGTTGGCTTGGTGGTCCATGAGGCAGGCGTCTAAGGTTACACGGCCATCGCGGTCGGGACGCCCGCCGTAGCCCACAGAACGTTCTGTGGGGTCGGCTTCTACTAAACGCACGCCTTTTTCGACCGCATCTAAGGCTGTTCCTCCTGCTCCCAGCACCTGCCAGGCTGCTTCATTGGCTTGGATGCCAAAGCGCCAGGTGCTTAACACCAATGGCCCAATGGCTTTTGCGGTTTTGCTGCCCATGCCCAGGGCGGCCAAGCTTTGCAAGGGATTGAGGCTTAAAGCAGCGGCGGTAATCAGACTTCCTTTGAGGAAATGGCGGCGAGATTTCATGTACGAAATTTAGGGTTTAGTGGGGAATGGCGTTAGGGTTTTCGAAAAGGAGCGGATTTTTTTTTAATCGCAGCGGGTTTCGTGGCTTTGGGCTGAAGGCCTTGACTTTTTGGTTAGCTGCTGTTGAAGTGGCTGTTTGGGTATAGTTGGGGGCTTGTAAGGGGAGAATTAACCTGTCCTCGTTTAAAGCTGGGCGCGGAGTTACGCAGATGGCTGCTTTGCAGCCAAGGAATATAGGGGTAGGCTGCTAGGTTATAAACGGTTGTTAATGAGCAGGCGAAGGATGTTTTTCAAAGGATGTATATGGAAGTTAATGAGGTAGCCGAGTTTCTTAACGGAGGTCTTCACATGCGTGTTTAGTTGTGTAAAATGCTTTAAATGAAGGCTTCTGACAGCCGTTCTTTCCAAAATAATGGCAGTTTCAACTGATAAATCTATCCAGAAATACTTGCCAACAGCTATTACTTTGCATAGAACGATAATTTGTTGCTCGGTTTGA
>Ga0209702_10009922_pt1 | contig 10401 bp, 9 predicted proteins | sample FRY01_FD_187210 | JGI IMG/M metagenome (GOLD analysis project Ga0209702, IMG submission 187210) | Freshwater microbial communities from Lake Fryxell liftoff mats and glacier meltwater in Antarctica - FRY-01 (SPAdes) (version 2) | ecosystem: Environmental > Aquatic > Freshwater > Ice > Glacier...
TGGGATTGGGATTGCAACCTGGTGATGAGGTAATTACGGCTGATTTTACGTTTGCTGCGACAGTGGAAGTCATTGCGTTATTGCAATTAACGCCTGTTTTAGTAGATGTAGATATGGTGAATATGAATATTTCGTTAGACGGAATTCGGAAAGCGATTACGCCAAAAACCAAAGCCATTGTACCTGTCCATTTATTTGGTAGGGCAGCGAATATGGAAGCGATTATGCGAATTGCAAAAGAGCATAATTTATTTGTAATTGAAGATAATGCACAAGCGATTGGAGCGAATTGTCGTTTTTCGGACGGGACAAAAAAGAAAGCGGGAACGATTGGTCATGTGGGAGCGACTTCCTTTTTTCCTTCTAAAAACTTAGGATGCTACGGTGATGGTGGTGCTATTTTTACAAATGATGATGAACTAGCCCATACCATCCGAGGAATTGTGAATCACGGAATGTATGTGCGTTATCACCATGATGTTGTCGGTGTAAATTCTAGATTAGACAGTATTCAAGCCGCTGTTTTAAATGCAAAGCTGCCGTTGTTAGATAGTTATAATGCGGCTCGTCAAGATGTGGCTCGAAAATATTCTTCAGCTTTTGAAGGACATGCACATATTGTTGCTCCTATGATTTGTGATGTTTGTGATTGTCACGTTTTTCACCAATATACGTTGCGAATCGTTAGTGCCGACCGAAATGCGTTGATGGATCATTTAGTAGCAAAAGGAATTCCGTGTGCGATTTATTATCCCATTCCGCTGCATTCGCAAAAAGCCTATTTGGATAGCCGTTATCGCGAAGAAGATTTTCCGATAACGAATCAGTTAGTAAAAGAAGTAATTTCCTTACCAATGCACACCGAATTAGACGACGAACAAATAAAATTTATAACAGATGCTGTTTTAGAATTCTTTAAATAATCTTTGACCATAAATAAATGAAAGTATTAGTAACTGGAGGCCTTGGATTTATTGGTTCTCACACGGTAGTAGAATTGCAAAATGTAGGTATAGAGCCAGTCATTATTGATAATTTATCTAATTCGTCTATCGAAGTTTTAGATAGAATTACCAACATCACTGGAAAAAAACCGCTTTTTGAACAACTAGATTTGCGTGATAAAATAGCTGTTCAAGATTTTTTTAAGAGACATCAAGGTATTTCTGGTGTAATTCATTTTGCAGCTTCAAAAGCTGTGGGCGAAAGTGTTGAAAATCCACTTTTGTATTATGAAAACAACATAAATACGTTAGTTTATCTTTTACAAGAATTGCAACAAAAACCGGCTGCTCATTTTATTTTTAGTTCGTCTTGTACGGTTTACGGTCAAGCCGAAAAAATGCCGATTACCGAAGATGCTTCCATTCAACCAGCGATGTCGCCTTACGGGAATACGAAACAAATTGGCGAAGAAATTATTACCGCCGTAACGAAAGTTTCTAATATTAATGCGATTTTGTTGCGCTATTTTAATCCCATTGGAGCTCATCCAACTGCTGAAATTGGGGAATTACCAATCGGAGTTCCGCAAAATTTGGTTCCTTTTATTACACAAACAGGATTTGGATTGCGAAAAGAATTAGCCGTTTATGGCGATGATTATCCAACACCAGATGGAACGGCGATACGAGATTATATTCACGTGGTCGATTTAGCAAAAGCTCATGTGGTTGCGTTACAACGGTTATTAGAAAACAAGAATTTAGCCAAAATTGAAACATTCAATCTAGGAACGGGTACGGGGAGTTCTGTTTTGGAAGTTATTCATGCTTTCGAAAAAGTAAGCGACAAAAAACTACCATATAAAATTGTTGGCCGACGTGAAGGTGATATAACCTCGGCTTATGCCAATACCGATAAAGCGAATACTATTTTAGGTTGGAAAGCGAAATCTACGTTAGAGGAAAGTTTGGCCAGTGCTTGGAAATGGGAGCAGAAGATCCGAAGTTAGTAGATAGTTTCCTGTCGCAGTTTCCAGTCACAGTCTACAACGCAAAACCTTTTAACCTTATAAACACATAACCAATTAACCTTACTCAGTTTTCAGTCACAGTTTTGAACGCAAAGCCTTTTAAACTTTTAAACACATAACCAATTAACCTTACTCAGTTTCCAGTCACAGTCTACAACGCAAAACCTTTTAACCTTATAAACACATAACCAATTAACCTTACTCAGTTTTCAGTCACAGCTTTCACAGTAAACCTTTGTCAAAGTTCCAAACTTTGACAAAGGTTAGAACAGAATAGATTTAAGTTGTAAAAGCGTTTCCACTGCCGAAGCTTTGACTACTGCAGAGACAAGAAAACCTTCAAAAAGTAAAATTAGAGAATGTTGGGAAAAATAGGTGTGATAATTTCTCCCGAAGTTATTCTTTATTTAGATGAATTAATTAATCAACTTTCTCATAAGAAATATTTTGGTTTAATTGATTCTTCCGATAATTAGGCAGAAAGTATTTATGATTTTATAGAAAACAATATCTAAATATTTCCCTACAATAGAATTTCCAAAAAACTTTTACATTTAGACGAAAAATACATTTTCTACAAATCGATTTTAGAACAACTTAGATTGTTTTTTTCGGAAAAAGAAAAACAAATTATTTAGTTACAGGAATTTTAAATTATCATTGTGAAGTAGCAAAATGGTCGTAATAAAAAAATCCTCATAAAAAACTTATGAGGATTTTTTAGCTTTTTTAAAAAAGAGCAATTAATAAACTTCTTAATCTATTTTTTATCCATCTCCTCAACTCCTTCTTCAATATCATTTCCCATTTTGTTGGCAGTAGAATCTACGGCATCACCAGCATCTTCCATACCAGTTTCGATGTCGTTGCCAACTGATTCCATAGAATCTTCCACTTTATCTTCCGTTGTTTCTTTACAAGATAGAAATGCTAAAGTGGCCACAAATGCTAAGGCTAAAATTACTTTTTTCATAAATAAATGGTTTAAGGTTAGAAGTCAAATGTACTAATAAATAATTGATGGTAAGTAAAAGAACTTCATTTTTTACGATTATTACACTACGATTTGAAATAAATTTTTCTTTTTTCACTTTAAGAAATAATTTTAATTTTCAGTAACAAGCTAGAATTAAAACGAATTATCACCTCTTATTTTAAGGTTAAGCCGAAAAAGTCTCCACTTCTTTATCAATTTTTCCAACCAATCCAACCAGCACTTTTCCAGGCCCAACTTCTGTAAAACTTGTTGCTCCATCGGCAATCATTTGTTGTACCGATTGCGTCCAACGAACGGGAGCTGTTAATTGAATAATAAGGTTTTTTTTGATTTCTTCCGCATCAGAAATAGCGCTTGCTGTTACATTTTGATAAACTGGGCAGGTCGGTGTTGCGAAAGTAGTTGCTTCGATGGCCGCAGCTAATTCTTCTCGAGCAGGTTCCATCATCGGCGAATGAAATGCTCCACCAACTGGTAAAATTAGAGCACGTTTTGCTCCAGCTTCTTTCATCTTTGCACAAGCTAATTCAACAGCTGAATATTCGCCTGAAATCACTAATTGCCCGGGACAATTGTAATTTGCTGCAACTACAATTCCATCGATGGAAGCACAAATGACTTCTACAATTTTATCATCCAAATTTAAAACAGCTGCCATCGTTGAAGGTTTTATTTCGCAGGCTTTTTGCATCGCTAAAGCACGTTTAGAAACCAATCGTAGTCCGTCTTCAAAAGATAAAGCACCATTGGCCACTAAGGCAGAAAATTCACCTAACGAATGTCCAGCAACCATTTCGGGTTTAAAATCTTCTAAGGTTTTTGCCAAAATAACAGAATGTAGAAAAACAGCCGGTTGCGTTACTTTGGTTTCCCTCAATTCTTCCGCAGTGCCTTCAAACATGATGTCTGTAATTCGGAATCCGAGAATTTCATTGGCTTGTTCAAATAATTTTTTGGCTAGTGCCGAATTTTGATATAAATCTTTGCCCATTCCTGTGAATTGAGCTCCTTGACCCGGAAATATATATGCTTTCATGTATCCTGAATTTAGTTCAACACGTTGAAATGCCGAATAGTTATTTTTATAAAATTGTAAAACAAAAATAACATATTTAATTAATTCAACCCAATTTATCTCTTGTTTTGAAAATTATAAAAATTTTAAGTAATAAATGTAACTTGTTTATTAAATTGTGACTTATAAATGAAATAACCTTTAAACCTAATCATGAAAAAATTATTCTCAGGTATTCTTTTAGTTTTTGTTGCTTTTTGCATGCTTTATTTCGGTCAGCCTGTCTTGAATTATGGATATGTAAAATTGCCAATTTTAGTTTTACTTTTATTACTTATTGGTATTTTGCTTTTCACTAAAGTAGCTATCAATCAGGAAAATAAGCAAGTAATCGTAACTCGAAAACCAAGTAAAATTTTTCAAATTTTAATTTTTGTTGTTCTAGCCTATGTAATTATTTTGCCATTAGTAACTTCTTTACCCATGTTTAAAAGTGAATCCTATCGCAATTTAATTGGAAACGTAAAAGATGGTAACGACCTTAAAAATCATATTGCACCCATTTCTTTGGATGAAATTCGGGTTGTAGATGAACGTTTAGCGATGTTATTGGGAGAAAAAATCATTGGCTCGCAACCATCTTTGGGAAGTCAAGCGGAAATAGGGGATTTTACTATTCAAAAAGTAAATAATGAATTGTATTGGGTCGCACCACTTTTACACACGGGCTTTTTAAAATGGTTTAACAATAGCGAAGGAACTCCGGGTTATGTGATGGTTTCGGCCACTAACGAGCGAGACGTAAAGTTGGTACAAGAAATTAATGGAAAACCTATCAAAATAAAGTACCAACCAGAAGCTTTTTTCGGTTCAGAAATTGAAAGACACGTTTATTTTAACGGAAATACTACGATTGGTTTAACGGATTTTAGTTTTGAAATCGATGACGAAGGATTGCCGTTTTGGGTCGTTACGACGTATGATAAAAAAGTTGGTTTTGGCGGAAGCGATGCAACTGGAACACTAGTTGTGAACGCTCAAACGGGTGAAATTATTCCTTACCCTATGGATAAAACGCCACTTTGGGTCGATCGAATTCAGCCACTCGATTTAATCGAGGAGCAACTGTCAGATTGGGGTGAATATGTGCAAGGCTATTGGAATTGGGCGAACGAAAATAAATTACAAATCACTGAAGGTTTAACATTGGTTTATGGTGAAAATCAGAAATCGTATTGGTATACGGGCTTGTCTTCTGTTGGAAAAGAGGAATCAACAGTTGGTTTTGTTTTAGTGGATACTCGAACTAAAGAAACGACGTATTATAGACAAAGTGGTGCAACAGAATATGCTGCACAACGTTCAGCAGAAGGAAAAGTGCAAGAAAAAGGATTCAATGCTTCGCTTCCTATTCCGTATGTTGTTAATAATATTCCAACGTATGTGATGACCTTGAAAGACGACGGCGGTTTGGTCAAAATGTTTGCCATGGTTTCCATTCGAGATTATACAATTGTAGGTGTTGGAAATACCATGCGAGAAACCTTAATGGCCTATAAAAATGTCTATAATATGGCCGATAATGGTATGGATGCGAAAAGTTTGACTTCAAAGAAAAAGGTGAGCTCTGTGGTAACTCGAATTTCAAACGACATTAAAAACGGCAACAGTTTTTACTATTTTATGGTCAAAGACAGTCAGTCAATTTTTGTAGGTTCATCTCAATTGTCAAATGAACTTCCAATAACTAACGTTGGTGATAGTATCAAAATTCAATTTGATGTAGACATGGAGCAAGTGATTGATGTGTCTGATTTTAAAAATCTTTCGATTGGGAAGAAATAATTTTAAAAAATTTAGTACTGCATGGAAAATTCATTGGTGGAAATGAATGCACTTTTGAAAACGAAAACTTTAAACTTTTCAGCGCAAGAAAAGGAAAACATTAGTTATTCCTATTTAATAAATCTTTTAAAAAAAGAGGAAATTGCCGCTATTGCTTTTAACGAGGAATTGTATTTAAAAGTAAGCGATTTGATTACAGAAATTCCAGTCAAAACAGCGGGTAAAGCAGTGAATTACAGTACAAAATACCTTAATGAAATTTCGAATTTACAAACTTATGTCGAGGAAAAGTATGGTTTAGTGCCAAAGGGTAAGTTTAAAATGCGTTTTCTTCCTTTAGGCATTGGTTTAGGTTGGGCTGTGTTTTTACCTCTTGGTGTCGCTTTTGGAAATATCGCTATTGGATTAGCATTAGGTATACCAATTGGATTAGCGGTTGGAATTATTTATGGAAATTATTTGGATAACAGAGCCGAAAAGGAGAACAGAACTTTGTAAGAAGTTATATTTGGACGAAAAAGTATAACGAATGCGTGTTTACTCTTAGGGCATATTTGAAACAAATCTCATTATTTATAAAGCAAAATGGCAATAATTTTGCCACAGCATCATCTGAATGAAAGATTGAAGCGGTGGCAATTTATTATTTAAACGGCCATCGGAATTTCCATCACTAAAAATGTAGAGGCTGTTTTTGCCTTAAATTCCAACGTTTCTAAATTCGAAATTCCGAACGCATCCCGAGTTTCGAGAATTTGTCCATTTACTTCAATTTCTCCTTCAATAGTCATGATATAAAAACCATTTCCTTCTTTTTTAAGCGAAAGCTTTTTTGAAAAGTCTTTATCAAAATCACTCAAATAAAACCAAGCATCTTGATGAATCCAAACCCCTTCATCTTCAGGATTTGGAGATAAAATTTGAGCAAAAGCATTTTTTTGCAACGCTTTGTTCATCGTGATTTGTTGGTAGCGTGGTTCCACATTTTTTGTTTTTGGGAACAACCAAATCTGAAATAATTTCGTTTGTAAATCAGCATTCGGATTAAATTCAGAATGTTGAATTCCAGTTCCAGCACTCATTACTTGAATGTCGCCAGTTTTGATGGTAGCGGAATTTCCCATATTGTCTTTGTGTGCCAAATCGCCTTCTAACGGAATTGTGATTATTTCCATATTCTCGTGACCATGCGTTCCAAATCCCATTCCTGCTGCGATGGTATCGTCGTTTAAAACTCTTAAAGTTCCAAACTGAACACGTTCTGGATTGTGCCAACTTCCGAAACTGAAACTATGAAACGCATTTAACCAGCCGTGATTGGCATTTCCTCTGGTGTTGGCTTTGTGTAAAACGATATTTTCCATGAAATTACAAATTTATAGTCACGAAAAACATAGGATGTTTTGCGTGGATTGCATAATTATTGGTTACGTATTTTGTTACTTAAAGTGGATTACATTTACTACAAACATCAAACATTACCCAAGATTTCAACCTTGGGAAATATAGAAATAAAGTCGCCTCATTTATAAAAACAGAAAGTTCACTAATTTCGTAAAAACAGATTTACGCTAATGCTTCTTTTATTCTTCGTAAAGCCTCAATAAGTAATTCCTCGCTGGTTGCATACGAAAAACGAATACAATCCGGATTTCCAAAAGCGTCGCCCGTAACGGTAGCAACGTTAGCTTCGGCTAATAAGTACATCGAAAAATCAGTTGCATCTTTGATTAACGTATTTCGTAACGTTTTTCCAAAGTAATAAGAAACATCTGGAAATACATAAAAAGCTCCTTCTGGAACGTTAATTTTTAAACCTGGAATTTCCTGAATCAAACCAACCACTAAATCTCTTCTTTTATGAAAAGCTTCCACCATATAGTTTAAAACACTTGGATCAGCGTCAACAGCAGCAATGGTAGCCCGTTGAGCAATAGAATTGGCTCCCGAAGTCACTTGCCCTTGCATTTTCGTACAGGCTTTCGCTATATTTTCTGAGGCTCCAATATAACCAATTCTCCAACCAGTCATCGCAAAAGCTTTAGCAACTCCATTAACGGTAATTGTTCTTTCAAACATGCCTGGAATAGAAGCTATACTGCAAAAAGTTCCAGAAAAATTAATATGTTCATAAATTTCATCAGATACCACATAAATATTTTCATGCTTTAAAATCACGTTCGATAAAGCAGTCAATTCTTCTCGGTCAAATACTGAACCACTCGGATTACAGGGAGAGGAATACCAAATCATTTTTGTTTTTGGTGTGATGGCTTTTTCTAATTGTTCAGGAGTTATCTTAAAATCATTTTCAATTGACGTTGGAACTTCAACTGGAATTCCGCCCGACATTTTGATGATTTCATAATAAGAAACCCAATAGGGTGCTGGCAAAATCACTTCATCACCTTCATTTAGCATTACTTGAGCTATATTATACAATGATTGTTTTGCACCTGTGGAAACCACAACATTACTCGGTTTATAATCTAAGTCATTATCTCTTTTAAATTTTCTGCAAATGGCTTCTTTTAAATCCATATAACCGTCAACCGGTGAATACGTAGAATAATTTTCGTCGATTGCTTTTTTTGCCGCTTCTTTTATGAAATCAGGTGTGTTAAAATCGGGTTCACCTAAACTTAAACTGATGATGTCTTTTCCTTGAGCTTTTAATTCTCTTGCCAGAGCCGCCATAGCTAAAGTTTGAGAAGTAGATAAATTGTTGATTCGGTCTGAAAGTGGATTTTTCATTGTCTTATTATATAAATCTTAATTTAAAAGTTAAACCATTAAGGGATTAAGGGAATTAAGGTTTGCCTTAATGTGTCTTAATATCTTAATGGTTTATTTTTTTTTTCAATTTAGAAAAAATTAAAAATGGTTTTTCTTATGCTAATTGCGGTTCTTGTCCAAGTTCTTTTAAATGTTTAAAATGAGCTATTACTGCTTCCCGCATTGTTTTAAATTCATGATAAGGTAAATTGCACTCTTTTGCAGTTTCTCTTACAATTTCCGAAATTTTACCGTAATGAATATGACTAATATTTGGGAAAATATGGTGTTCAATTTGATGATTTAAGCCGCCTGTATACCAATTTACAATCCAATTTTTTGGAGCAAAGTTAGCAGTGGTAAATAATTGATGAATAGCCCAGGTATTTTCAATTTCGCCATTTTCATCAGGAACTGGATTACTAGTTTCTTCAACTACGTGAGCTAATTGAAATACAACGCTCAAAATTAATCCGGCTGTATAATGCATCACTGCAAAACCAAGAACAACTTTCCACCATGTAATTCCCAAAACCATCGGTAAAACTAACCAGATTGAAAAGTAAATTACTTTTGTAATAATTAAAGTTGTCCATAGAATCTTAGGACTTTTTGGTTCGCCATAAGATAATTTTCGTTTTAGGTAGGCTCTCATTTGTTTAAAATCAGTTGTAATTGCCCAATTGAATGTTAGCAAACCGTATAAAAACACAGAATAATAGTGTTGAAATTTATGAAAATATTTCCATTCTGATTGTTTTGAAAAACGAATAATTCTACCTGCATCTAAGTCTTCGTCATGTCCAACGATATTGGTATACGTATGATGCAAAACATTGTGTTGCACTTGCCAATTAAATACATTTCCGGCTAAAATATAAATACTTCCGCCCATGATTTTATTCAGCCAAGGTTTGTTTGAATACGAACCATGATTTCCATCGTGCATAACGTTCATTCCAACGCCAGCCATTCCAACACCAATAACTACGTTAAGCAATAAATAAGTCCAAAACGGCATATCCATTGCTAAAAGAAAAAAGTAAGGCGTTAGGAAAATAGTAAACATCACAATGGTTTTCAAATGCAGTTTCCAATTTCCAGTTTTTTGGATGTTGTTTTCTTTGAAATAATTGTTTACACGTGAGTTTAATGTTCTAAAGAATTTTAGATTGTCTTGTTTTGAAAACGTTGGTATAGTGGTATTCATTTAATTTAGAATTTTTTTCAAAGGTAATTATTTATGTAAATTATAAGGTCAAACAAACCATAAAATTTCAGCAGTAAATTGTTTACATTTGTTAAAAATAGCACAAGATGGAAGAAATTACCAAGTATTTTCCTAATTTGACTGATAATCAGTTGATTCAATTTCAGAAATTAGAAGAATTATATCACGATTGGAACGCCAAAATCAATGTCATTTCCCGAAAAGATATTGATGAATTATACGTTAAACATGTGCTTCATTCGCTGGGAATTGCAAAAGTGGTTAATTTTGAGCCAAAAGCAACCGTTTTAGATGTTGGAACAGGTGGTGGTTTTCCCGGAATCCCCTTAGCGATTTTATTTCCAGAAACACGTTTTTATTTGATTGACGTGATTGCAAAAAAAATAAAAGTTGTCAATGAAGTCGTTGCTGTTTTAGGTTTAGAAAATGTCAAAGCAGAACAATTACGAGCCGAGAATATGAAAGGAGAATTTGATTTCATAGTAAGTCGGGCCGTAACGAATATGCCTGATTTTTTTTCTTGGATAAAGGACAAGATTAAAAAACAAAACAAACACAAACTC
>Ga0209702_10009923_pt1 | contig 10401 bp, 8 predicted proteins | sample FRY01_FD_187210 | JGI IMG/M metagenome (GOLD analysis project Ga0209702, IMG submission 187210) | Freshwater microbial communities from Lake Fryxell liftoff mats and glacier meltwater in Antarctica - FRY-01 (SPAdes) (version 2) | ecosystem: Environmental > Aquatic > Freshwater > Ice > Glacier...
CGGGAATTGGAAGCCGACATCTGGCCTATGCAGGGGTTGGACGACCTGGCGACGGCGCTCTCCTATCACGCCGCGGGCGAGAACGGCGCGCACAAGTTTCTCGTCTTTTGCAACAGCCGCAAGGAAGTGGAGCAGACCGCCGCCTTTTTGCGCGGCCATCTGCCCTTCGAGAGCGCCCTCTTTACCCACTACTCCAATCTCGACCCGGCCTTGCGTCTGGAGGTGGAGCAGGGCTTTGCCGAGGCCAGCGTCGCCATCTGCGTCAGCACCTCTACGCTGGAACTGGGCATCGACATCGGCAGCATCGACGAAGTGGTGCTGATCGGCCCGCCGCCGTCGCTCTCCTCTTTTCAGCAGCGGATAGGCCGGGGCGGACGGCGCACGGGTGTGACCCGCGTTCTCTGCCTGTCCCGCTCAGCGTTGGAGGAGGTGCGTTTTCAGGCGCTGATCGGGGAGACCGTAGGTCGGACTGTTAGTCCGACCAGTAGCCGTCGGACTAACAGTCCGACCTACAACTTTCTGCCGTCCGTGCTGGTGCAGCAGAGTTTTAGTATTCTGGCCCAAAGCCCCACGGGTGGCATCCGTCTGGCCGATCTGCGCCGGGCCGCGCCGGATGAAGTGGAAGACGAGACGCTGGCCGCCATCCTCGCCCATCTGACTCGGCTGGGCTATCTGCGCCAGGGGCGGCTGGGGGAGTGGCGGGCGGCGGAAAAGCTGGACGAACTGGTGGACAAATTCGAGATTTACGCCAACATCGGCGGCGACCCGCTGCCCCTGCTGCTGGTGGACGCCTTCTCCGGGCGCACACTGGCGACGGTGGCCCGCTCGAAGGTGGCCCGCTCGGAAGGGGACAGCGAAACGCTGCGGCTGGGCGGTCACGTGCTGGAAGTGGTCTGGCGGGATCGCTACCGGGTGGGGGTGCGGCGCAGGGATGGCAAGCCGGTGGACGATACACTCCATTTCGCCACGACGCCCTTTGCCGTGCCATTGACGACGGGACAAGCGGTGGCCGGGCTGCTGGGGCTGGACGGGGATACGCTTCTGGCCGTGCCGCTGACCGAAGGGACGTGGCTCTTTCACTTTTGGGGGGATGTCTACGGCTCTCTGCTGGCCGAGATGCTGGACGGCCATTTTGACCGGAGCAGAGTCGGGGATGACGGCGCGGTGACGACCGTCAACGAATTCTGTCTCTTTTTGCCCGGCCCGCTGCCCGCGCTGCCCGGCTGGGACGCAAGCCTGGCCCGGCGCGCCCTCTACCGGCTGCTGCCCCGTGTGGAACCGTTGCTGGAATTGGGCCGTTTTCACAGCCTCTTGCCCGCAGCCATTGCCCGCCAGACGGTTATTGACCGGCTGGATATGCCCGCTTTCGAGCGGCTTTACCGGGCGGCGCGGGTGGTAATTCCCTTCTCTGGGCTGCGGGCAAGGCTGGAGGAACTGTTGTAACTCGGACTGTTAGTCCGAGCGACCCACGCCTCGGACTAACAGTCCGAGTTACACGAGCGGCTCCAAATGGATCAGCACTTCGCCCACATTGGGCACCGCGGCCTGAATAGCCCGTTGCAATTCCGTGCTGAGAGCGTGGGCAGCGCTGACGGAGAGTGCGCCGTTTACCAACACTTCGGCGCTGATGAAGAGTTGCCCTTCCACCTGGCGCACCTGAATTTCGTGGGGATCGCTCAGGCCGGGAATGGCATCCGCCGCGGCAGTGACTGCGGCTTCTACCCGCTTTTGCAGGCCCCGACTGACACGGGCGGTGGGCAGCACATCCGCGCTGGCGGTTTCGATGTGGCTATGCACCGACGCCACTTGGGGCAGACGGCTGCGGATCGTCTGTTCCAGCCGGTCCACCTGGCCGTGGGCCTGGGCCAGGGAGAGGTTGGGGTCTACGCCCACGTGGAGATGGAGGGCGATGTGGCCGTCGATCTGCTGCGCCCAGACTTCGTGCAGAGAGAGTCCTTCTTCCCCCACGGCCAGGGCCACGGCCTGCTGCAATTCAAGCGCGCTCTCCGGGCCGCTCTGGGCTTCGGCGTGGACAGTCACATCGGTCACGCCGGGCAGGGCGAGGAGGCGGCGGCGCACTTCGTCGGTAATGGCATTGGCCGCCTGCATAGAGAGGCGACGATCCACCCGCACGTGCAGGTCTATGGCCACGCTGTCGGGCGCGCCCCGGCTGCGGATACGGTGGAAGCTTTCCACGCCGGTCACATTCCCCACAACTTCCCCAATGATTGCCGGGTCGAGGGTCGCCTGATCGACCAGCGCTGGGATGTTTTCCAGTAGAATTTCCACGCCGATTTTGGCGATGACGCCGGAGACCAGCAGGGCCACCAGCGGGTCGGCCCAGGCATAGCCCAGCCAAACCAGCCCCAGACCGATGAGCACAGCGAAGCTGACATACAGGCTGGCAATGGTGTGACGGGCGTCGGCTACCAGCACTTCGCTGCCCAATGCCCGTCCCCGCTTCATCTCCCACAGGCCGGTGTAGCCCTGAATCACGCCGCCAATGACGAGCGCCAGAAGGCTCCACAGATTCACCAGCGGCGGCTGGGGATCGCGCAGCCGAGCTACGGCGTCCAGGGCTACTTCCCAAGCGGTGATAAAGAGAAGGGTGGCAATGAGCAACGCGGCCAGTGTCTCAAATTTGCGATGGCCGTAGGGGTGTTCGTCGTCCGGGGGCTGGCTGCCCTTGCGCACAGCGGCAATGCCCACAATATTGGATAGGCCGTCGAAGAGGGTGTCCAGGCCGTCGGCGATGAGGGAGAGCGCGCCAGTCCACAGGCCCACGCCCAATTTGGCGGCGGTGGCCAGGAGGTTGAGGGCGAAGGTGATGAGCAGAACGCGCTCGATGGCGCGGTGGTCGCGGTGCATGGCGTAAGTATAGCATTTGCCTGAGTGTTTGACACGCCCAGACGCTCCGCTATAATGAAGTCACATTCAAATCCTTTTTTTCGTTCTTCTGCCCACCCCGGAGCCGCCCCAGTGATTCGCACGCAACAGCTTTGCAAGCGCTACGGCGTATTCGCTGCGGTGGATAACCTGAACTTGCACGTTCACCCCGGCGAAATCTACGGCTTTCTCGGCCCCAACGGTGCGGGTAAAACCACTACTCTGATGATGATTTTGGGCATTATTCAGCCGACATCCGGGCGGGTGGAGGTGTTGGGCCAGCCTTTCGATAGCACATCCTTTGCCCTGCGGCGGCGAATGGGTGTGGTGGCGGAGGACGCCTGGCAGTACGACGAAATGACTGCCCACGAGTATCTGACCTTCTTCGCTCGCCTCTACCGGGTGGAAAAGGCAGGCCCGGCGATCCAATCCCTGCTGGAACGGCTGGGCCTGTGGGAGCGGCGGCAGGTGTTGGTGGGGGGCTATAGCCGGGGGATGCGCCAGAAGCTCAACCTCTGCCGGGCGCTGCTGCACGACCCGGAACTGCTGATTCTGGACGAGCCGGTGAGCGGGCTGGACCCCAACGGCATCCGTCAGGTGCGGGAACTGCTGGTGGAGGAGAACCGCCGGGGGCGCACAATTCTCATCTCCAGCCACATTCTCAGCGAAATCGAGCAGACCGCGCACCGGGTGGGGATCATCGCCGGGGGGCGTCTGTTGGCCGAAGATTCCGTGGCCGGTCTACGCGTCCGGCTGGGCGACGGTCAGCACATTGAAGTGGAAATCAGCGCGCCATCCGCTGACCTGCGCCAACAGGTGGTGGCGCTGCCTTTTGTTCAGAAGGTGGAGGAGCAGACGCCGACCCGCTGGCTGATCGTTGCCGCGGGCGGGGACGATGCGCGGCCCGCGCTGGCCCATTTTTTTGCGGGGCAGGGCGCGCTAGTGATTGGGATGCGCACAGTCGAGCGCTCGCTGGAAGAAGCCTTTGTCACCCTCACCGACGCGGCCGTGCGCGCCTGGGTGGAGGAATAGATGGGATACAATTTTTTAACGCAGAGACGCAAAGGTGCAGAGACGCAGAGGGGAAAGAGGATTCTCTGCGCCTTTGCGTCTCTGCGCCTCTGCGTTAAAAAATTGCCCCGCATGGGTGGTGCTGGCGTATGACATTCCCATTGCAACTCGCGGACCGGCTATATGCCAGCGGGCAGATCGGGCGGCGGGCGCTGGTCAGCAGTTTGTACAGCCCCGGCGTTTATACGGTCACGGCGTTGGCACTGCTGGCCGCGTCCACACTGGTGCTGAATAATTTGGCTTTTCTGGACGAGAATGGCCTGCTTGTCCTCACACGCCCCTTTTTCCTGCCCATTTTCGTCTGTACCACTCTGCTTTCCCTCTATTTCTCATTGCACGCCACCCTGCATCTGGTGCGCGAGCGGGAGCAAGGCACGCTGAAAGTGCTTTTCTTCGGCCCGGTGGACGGCGTGAGTTATTTGCTGGGCCGCCTGTGCAGCCAAACGATTCTCTTTGCGCTGGCGGGCACAACTCTCCTTCTGTGGGCCGCGGCGCTGGGCTGGATGACAAATCTGCTGGTACAGGCTGATCTGCTGGGGGTGCTGGCCCTGGGGCTGCTGACAAACGGTGCGGTCGTTGCCTTTGGCCTGCTCGTCGCTGGCTGGGGACGCACGGCGCGCACGGCGCTGGTCGTCTTTGCGCTGGTTTTGCTGCTGGCTCTGCTGGTCCAGTTTGGCGAGCAGGCGCTCCTGCAATTGGCTTCCCAAAGCGGGAGCAACCGGCAGGATTCGCTTGGCTTTCTGCGCTCAGTTCTCGAAGTGCTAAATGGGTTGCTTCTCTGGCTCTCTCCTTTTGCCCAGATGAGCCGGGGGATGGATGCCCTGCTGGCGGGGGACGGGGCTGGTTTGTTGGGCCACACGGCGGCCATCGTTGGGCAGGCCGCGCTCTATTTTTCCGGAGCGGTCTGGGCGCTGAAACGGGGTGGCCCGTGAATTTCAAACTTTTTAACGCAAAGATGCAAAGATGCAAAGATGCAGAGAAAAATCTTTGTGCTTTTGCATCTTTGCATCTTTGCGTTAAAAAATTAACAATTGCTCTCTTTGTTTTTCTATTGGTTTTTCTATTGGTCGCGTTGCCGGTTTCTGCCCAAAACCCGGAGCGGCGGGAGGCTTTTCTCTGGGCCACGACGGTCTTTGCGGGCGTGCAGTACGAAAGCACTTTCACCCCGCCGGAGAGCGACACGCTCTATTTGCTGGCGGATGCCAGCCATGTGCTGGCCCCCCGCAGTACACTCGTCTACGACTGGCCCATCACCAACCGGCTGCTGGCCGACTGGCTGGCCCGCAATGAACTGGTGGATGGGACGCTCGTTCTGCGCAACGGCGCGGGCCAGGAAGAGCGGCTGGCCCTCACCGATTATGCGATTCAGTTCGACGGAGACTCACCCGCTGAGACGGTGACTCTCTACTCCGGCACGGATGCCGCGGCGAAATATGCCGTCTTTGACCAGGCTCGGCAAGCCTACGCCACGGCCCTGCACGCCCAATTCCAGTTGGAGCAGCAGTATCAGGCGGCATTGACTGCCGCGGCCCAGGCCGCCACAAAAGGCGAGAAGCTGCCGATTCCCGACGGACCGCTGCCACCCCTGCCCCCCTTCACCCGCTATAGCACGGAAGTGAAACAGGCGTTTGTGCTCAATCTGCCCGTGGGGGACTACACCCTCTGGCTGGAACGGCCCGATGGCAGGGAGCAGCCGACCAGCCGCAAGCGTTTGCACGTCTTTGCGCCCAGGCGCACCGGCGTGGGTTACAGCGTTATGCCCGCCAGCAAATGGACAGTGCCGGAACAGAGCGACGATCCCCGCAACGCCATCTACGCACGGCCCGGCTCGACGCTTTATCTCCAGCCTTTCACCGAATTTGAGGTGAATGAACTGGCCTATGGACGGATGCTGGATGCCCAGGCCGCGGGATTGCAGGCTGATCGCTATGTGTGGGTACATACGACGCCCTACCCCGACGTAACGCTGCAACTTTTTCAGCAGGGCCAGGTGGTGGCCGGGGCAGCCAACCAGCCCTATTTTGTGCGTCAATTGCCCGGCGCATCTCTGGGCTATACGATTGAGGCGTTCGACCCCGTCACAGAAAAGTCGCCCACTTTCTACGGCTATGGGGTGACAGTGGACGAGGCGCTGCGCATCCAACTGGTCGCTGGCGACGGCCAGCCGGTGACGGGCAGCAGCCGGGAAATTCGCCCTATCCGCGGCGCGGATCGTCGGATCGTCTACACACTGTCGCTCCTGCCCCTGCTCGTCGGCGGGGCTCTCTTGCTTTGGCGACGTCGGTCAGTGACTGGTAATCAATCACCACAAAAATAGGAGTTTCAAGCTGTGCCAAAACCACTCACACTCTACGATCGGGTATACGGTTGTCTGCTGGGCCAGGCAATCGGTGACGCATTCGGTGCGGCGGGGCAAATGCACTGTTTGCCCCAGCCAACGGTAGACGATCTGATTGCCCCGCCTGCCGAGCATCCCGTTCACGGCGGATTGCAGGTCGGCGAATATACGGATGATACGATCTTTGCTCTGGCGATTTTGGACAGTCTGCTGGAAGGGGGCAAACCCAGCGCGGCCAGTATTGCCCGCAGTTTCAAATCCACAATCGACCGGCTGGGGCTGGCCGTCAGTCGTTTGATTGGCCCAAGCACAAAAGCGGCCATCGACGCCTGGCATCGGGGCGAAGAACTGGGCCAAGCCGGGCGCTCCGGTTGGACAAACGGCTCAGTGATGCGGGTGGCGCTGGTGGGTCTGCGCTATCCCGGCGATATGGACGCAACGGTGGAGGCGGCCTACGAATCCGCCATGCCCACCCACAACACAGACATCGCCATCTCTAGCGCGGCGGCGATTGCCTGCGCGGTGAGCCGGGCCGCGGTGGGCAACCCGAGTGTGGATGATCTGATCGACGCGGCGTGTAAAGGCGCGGAGAAGGGCAAGCGCTACGGCTATCCATTCATCGCGCCATCGGTCAGTAGGCGCATCCGTTTTGCCGTGGAACTGGCAAAGGCTGACAAACCGGTCATCGAGCGCCAGCGGGATATCTACGATCTGGTAGGCACAGGTCTGCCTGCTTACGAGATGGCTGCGGCAGCCCTGGCCCATCTGGTGCTGGCGGATGGGGATCCGGTGGAGGCGATCCGCCTTTCTACCAACACAGGGGGCGATGCGGATACGACCGCAGCCATTGCCGGGGCCATCGCTGGCACACTGCGGGGTGCGGGCCGTTTCCCGATGGATTGGGTGGGTACGGTCAATGCAGCCAACCGGGTAGATTTGGCCGACTACGCCCAGCGTTATACGGAATTGATTCAACGGGACTTGCGGAATTGAACGTTCGCGTTTTCCCGTCCGGCAATGAATTGCCGTCTGAAAGCTGAAGTCCACTGAAGTGGACTCACTTTGGAAGGAATGTAGTCGGCTTCAGCCGACTTGAGCTATGAGACCGGATTTCAAATCCGGGGTTATCAAAGGATATTTCGTGTCAGAATACCAATTCGACGTTCTCGCCATCGGCGATTTGGTCGTGGATTTTGTGGTGCAGATCGACCGCTTTCCAGTGGAAGCGGGCCGCTTTCAGATCGATCACGGCCATGTGCTGGAGCCGGGCGGCGCGTGCAATCTGCTGATTGCGGCCTCCCACATTGGGCTGAAAGTGGGCGCTCTTTCACGCATCGGCGACGATCTCCACGGCCATTTTCTGCTGGACGTGCTGCGCCAGGAAGGGGTGGACGTTTCGGCGGTGGAAGTGTCGGCCCAGAAGCGGACGGTCGTTGTGCTAACACTTGTGGCTGAGGGTGAACACACATTCATCGGCGGGATGTCCGCCAGCCCGGATTTGACGATCCCCGACGAATGGCGACGGTTAATCGGCAGCAGCCGGGCGCTCTTTGTGGAGGGCTATGCTTTTGCTGAATTGTCGCCGGGAATGGTTTTGGATGCCATCGCCACAGCCCAGGCTGCGGGTACGCCCATTTTTTTCGATCCGGGGCCAGAAGTTCACAATTTAGGGAAAGAGCGGCTGGGATTGGCGCTGGCTGCCAGCCGGGTGGTGCTATTGACCGGGGAAGAGGCCGCGCTGGCGACGGGTCTCGACGATCCGATTGCTGCGGGCCGCCGTTTGCTGGAGTTTGGGCCGGAATGGGTCGTCGTCAAGCAGGGCGCGGTGGGCTGTACAATCCTGACAGAAAAGGACGCTTTGCCTATTCCGGGCTTTGCCGTTACGGTTCAGGACACCAGCGGCGCGGGGGATAGTTTTGACGCGGGTATCATTTATGGCTATCTGCACGGTTGGTCGCCCGAACAGACGGGCCGTTTCGCCAATGCCATCGGCGCGGTGACAGTTTCCAAATTGGGCGCAGGGCGACAAGTGGCGACGCGGGCGGAAGTGGAGGTGCTGTTGGGAGAGGGAGAAAATAGTGAATGGTGAATAGCGAATTTTGAATTGTGAATGATCGGCGTCTCATCTGCCACTTTCCACTCAACTATCCAGGAGAAATCAAATGTTTGAAACCCTCTCTTTTCGCACGACGGCCAGCCAGGAATTGGTCAATTTGGATGAGCAGGTGCGGGCTGTTGTGACGGCGAGTGGTGTGGCGGAAGGCGTCTGCCACGTCTACTGTCCCCACAGCACAGCCGGTCTGACCATCAATTCCGCATTGGATTCCAGGACAAGTCAGGATATACTGTATGAGATGAACCGTCTGGTTCCCATCCGCGTTGACTTTTTCCACACCTTTGACACGCCCAGCGACGCGGCGGGCCACATCAAATCTACCCTGACCGGTGTGCATGTGACCTGTCTGATCCACGAAGGGCGGCTGATGCTGGGCCACAGTCAGAGCATTCTTTTTGCCGAATTTGACGGCCCGCGCAACCGGCAGGTCTACGTGAAGGTGATGGAAGGATGAAGTATTTCGTGTTGCGTAGGACAGGTTCATCACGCGTTGACCAAACGAGACGTGAAACGTAAAACGTGAGAGCATACGATCTTTCTCACGTTTCAAGCGTCACGTTTTCTCTGTTGAAAGTTCAATCCGCTCTGAATACATTTTCCCACGGAGGAAATCCATGCAAAAACTATTTCGCACGAACCAGCCCTGGCTGCTGGTATTGATTTTGGGACTGGTGCTGGCCGCCTGTCAACCCGCCGCGCCGGCCCCAGCGGCCCAGTCTTCTGGCAGCGGTGAAACTGCATCTGCCGGGGCCAAAGAGCCGGTGGTTCTCAAATTTCTCAAATATGCCGATCCGGTGGAGGCGATTGCCTTTGCCAAAATTGAAGAGGAGTTCCGTCAGATCGAAGGCGGCAAGTGGTCGAACGTCTCCATTGCCTACGACGCGGTGGATTTCGAGAACCTCTTCCCGAAGATCGAAACATCTGTGGCAGCGGGCGTGGAACTGGATTTGATTCAGGCCGACGGCCCAGATATGAAGCACTACGCCTGGAATCAGGTGCTGCTCCCCCTGGACGAGTACTTCACCGCCGACGAGAAGGCCGCGTTTGTGCCCCAATCCATTGAGGAGGGCAGCTACAAAGGCGTTTTCTACGGCCCGCCCTTTATGCAGTCCTGTTCGCTGATGTGGTACAACGAGGAAATGACTGACGCCGCGGGTATCCAGCCGCCGCAGAATCTGGCCGATTCCTGGACAATGGCCGAGGCGCTGGATGCCTGGCAGAAGACGACCGTTGACAACGACGGCGACGGTTCGCCGGATGTGTGGGGCGTGCGCTGGGGCCAGGGAACCTGGGCCGGCGACTACGAGCAGGGCATTCTGCGCCGCTCGGCTGGCGAAAAGGGTTCGCCCACGTATGAGGGAATGGGACCGGATGGGCTGACCTTTCAGGGCTATTTCGATACGCCGGAAGCAATTGACGCGATGCAGTTCTATCAGGATATGCACCAGACCTGGAAAGTGACGCCGGTGGAGCCAATCCCCAATATTTTCCAGTCCAAGAAGGCTGCGTTTGTGGTCTACACGGACAATCTCATTGGCGAAATCAAAAATCAATATCCAGACGGTAATTTTAAACTGGGACTCACAGGTATTCCCTACTTTAAGACCCAAATCTGCCATACGGGTTCCTGGCACTACGGCATTTCGGCCAATACCAAACATTTTGACGAGGCACTGGCCTTTGTCAAATATGCGTCGAGCGCAGAGGGTTCGCGTATCTATTACGAGGCCCTGCACCAGTTGCCCGCCCGCCTGGACTTGCTCAATGAACTGCCTGAATACGACAGCTATCCCCAGTCGCTGATCAAACAGGGCTTCGAGCAGTTCGGCATCCCCCGCATCCAGACGCCGGGCTATACCGAATATCAGCAGGTCTTCGCCGAGATCGCCCAAAACGTGGCCGCTGGTGCCGATGTGGCCCAGCAGATGACCGACGGGGCCAAGCAGATCGAGCAGTTGGTGGCGAAGTATAAGGGATGGAACGAGTAAAG
>Ga0209702_10009924_pt1 | contig 10401 bp, 6 predicted proteins | sample FRY01_FD_187210 | JGI IMG/M metagenome (GOLD analysis project Ga0209702, IMG submission 187210) | Freshwater microbial communities from Lake Fryxell liftoff mats and glacier meltwater in Antarctica - FRY-01 (SPAdes) (version 2) | ecosystem: Environmental > Aquatic > Freshwater > Ice > Glacier...
CCGATGCGTTTCTTGTCAAATACTGCGGCATTTTCGAGGCTTTCGATGGTGGTTGGGCGTGGGAGCGAGACGGCAAAACCCAATCCGGCCACCGCCGCTGTGACCGCAAGAGCCTCGGCGGTGGTCATGCGACCCGAGGCAGCCGAAGCTGCAGATGCGGCGACAAGGCCCAAGGCCACCGCCTCTCCGTGCATCAGCTCATCACAGAACTGCGACTCGATGGCATGCGCGAATGTATGACCGAGGTTGAGCAACATGCGCTGATCTGCCTCATGCGGATCGGCCGCGACAATCGCCAACTTCACACTCGCCGAGCGTGCGATCAAGTCGACGAGCTGCCACTGCGCCACGGCATCGCTGCTGGCATAATTCGCTATCGCCGGAGCGAGCAGCGGCGCGATCGACGCATCGGCCAACATCGAATGCTTGAGACATTCGGCAAGACCCGCGCGAAAGACACGCGCAGGAAGCGAAGTGAGCGCGAGTGTGTCGGCGATCACAGCGGCAGGCGGCCAAAATGATCCCGCAAGATTTTTTCCAAGTCCCGCGTCTTTCAGCGCGAGATTGATTCCAGTCTTGCCACCCAGTGCGGCATCGACCATGCCAAGAAGTGTCGTGGGCACGGCAACCCATGCGATCCCACGCAAGTATGTTGCGGCGCAAAAACCAGCAATATCCGTGACGATTCCACCGCCCACGGCGATGATCATGCCGTGGCGATCCACTCCGCCCTGCAGCGCATCATCCATCACGCGCATCCATGTCGCAGCAACTTTGTTGGATTCCGTCGCGTGAATTATCGAATGCACCACGCGCACTCCACTGCCCGAGTCATTGGTCAATGAGCGTGCGACGGCAGCGGCCCATGTTTCACTCACGGCGGAATCGCAGACGATCAACAAACTCGAAGGACTCTTGCCACCTCGAAGTGCGCGAATGCGCTCGCCGACTGATGACAAAATGTCACTGCCAATAACGACCGGCGCGGTCTGCCCACCCATGCGCTGTACCAGTTCCCGTGTCATGCGCGCTCTCCTGATGTTGGCTCAAGTGATGTTGGCTCAAGTGGTGTTGGCTGAAGTGGTGTTGGCTCAAGCGAAGTTGAAATCGCCACGGTGCTTTGAGCGCGCGCATGATCTGCGACCGAGCGAATGCGGCTCGATCCACTTGCCGCCGAACGCTTGAGCATCCACCGAATCCAAATCCACGCACCAATGAGTGCGACAACCGCTGCGATGGATATCAAGCCGGAGGGAATACTCGTCGTCACTTGCGGCACGCGCACGAGTTCACGCATCGCCGAGCGTTCCATTGGCACACCGATCACAGCTTGGTATTCGCGCATGATTCCTTGGCGGTCAGCCAGACGAATCACTCCCGCGTCACGGCCCAAGATCGTCACAACCGAGCCGATGCGATATTGCGCAGTCGTCATTGCATAGACCGCGATGGGATCACCTGATTCGTCGCGGACAAACCATTCTTGGCCATCAGGATGGGTCGTGCCCAGTGGAGTGCACTGCTCCAGTTTGCCGCTGATGTGCAACCACGCACCAGCGGGAATATCGCCCCAAACAGGCCGAGATATCACCGGCAGCGATGCAACTTTCTCTGCGGTGAGAACACCGCTTGGTGCGGCAGCTGCGACTTCACGCCAGAGAGATTCAAAGCGCTCACTCGGCCAGTCTTGGGTTGTTTGGGCTTGGGTTGCTTGGGCTTGGGTTGCTTGGGAATGATTCACTCCATCACCTCAGGGGCGATGGTAGCGAAGCGATCTGATCTCTTCACTCGTTTGCCCATGCTCGCACAAGATTGAACCCATCACGCAATCGAGGACTCAGCGACAGAGTTGAACAGAGTCCCCATCAAACTTATGGACACAATCCCCAACTCGACAACAGAGATGCGAGATCGGCACCATCGGTAAATCCGTCGCCGTCGACATCGCCGCCAGCCGATCCCCAACCTGAAAGCACTAGAGCCAAGTCGATTCCATTCACCTCTTGATCATGATTGAGATCCGCTGGACATGGTGGTGGTGGCGCCTGCTGAATTTCAAACGCACCCATGTCCACGACTGGCGCGCCGCCGGTTCCAGTGTCAACCACCGATGCGATGTCGACTCGGCGTGGCAATCCGTCGCGATCGACAACGATGCCAGCTGGAATCATTGTGTTGCTGCCCGCATCAATCGCAGGCGATGTGATCTGCAAATGTAAATCGCCCGCAGCGAGATTGACAAATTGAGGATCGACATTCAAGTTGCCAGTTCCAGTCGCGCCACCTTGCACGAGCGAGTAACTCACTGTGTTCGTGCCACCCGCAGCGGTGATTTGATTGTTTGCCGTCGCGCCGCCAGCTCCAGTATTGCCCCAGAAAATGCAGTTTGCGATGGTGCTTGATCCGCTGGTGTTATAAAAACCAGCGCCCGACGACGCGGTGGATGTGTTGCCAACGAAAGTTGAATCGCGCAGAGTCACGGTGGAAGTTGTCCCGACCCACACCGCGCCACCCGAATTCGAGCTCGTCGCTTTGTTCAATCGAAAGACACAGTTGGTGATCTTCGTCTGCGAACTTCCATACGACTCAATCGCGCCCGCACGCGACGCTTGATTATTGGTGAAGGTGCATCGGTCCCAGGTGACACTCGTGGAATTCGTATCGAATGCGCCGCCATATGAACCACCCACATTGTTGGTGAAGGTGCAATCCACAAAGGTGCCTTGCGCGCCAAAGATGTATCCCGCGCCACCACCAAATGTGCAGCGATTGCCAATGAAATCGCACGAGCGCACGGTGGGAGATGCGCTGCTGAGAATGATGATGCCACCGCCCTTGTCGTAATTCGACGCGGTCGCCCCGTTGGCATTTCCGCCAGTCACGCGAAATCCATCGAGGATTGCGCCACCTCCCGCGACAGTCTGTCCAACAATGTGATACGAATTTTCCGCCATCGTGGTCGTGGTGCCATTGTCATTGCCAAGCAAATCGCCGGTCAGCGTGGTGACATTCGCGGCGACATTGCGCTCGCTCAACATCGTCTCGGTTCCAGCGAATCCGCCGTACACCGCCACGCCCGCTTTCAACGAGTGCCAGATGGTGCGACTCGTGGTCGCGGTCGCTTTGTAAGTCCCAGCCTTCACCCAAATTTGGTCGCCACTCACACTCGCGGTGAGTGCAGTCGCGACGGCGGTCGAGCCTTGATAGGCATTGGCCCATGAAGTTCCGTTGTTCAAACCGGATGCGAGCGACGCATCAACATATCGCACGGCCGCGGAGGCGGAGTGAGAAAGACATGCGAGAGTAAGCACGAACGACAACTGGATGCGTGGGAGGAACATAATGTCCTTCACCATACTCCAGTCCTGCGCAAACGCAACTTGTATTTGCGGAAATACGACCCAAATTCACTTGCGCACGCGCGACCGACCAGATAATGAGCACAATGGGATTCGAACACCCACGGATTACACGGGGATTACTGGGGATGCGAGTGAAAGCGGCGCAAAATGCGGCGCGCGTTCAAGCGATTCTGACTTGGCGGCAGTCGTCGCGGCATGGTCGAGCCCGCCAGTGGCGATTCGCGCGGGCGTGTTGGCGCTAGTCAAGGCCGGGCAAATTTCGACCTGATCAGCGCAGAATTGGACATTGATTATCTAACTTCACTTCCTTCGGTAACAAGGGATGACGCAACTTTTCTATCGACCGCGCTCTCAATCTGGTTTTCCTGTATCCATCGATCGCGCTCGTTGGGATCCGCCGCAAATTTTGATTCGAGCACCAAAGATTCTCGATATTCAGTCGCTTTGGACACCATCGTCCATTCGACCGAAAATCCGCGTTCCTCAACAATCCGCCTGATTTCCGCCACCCCAACTCGGAAGAACTCCTTTCGTTTGTTCATCTTGTTGACTCGAGTGCCCAAAAGGTGGTTGTGCAAAGCCCGTTCAAGGTTCGGAGCGTCATGCGAGTGAATCCACGCATGAACATCAAACTCAAAGGGCACACTTGCATCGCTGAGTTCGTCGATTCGCTCTTGCGGCACTAACCGGCGGGTCATACCAATTTTGTAGACATTCTCTCCGAATGATCCGACATTGGAGATGATGTAAACTTTGCCAGTTTTTGTCTGTTGGGCCATTGACATCGCTCGTTCCCCGCTAGCCAATGCCTCACGCAACTTGGCATCCTGCTCTTGGAATCTGCCTTCGTAGGCAATCCGTTGAGCCTCCATGATTTGGGTGTGCGCGGCTGTCATTCGAGATTCGACGAGTGCCCTCTCGGAGGCGCTCACTTTGGCGAGTTGCTCGGAGAGCTCCCGTTCAAACTTCGCCTTCGCCGCGAGTTCAGCGTCTGTTCTCGCCTTTGCCAATTCCGCCATGCTTCGCTCCGCCGCCGCTGCTTGCTTTGCTGCCTCTTGTTGAGCCCGCTCAAGTTCCCTTTCCACCTTCGCGTCCTCGCGAATCTGCTCTCGCACTCGACGCTGTTCCTCATTCTCTTCCTTTTTGTATTGTTGAACGAGAGATTCCCAACGCAACTCCTCGATTCTCGCCGCTAGGTACTTTTTGTCTATTCGGGCGTTACCGAAACTCTTGCTTTGGCGATTGACCAAGAGGTAGGCGTCGAGCACCATTTGCATGAGCGTGCCGATGTTGTCTGATTTCACCTTATCAAGAATTGCTTCGATTTTCCCGTTAAATGCGTCGAGGACAAAATTCTGAATCAGACCACGCTGTTCCTGATTGGGTTCATCACAGCTGGTGGCCTCGCGAGCCTTCACGAGCTGGCGGGAGAAATCTCGGGCTGATTTGAGCCGTCGACCAGCATCGGTATGGCCCGCTTCTCGCGCAAGGTCATCCAGCATTGATTGCGGGGGCATGACATACTGACTGCCGTAACCATCAACGACATTTCTGAGCGCCTCAACGGTCCGTTCAAGGTCTGTAATTTTTCCTTTAACTTCTAGCGCCTTCTGCGTCGCGTTTTCGACTCCTTCCCAGTGGCGAATCCGTTCATAGCGAGCCTGCCATCCCTTCACCTGCCCGGCCGCGCCGTTCAGTAGGAGTTTCGCCCGATTGCGTAGAGCGGTGTAAGCCTCGGTCGCCTTGGCAAGTGCGTTCTCCGCCCGATTGCGTAAAGCGGTGTGAGCCTCGGCCGCTTTGGCAAGTGCGTTCTGCTCCCGATTGCGTAAGGCGGTGTATGCCTCGGTCGCCTTGGCGACATCGATCTTCAATTGCGTTGTTTCTGCCTTCAATCGACTGTATTCGCCCCACAACTCTTCGATTTGGCGAGAGGCCGATTTAGCCAATTCACGCGAGCGAATCCAGAGGACATAGAAGCAACCGCCTGCTGCCATCGCAACAACCATTGCCGCAAGAATGAAAAGCTGAAAGCCGCTCATCGCGGAAATAATAACGCAACGAGCATCGAAGAGAGTCGCCCCCTGATCCCCTTTGCATGAAATCGTAGGCATCGGAAGCACTGCCCCCACGCTGGTAAATGGAGCGCGAATGGTGATAGATAACGGGCGTCGGGATTGCGTAATCGATCCGAGATGTCTTACTGACACGGCGCAGGTTTCTTTCCAGGGCATAGGTTGGGAGGGGTCGCCCAAATCGCCGAACGCTTGAGGAATTCGCGGAATCAAGTCAGAGGAATGAGGTCCTGGTTGACCAGATTTTCTTGCGCTGAAGTTGGACCTGAATTGAAACCAACCCGCTAACACACATCATTTCGGCTGACGGCAAGCGTGATTCCGCTAATATCGCCAACAGAAAGAGCGGGGCTACCCATGTTCGAACAAACATTCAAAAACATCGACGATTCCCTTCGAAAAGACGCTGGCTGCACCAGCGAACTCGACTACACCGAGCAATCCTCCTGGCTGCTCTTCCTCAAATATCTCGACGCGCTCGAAGTCGACAAAGCCACCGAGGCCAAACTCGACGGCAAAAAATACGCCTTCATCCTTGACAAACCCTACCGCTGGGAAAGCTGGGCCGCGCCCAAGGGCAAAGACGGCAAGATTGACCACAACACCGCGCTCGGCGGCGACGACCTCACCCAGTTCGTCAATGCCAAACTCTTTCCGTATCTCATGGGTTTCAAGCAGCGCGCCACCAGCCCGGGCACCATCGAATACAAGATCGGCGAAATCTTCGGCGAAATAAAGAACCGCATCCAGAGCGGCTACAGCCTGCGCGAGATCATCGATCACATCGACGATCTCCGCTTCGGCTCGCAGGTCGAGAAGCACGAACTCTCCCACCTCTACGAAGCCAAGATTAAAAAAATGGGCAACGCCGGGCGCAACGGCGGCGAGTATTACACCCCGCGTCCGCTCATCCGCGCCATCGTGCAAGTCACCGCCCCGCAGCTCGGCGAGCGCATCTACGACGGCGCGGTCGGCTCGGCCGGCTTTCTCTGCGAAGCCTTCGACTATCTCCGGCAGGCCAACCCCAAGCGCACCACCGCGCAGGACCGCGCCCTCCAGGAGCGCACCTTCTACGGCAAGGAAAAGAAATCCCTCGCCTATGTCATCGGCGTCATGAACATGATCCTGCACGGGATCGAAGCGCCGAACATCATCCACACCAACACCCTCACCGAAAACCTCGCCGACATTCAGGAAAAGGACCGCTATCACATCGTGCTGGCCAATCCCCCCTTCGGCGGCGCGGAACGCCCCGAAGTGCAGCAAAACTTCCCCATCCGCACCAGCGAGACCGCCTTCCTCTTCCTCCAGCACTTCATCAAAATCATCAAGGCTGGCGGACGCGGCGGCGTGGTCATCAAGAACACCTTCCTTTCCAACACCGACAACGCATCCGTGAGCTTGAGGAAACTCCTGCTCGAAAGTTGCAACCTGCACACCGTGCTCGACTGCCCTGGCGGCACGTTTCAGGGCGCAGGCGTGAAGACCGTCGTGCTCTTTTTCGAGAAGGGCGCGCCCACTCGCAAAGTGTGGTTCTATCAGCTCGACCCTGGCCGGAATATGGGCAAGACCAACCCGCTCAACGACGCCGACCTCGCCGAGTTTATCGCGTTGCAGAAGACCTTCGCCGACTCCCCCAAAAGCTGGAGCGTGGACGCCAAGACGATTGACCTCGCAACCTACGACCTCTCCGTGAAGAACCCCAACAGCGGCAAGGCCGTGACGCACCGCAGCCCGCAGGCGATCATGGCGGAAATCTCACGCGGAGACGCGGAGAGCGCGGAGATTTTGAAAAGGATCAAGGCGCTGCTCGCATGAGCGAACTCACCACCCCTGACTACCCCGCCTTCCTCACCGAAGTGAAGGCCCGCATCCGGCACGCCCAATACCAGGCGATGCGGGCGGTGAACAAGGAACTCGTCGCCCTTTACTGGGACATCGGCCAGTCCATTCACCAGAAGCAGGAGACACTTGGCTGGGGCAAAGCCGTCGTGCAAACCCTCGCCAAGGACCTCCAGATCGAGTTCCCTGGTCGCAATGGGTTCTCGGCCACCAACCTCTGGTATATGCGCCAAATTTACGCGGAATACTGGGAACGGCCAATTCTCCAATCATTGATTGGAGAAATTAGCTGGGCCAAAAATCTGGTCATCTTGGGGCGCTGCAAGGACCTGCTCCAGCGCGAGTTCTACCTCCGAGCCACCGCCCGCTTTGGTTGGACGACGGTCGTGCTCCAGCACCAGATCGACAACCAAAGTTACGAGAAATACCTCCTCAACCAGACCAGCTTTGACCAGACGCTGACGCCAGAGATTCGAAACCAAGCCATCTTGGCGGTGAAGGACGAATACACCTTCGACTTCCTCGATCTGGCCGAGGAACACTCCGAGCGGGAGCTGGAACGGGCCATCGTTCAAAACCTCCGCCGCTTCCTGTCGGAGATGGGCGGGACCTTCACCTTTATCGGCAGCCAATACCAGCTGGAGGTTGGCGGGCAGGAGTATTTCATCGATCTCCTGCTCTTTCATCGCCGCCTGCGCTGCCTCGTCGCCATCGACCTGAAAATTCGCGCCTTCGAGCCGGAGCATAAAGGCAAGATGGAGTTTTACCTGGAAGCGCTGGATGCCCGGGAGCGGATGGAGGGCGAGAACTCTCCGATTGGCATCATCATCTGCCGGGAGAAGAATCACACGGTTGTCGAGTATGCCCTGCGCACTGCGGCCCGGCCGATCGGCGTGGCGACCTACACCATCGTGCCTCAGCTCCCTGAAAATCTCCGCGACGAACTTCCCAGCCCCGAGCAGATTGCGGAACGACTGCGTTTGTGGGACAAGGAAAGGGAGGCCGCAGATGAGTGATGCTTTGACAAACTCAGCGAGCGACCGCCGAGAGCGCGGAAGTGTTGGAGAACATCAAGGGGCTGCTCGCATGAAGAAGGGGTGGGAAACCAAACGCCTCGGTGACTTTGCAGCGACCGTTTCGACCGGGCCGTTTGGCTCAGTGTTGCACAAATCAGATTACGTCGATGAAGGCGTCCCATTGGTGAATCCGACCAACATGGTTGACGAAGGCATCATCCCCGATCCTTCAAAGCTCATCGACGATGTAACGAAGCGCAGATTGAGTGGCTATGTGTTGAAAGTGGGAGACATTGTTGTTGCGCGGCGAGGTGAGATTGGCCGGTGCGCCGTGATTGGACTGGACGAGGATGGCTGGGTTTGCGGCACTGGCAGCTTCTTCATCAGGCCACTGCCGATACTCGACTCTCAGTTCTTGGCCCACCTCATTCGATCAAACGGCTACCGCGAGAAGCTGGAGCAGCTTTCGACAGGGACGACGATGAAGAACTTAAGCAACACAGCTCTTAGTGACCTCGCTATTTCAGTCCCCCCGCTCCCCGAACAACACCGAATCGTCAGCCTGCTGGACGAAGCGTTTGCCGGCCTCGCCATCGCCCAAGCCAACGCCGAAAAGAACCTCCAAAACGCCCGTGCGCTGTTTGAAAGCCACCTCCAATCCGTCTTCACCCAGCGCGGCAAAGGGTGGGTGGACACGAAGGCGGGGAAATCTGGTCAGAAAGAAAGGCAGCGTCCCGTTGATGATGCCGAGATGGCTCGGCTGCATGTCGGCTATGTGACTCGGACGGGCGGCCGAGAAGCGACTACCCGCCATATCCCCGGCCCATTGTCCCTCTCGGTCGGAATGCCGAACGCTTCACCGGAAATAGGTTGGCGATGGTCCGCGCTGACGGACGTAGCGCGACTTGAATCTGGCCACACACCGAGTAGAAGACACCCCGAATACTGGGGCGGCCCCATTCCGTGGATCGGTATTCAGGACGCTCGCATTCATCACGGGCGGCAGATCGAAAACACCGCACAAACAATCAATGAACTTGGGACTGCGAACTCGTCAGCAAGAGTGCTCCCATCAAATACCGTGTGTCTCTCCCGGACTGCGTCGGTGGGCTATGTGGTTGTGATGGGACGCCCGATGGCGACGAGCCAAGACTTTGTGAACTGGGTCTGCTCCAACAACTTAGTTCCTGACTTCTTGAAATATGTCTTCCTCGCGGAAGGTCGCGACGGGCTTCTGCGCTACGCCAGCGGCAGCGTCCACCAGACAATTTATTTTCCCGAGGCAAAGGCGTTTCACATCTGCCATCCCAGCCCAGATGAGCAACGGAGAATTGTGAAGCAATGCGACGCCCTCGCCACCGAAACCCAACGCCTCGCGCGCCACTACCAGCAAAAGCTGTCGGCGCTTGCTGCGTTGAAAAAGTCGCTGCTGCACCAAGCCTTCACCGGCGCACTCTGATGAAAGAGAGATCCCAAACTTTCTCACGCGGAGACGCGGAGAGCGCGGAGAGCGAGACAGAAAACTGCCTTTGCCCATCCTCTGTTTTCTCCGCGTCCTCCGCGCCTCCGCGTGAACCCTTTCCGGCACCTCGCAGCGTTAAAAAAGTCGCTACCGCACCAAGCCTTCTCCAGTAATATCTAAAATATTTCCATGAGCAAAGACCTTAGCAATTCAGCGGTGGACCGGCAGAACATCCTCAACAATCCGTTTGCTCTCGCCGAAATTGAAAAGGCGGCCAGCATCCGGGGCATTCCGTTCGAGGGCAAGACGGTAGTGCTCAAAGAGCAGGTGGCGACATTTTTTGAGGTCACCACTCGAACGGTAGATAACTATCTAGAAAAATTCAGCGACGAACTGCGGCAAAACGGGTATGAGCTCCTGAAAGGCAAACGCTTGCAGGACTGCAAGTTGGCGATTCTGGCCACCTTTGGTCACGAAACAGATTTCGTGACCAAAACCACCGTCCTAGGAGTGTTCAATTTTCGGGCATTCCTCAATCTCGCCATGCTGATGACGGAATCCGAACGGGCAGGACTTTTGCGGAAAGCCATTCTGGACATCGTCATTGACACCATCAACCGGCGCACGGACGGCGGTACGAAATACAT
>Ga0209702_10009925_pt1 | contig 10400 bp, 9 predicted proteins | sample FRY01_FD_187210 | JGI IMG/M metagenome (GOLD analysis project Ga0209702, IMG submission 187210) | Freshwater microbial communities from Lake Fryxell liftoff mats and glacier meltwater in Antarctica - FRY-01 (SPAdes) (version 2) | ecosystem: Environmental > Aquatic > Freshwater > Ice > Glacier...
CGGATGGTGGACATTTGGACGATTGCTCCTTGCTTGACGCAGACGACAGATGTATGTATGATACCAGTAGGTGTTTGCTGGATAGGAAATGAGAGGTGATCAAATGACTTTGGATGACATTTTGTACAATGTCCGACAACTTTCTCCGAATGATAAACTGGCGCTGATCGAAGCTACCGTTCAGATGTTGCGGGAAAAACCCGATACTGACGGCGTCAGATTCGTCGCTAAGATTGCTGCGCCATATATAACGGAAGAAATGGTCATAACGCGAGATGCGATTGAAATTGACTTTGATGAAGTGTCGGACAGGGAGTTAGACGATCTGCTGCACGCCCATTTAACCGGCCCAAACCCGGAACCCCATCAGATGCTACCCTACGGACTGTTCAAAGGGATGAACTTTACCGAAGAAGATTTCCGGGCCGCAGAATGGCATCCTTCCGCCGAGGATTTAGCCGGTGACTGACTTTTATATCGTAGATACCCACACCCTTTTGTGGTATCTGGACACCGACAAACGCTTGGGCAAAAGGGCAGCGGAGATATTGAGCGACAGGAGCGCGCGGTTTTTGTTACCTGCCATCGCGCTGGCAGAAGCACTCTTTATCCTGGAAAAGGGACGTGAGCAATACGCCATCAGCGAAAGAAAAATGCTTGCCAGCGTCCGGGCCGATTCCCGCATCCGAGTGGTTGCGTTAAGTCAGCGTATTCTCGACCTGACGTTGAAGTGCAAAGCCATTGATGAAATGCACGACCGCCAAATCGTTGCTACGACATTGCTGGCAGAGGAAGCCGGATTCAACACCGCCATCCTCACCCGCGACGCCAACATCACCCAATCCGGTCTCGTCGCCTGCGTTTGGTAACTTCCAATGGGTCGGAATACCATTCCGACCTACACTCAATCCCTTACAAACCGCCCCGCTCCTCCGCAAAAGCCATCACTTCCTCATACGTGGGCATAAAGTTGGCGCAGCCGTGCTTTGTCACCACAATCGCGCCGCAGGCGTTGCCCAGTCGGGCCGACTTGCGCCAGTCCCAGCCGTGGACGTAGCCGTAAATGAAGCCCGCGCCGAAGGCATCCCCCGCGCCGAGAATATTGTAGATGTCCACCGGGAAACCCGGCGCTTCGATGACTGTACCGTCCGCCAAATGGATGCGTGCCCCCAGCGCGCCCACCTTTTGCACCACTGCCTTTGGCCCTAAAGAAAGAATTGTGCGGATGGCGGCGAGCGCGTCGCCCTCCACTTTGGCGTCGGATATCTGAGAATGGGTCAGGTTCACCTGGCTGGCATCGCTCAGAACCGTCGCCTTGATTTCGTCGTCCGTGCCGATGACCACATCCACCGAATGGAGGACCGAGCGCACGACGACGCCGAAAGCGCGTGGGTCGTGCCACTGGTTGGGGCGAAAGTCCAGGTCGAGAATCACATCCGTACCGGCGCGACGGGCGATTTCCGCGCCGTGCATTGTGGCGCTGCGGCTCGGCTCTTTGCACAGATTCGTCCCAGCAAACTGGAAAACCTTGGCGTCGGCAATCGGCGCGGCCAGCACGTCGTCAATCGTCAGTTCGATGTCCGCGCAATTGTCCCGGTAGTAGACGAGCGGGAATTTGTCCGGCGGCTCGATGCCCAGCACGACCGCGCTGGTGCGGTGGCCCGGCTTGCGTACAGTCCAGGTGGTGTCCACGCCCTCTTTGTCCAGAAAAGTCTGGATAAAATCGCCCACCGGGTCCACGCCCAGGCCGGTGAGCAGGGCCGTCTTCAACCCCAGCCGCCGCCCGCCCACGCTGATATTCGTGGGCGATCCGCCCACATAAGCGGCAAAGCTGGTGATTTCGGGAAAGGGCGCGCCCACGTCGTTGCTGTAAAGATCAATCGACGAGCGGCCCATATGCAGGGAGTCGTAAGTGCGGGAGGAGGGTGGGGTCATTGGTTTGCCTCGTGAATAGAGTGGGGGATTTCACAAGGCAAAAGTCAAAAAGAGAAGGCAAAAATGTCGTGTGCCGCCGACTTTTGCCTTTCCCTTTTGACTTTTGCCTTCATTAGTAGAGCGGCAGCCGTTCATCGATTCTCGTGTAGTTGTGCTTGACCCACGAGTAATTTGGATCGTCCTGATTCGCCAGACTCTGCGCGCTGCCCGCGAGAACGTTCAGATAATACGTCGTGTAGCCGGGCATACTCACCACCGGATGGTAGCCTTCGGGGACGAGTACGGCTTCGTTGTGGCCGACCCGCACCAGCGCGTCGATAGGCTGGCCCGCCTGCTGCAAGGGAGAGTTCTCGTCGGTATAAACCCGCTGATAGGCGAAGCCTTCGGGCCGGTCCATGCGGTAAAAGTAGACTTCTTCCAAATCAGCTTCGATGAGATTACCGTCGGCATCTTCGATGTGAACGTCGTGCTTGTGGGGCGGATAGCTGCTCCAATTGCCGCTGGGGGTGTAGACCTCCACCAGCACCAGCCGGTGGACGGGCGAACCGGGGGGCAGCAGGTCGTTGATCTGACGGCTCACATTGTCGCCACCGCGCACACCGGACGGCACATTCTCCGGGCGGATCAGCCAGGGGTCGTGATCCTCGTCCGTGGCAACCCACGTGGCTGCAAACTCGCCTGCTTCCTCGGCGATGACGGTCAGTTGGGTGTGACGGGGCAGATAAAGGGCGTGGGCCGCGCTGGTAAAGACATTTTTCCGTCCGCCGATGCCCGTCCATTCGCCCCGGTTGGACGAAACGCTGTAGCGCCCGGTCAGGTTGACGAGGGCAAATTCGTTCCCGCCCGTATCAAAAGACCAGCTTTCCCCCTTCGCCAATCGCCGGGCCTGGAAAGAAATGTAGTCCCAGCCCGCGCTTTTCGGGGTGATGGAAAGAATCAGATTGGGATCGCTGGGGTCATTCTCGCTGCGTACCAGAACCGTCTCTGCTGTGTACTTCATCGCAAACCTCGTCTGTAAAGAATCCGTGGAAATCCGTTATGCCCGTGTCAATCCGTATGCTTCTTTTCTACGCCGCGCGCCGGGCAAAGTATAGATAATCCAACTGTTCGGTGGGATGTCTCAACTGGTAGAGAATTGGCGTCATCTGGGAGCGGTGTTCGGTGGCGTGGTTCATCACGTGGCGCAGCAGGTCGTCGAGCGCAAACTGATAGCGTTTTCCGGCTGTATCGGCGTACTGAAAATTGGCTGCCAATTGCTCATCGGTCAAGCTTTCTACATACGCTCGAAACTCGGCCCGCAGGGGATCCCAGCGGCGGCGCAAATCGGTCACATCCGCCACACTTTCCCGTGACGGCAATGCAGAAGGTGAGACACCGCGGAGGCGTTGCAGCCAAATCCAATCGGCCCCGAAGGCGTGGACGGCCAGCCCGTGCAGGGAATGCCAGAAGAAGGGGCGCTCGGCGAAATACGCCTCTTCCGGCAGCGCGGCCAGACTGGGAAAGACCCGCTGCCACGCCCATTCATTGTACTCGAACATCCGTTGGATTGCACTCTTTGGCATGGAAAACTCCCTCGATACCGATGCTGCCCAATGACCGAATCATCCAATCACCAGATGCAATCGGTCATTGGATGATTCGGTCATTGGCTGCGGTTTCGTAACAATTGTGGCAGTTGCCGGCTAATACCCCAACGACTTATTCACCACATTTTCCAGGGGTTCGCCAGCCAAAAAGTGGCGCAGATTCGTCTGCATCATCTGCATCACATTGGCGTGGGTCTGGCGGGATGTGGGCGAACAGTGGGGGGTGATGAAGAGGCGGGGTGCATCCCACAGGGGATTGTCAGCGGGCAGGGGTTCGACGTCCGCCACGTCCAGAGCCGCGCCCAGCAGTCGCCCGCTTTTGAGCGTCTCGACAAGTGCAGACTCGTTGACAATGCCGCCCCGGGAGACGACCATAAAAATCGCCGAATCCTTCAGCAATTCCAACTCCCGCGCCCCGATCATTCCGCGCGTTTCAGGGGTTATGGGCACAGTCACAATTACCACATCGGATTTTTCCAGCAGACTGTCCAGTCCATCCAGCAGCCCCAACTCGCTCACGTAATCGGGTTTGGCGACGGGGTGCGCGTCCACTGCGATCACATTCATCTCGAAGGCTGCGGCGCGCGAGGCGATGTTGCGCCCGATATTGCCCAGGCCGACGATACCCATTGTCAGCCCGGCCAGGCCAGTGAAGGACAGGTCGGCGCCCCGAATCCACTCGTGGCGTTTCTGCGCTGCGTAGAGTTCGTCGAAGCGGCGGGCCAGGTGTACCAGCATCCCAAAGGTGTGCTCGGCGATGGTGCTGGCGTGCGCGCCCCGTGTGTTGGTGACGGTAATGTCGGTGGCAGGCAGGCCGGGTGCGTTGCGCATCCATTCCACACCCGCGCTGGATGACTGAATCCATTTCAGATTCTTCAGCCCTTCCAGCAATTGCTGATCAACGCTGCCGAAAGCAGCCTCGGCGTCTGCGCCAACGGCAATGATCTCCTCCGGCGTGTCACCGCTGACAAATTCGACTTGGGGGAAGGCATCGCGGAACATTTCCACGTAATGACCTACCCAGGCTTGTGTAATCACGACTTTCATTGGGATTTCCTCCGGGTTTTATTGGTGTGGGGAAGCTGGAACGAGAAAACTGCTTATCCGCCTCTCGGACGGGCAGGCGTCACTATAGCACAGGATGGGTGGCTGCTCAACCAGCGAAAACCTCACACCACCTGATTTCTCAGTTCCTCCCGCCCCTCCCACAACCTGCCCAAATTCTCCAGCAGAATATCCAGCACATTCTCCTCATACATCCGCGTCTCGCCCGCGGTGTGGGGGGTGATGAGCAGATTCTCCACATCCCAGAAGGGGGAGTCGGCGGGCAGAGGTTCGTCCCAGAAGTGGTCGATGGCCGCGCCCGCGATTGTGCCATTTTTCAGGGCAGCCAACAGAGCCGGTTCATCCACACAGCGCCCCCGTGCCATATTAATGAGGTATGCGCCGGGTTTCATCGCAGCGAAGACGGGCGCATCGATAAGATTCGTTGTCGCTGGTGTCAGCGGGCAGGTGAGGGCCACAAAGTCGGCCTGGGGCAGCAGTTCGATCAGACGATCCGGCGTGTGTACTTCGTCCGCCACGCCCTGCGCTGTGGACGGGTCGCGCTTTGTGGCGATCACCCGCATATCGAAGGCTTTCGCCAGCTTTGCCAGCCGGGAGCCAATCGCGCCCAGCCCGACAATCAATAGCGTCTTGCCGCCCAGTTCATCTTCCCGCCGGGAGAGATCGGAGATCATTCCCCGCCAGATGTGCTGGCGCTGGTTGTCCCGCCCGGTGTGGATGTGGCGGGCCAGGCCCAGAATGCAGGCCATTGCGTGTTCGCTGACAGCGTTGCGGTTGACGCCGCTGGCATTGGCCAGGCGGATGCCCCGCGCGCCCAGCGCCGCCTGGTCAAACTGGTCCACGCCCGCGCCGATGGACTGGATAAAGCGCAGTTTGGGCGCGTGTTCCAGCAAACTGTTCTGCCAGAAACCAGAGATGACCAGCACATCCGCTTCGGGCAGCCGCTCGGCCAGCTCCTGGCGCGACCAGACCTGAAAGTGGCGAAGCCCTGTGTTGCGTGCGGCAAAGGTGGATTCCATCTGATAGGCCACGTGGGCGAAGCAGATGGTCAGATCGGTGGAGGGGGAAAAAGAGGTAGCCATCGGTATATCGTCCTTCTCGTTGTGGTTGAAAGGTGAAAGGTGAGATCGTTCGGTAATCTCACCTTTCACCTCTCATTTTTGTGGCTCTTTGGGATTTCAGGGGGTTGACAAGAAAACCCCACCCTAACCCTCCCCAGTTTGGGGAGGGAACTCTTCTCTCGTTGACGAAATGACAGCTCCTCCCCCAGCATGGGGGAGGTTGGGTGGGGGTAAAATTTGTCAACCCCCTGAAATCCCGTTGAACCCACAAAGTCAAGTACCACCACCAATTGTACATTAAAAATCAAACAGGTAATAAGCTAGTGTAACGAAGAAGAGGGCGGGAGCCGTGGGCAAACTGGTCAAGAAGATCAGCCACGACTTGCCTGAGCAGGAAATAGTCGTGTGCGAATTCGTGACCACGCAAAACATCGGCTTTCAGCCAACGCCAGCGCTTTTCAATCGGATTGAGCCAACTGGCATAGGTGGGTGGGTAGACCGGTTGAATGTTGAGTCTTTCCGCTGTGACCAAAACGTTGTCGCTGTAGTGAAATTGCAGTTGTCCTGCACGACAAAGAGATGTACAAAATGGGGGGGGCTGGGAGGGAGTTACTCCTCCACCTCCGGCGCGAAGGCCAACGCCAGCGCGGCCCCACTCACCTCTTCATAGACCGCCACGAGCTGGTCGTAGGTTTCCAGGCTGTCCGTGCGAAAGGGGGGATGGCCCAGGCGGCGCAGGAGGGCCAGGCGGATGGTGGGCGGGCTGATGTGGTGGTGCAGGTCGGCCAACTGCTTGCCCCGTCCCCAAAAATTGTCGATCTGCGTGGAGAGGGGCAGGGCCGTGGGGCTGTTCTCCTGCAAAGAGGTGACGCCAGCATAGCCAGCCGCCGGCGCGACCAACAGTCCCTCCCCCGCTGCGGGGCGGTGTCCTGAGCCTGTCGAAGGGGAGGCCAGGTGGGGGTTGCGGCGCTGACGCATGGCCTGCAACACCTGCTGGCGATCCCGCCCGCGCAGACGAAAGAGCAGCCAGGGGTCCTCGTCCAGCATCTGGCCCATCACAAAAAGCACAGCGGAGACGTGCTTGCAGGGCTGCTCCCAGCCCGCACAGACCGAACAGTTGGCCTCAATCTCATAGCGCCCCGCGGGCAGCAGGTGGACGCCCTCCTCCCGAAAGCGCTCGTCGATAGAGTGGGGCAGATCACCGGCCAGCAGTTGGGCCGCGTAGAGCGCCTGGCCGCTGAGCGAATCCAACACCCGGTTCCAGGCGTCGTCGTCGTGGGTGTTCAGCAGCACCTCCACATCGCAGACGCCCAAATCCCCATCCTGCACCTGAGCCGTCACCCGGCCCACCTGCACCTCCACCGCGGTCACCCGCCCGCGGCGGGCGTGGGAGCGCCCCCGGCGCATATCGTAGCCCAATTCGTCCATCAGCCCGTGCCAGCGCTCGGACCAGACCGCGCCGTTCGACGCAAAGAGTGCGTTCGTCATCAGCCGATCACCTCTTCCTCAATTTCGTCCCGGCGCAGGGTGAGCATCTGGCGCAACTGATCCGTGTCCAGTTCTGACAGCCAGTCCTCGCCGTTGCCCACAATCGACTCGGCCAAGGACTGCTTGCTCTCGATCAGCTCGTGGATGCGCTCTTCCAGCGTGCCAGCCACCACAAATTTGTAGACCTGCACCGAGCGCTTCTGGCCGATGCGGAAGGCCCGGTCCGTGGCCTGGTTCTCCACCGCGGGGTTCCACCAGCGGTCAAAGTGGAAGACGTGATTGGCCCGTGTCAGATTCAGCCCCACGCCGCCAGCGCGCAGGCTGAGAATAAAGATGGACGGCCCGCCGGTTTCCGCCTGGAAAGCCTGCACCATCTGATCCCGCTTGACCGCGGGCGTGCCCCCGTGCAGGAATAGCACATCCCGGCCAAAGCTCTCCTCCAAATGGGTCTTGAGCAGATGGCCCATCTGGACAAATTGGGTGAAGATCAGCGCCCGGTCGTCCACACTCAGCGCCTCTTCCACCATCGCGGTCAGGCGGCTCAGTTTGCCGCTACGCCCGATAAGGGGTTTCTGCTGGCCCAGATAGTGGGCCGGGTGGTTGCAGACCTGCTTCAATCTGAGCAGCAGACTGAGTACCAGCCCCCGGCGCTGGATGCCCTCGCTGCTCTCCACCCGCTCCATCGTCTCCGTCACAACCCTATTGTAGAGTTTGGCCTGCTCTTTGGAGAGGGGGCAATAGACGATCATTTCGTTCTTTTCGGGCAGGTCGGTGATAATCGTCGGGTCGGTCTTCAGGCGGCGCAGGAGGAAGGGCTGCACCAGACGGCGCAGTTCCGCCGCGGTGGCCTCGTCGTTGTAGCGTTCGATGGGCAGCACGAACTGCTGGCGGAAGCTCTCCCGGCTGCCCAAATAGCCGGGGTTGAGAAATTCCATCAGACTCCACAATTCCAGCAGCCGGTTCTCCACAGGCGTACCGGTGAGGGCGATGCGGCTGGCCGCGGGGATGCGGCGCACGGCTTGGGTCTGCTTGGCCGCGGGGTTTTTAATGTTCTGGGCCTCGTCCAGAATCAGCGTACTCCACTCGGTCTCGACCAACAGTTCGATGTCCCGCCGGGCCGTGCCATAGCTGGTGACGACCAAATCGTGTTCGGCCAAAGCGGTGGCAAACTCGGCCCCGTCCAGCCGCCCGCTGCCGTGATGCACCATCGCCCGCAGGGTCGGGGCAAAGCGGTCGATCTCGTGCCGCCAGTTGGCGACGACGCTCGTCGGGCAGATGAGCAGCGTGGGCGGCAGCGTCTCCCCCTGGGCCGCGGCCACAAAGCGGGCGTGCAGCAGCAGGCCGATGGCCTCAATCGTCTTGCCCAGCCCCATATCGTCGGCCAGACACGCGCCCAGCCCCAGGCGGCGCAGATACCAGAGCCAGCCCGCGCCCCGGCGCTGATAGGGGCGCAATGTGCCGATAAAGCCCTCCGGTTCGGCCAGTTCCTCCATCGACCCCGCATCCCGCAGCCGCTGCAAGACCTCATCCAGCCAGCCTTCGATCTCCACCGTATCCAGGGGCAGCGCTTCGGGGATCTTCTCCCCGTAGGTCGGACTGACAGTCCGACCCGCGACAGGCGGACTAACAGTCCGCCCTACGAATGATTGGGCCATGCGCATGGCCTGGAGCAGATTCGTCTGCCCTTCGGCCTGATTGCCCTGCAAAAAGCCTCTCGCCGCGGCCACCTGCGCCGGTTCCAGTTCCAGCCAGCGCCCGCGAATGTTGACCAGGGGCGACTGCATGGCGGTCAGATTCTCGAATTCGTCCTGATTCAGCGCATCGTCGCCCAGTGTCAGTTCCCAGCGGTAACGGATCAGACTGTTGAGGGTCAGCGCTCCATTCTTTTGCGCGTCTCGCGCTTCGCCGTACTGTTGTTCATCATTGCCGTTGAGATGCCCCGGCCTGTCGCTGAAAAGGCGCAGACGCAGCCCCAGCCGGGAGCGTCCCCGCTGCTGCCACCAGTCGGGCAGGATCAGCCCAAAGCCGCTGCTTTCCAGCAACGGGCCGATCTCCCGCAAAAATTGGTGAGCCTCGGCGGTTGTGAGCAAAGCCATCTCCGGGCGGGAGGTGCGCAGGCTCTCTTTGATGGGCGGGAAGAGACGGCTGGCGATGCCCAGCCCGGCCAGCAGCCGTTCCTGGGGCTGGTCAAAGCGCATCTCGCCCAGACGCAGGCTGGGCTTCTGCTCCTGCCAGACCTGTTGGGCCGAAACCATCAGTTCTGAATCGGCGCGGGCCTGAAGAAAATAGCGCAGAATCCAGCGGGTCGGGTTCTGCGCGTCCGGTGCTTCCAGGCCAAAAGCCACCCGAAACTGGGCGTCGGCAGCCGATGCGTGAAGCTGCTCGATCCAGCCGATCCACTCCTGGAAAAGGGTGTGAGCGGGCTGGGGCGGCAGCGCAACTGTCGTCTGGGCGGAGAGCAGGCTTGCCATCCACTGGCGCGCGGGCGACGGCTCGGCCCGGAGCCGGTCGGTTGAGCTTGCGGTGTCCTGAGCCTGCCGAAGGGTCGAAACCCCGGCGAAGGGCGCGGCCCAATGGCGCACGGCCTGATCCACCAGCGCGGCGATGAAATGTTCGGTGAGCAGACCGGGCGAGAGGGCCAGGTCCAGGCTTTCCAGATTGTAGGCGCGGCAGATGGGGGGCATAGCCTCGACCAGTGCCTCCACCCGGCGGCGCAGGATCGGGTCGAGCATTTGGGGCTGCCAGAGGGCCTGAAAACGCCCATTGCTGTCGGCCAGCAGACCGGGCAGCAGGTGTTGGCCGGCCAGAATTTCCAGGACGGTTTTGGCCGCGTGGCTCCAAAAGCGCAGATCGTTGCCCAGGCGGGCGTGGCGCAGGGGCGAACTCGGCTCGGTGGCGTCGATGAGGCTCTGGCTGCTCAGACGGCTGAGAAAGGTGAGGGCGTGGAAGGGTTCCAGCGTCAGGCCGGTGACCTGCCAGGGGGAGAGAAAGGCCGGTCCCGTCTCGCCGCCGCTGAGGGACGAGACACCCTTCTGGAAGGAGCCGAGACGAGTCAGCGGGTGTCCGTGCTGGGTGGGCAGCCAGACCAGCGCGTTGCTGGGGGTGCTGTCGGTCTCCTCGGCGGTGGCGAGTTGGCGCACCATCTGGCGGAACTCGCCCACAGCCAACTGGCCCGGATGGGAAGGCACTTTGGCGGCGCGGCTGCGTCCCCCGTTGCTCTCTTTGCCGTTCTCTTTGCCGTTCTCTTTACCGTTCTCTTTACCGT
>Ga0209702_10009926_pt1 | contig 10399 bp, 10 predicted proteins | sample FRY01_FD_187210 | JGI IMG/M metagenome (GOLD analysis project Ga0209702, IMG submission 187210) | Freshwater microbial communities from Lake Fryxell liftoff mats and glacier meltwater in Antarctica - FRY-01 (SPAdes) (version 2) | ecosystem: Environmental > Aquatic > Freshwater > Ice > Glacier...
GAAGGCGCAAGCGAAGTTTAGGAAGGATGACACCAGTTGAATATGAAGCAGCACATGAAATGCTTGACAAGGAATTACTTGTTGCGTGAAACTACATACACCTGTCAACTAAACCGACAGCAGCGCCGTACCTCTATTCCTTAAAACGCGATTAAAACTTTCGCTCAATCCAAACTTGCCAAAATGCACGGAATAGCAACATTTTTGTCAACGAAATACGCCGCGCAAACTCTGTGATAGCCATAAACTATGGTTAAAGGGCGTGCATTCGTTTCAGAAGCACGTACCAATAAAACTGGCGCAATTGCCTCACCTCGAGTCATTTTCCCGATAGCAGCAGCGACATGAAAATCATCTTCGGAGAGAATTGTCAATTCTGATGCCCTCAGAATATCAGTCGCTTTATGCCAAACTATTTCGGAATTTTGGAATTGATTCATTATTTTTGAAATTGGCTCAGGAGCAAAAGTAAGTGAAAGAAAACCTGCAGCAGGCACTAAATCACTGGCCGGTAAACTTTGATTCCAATTAATCATAATGCAAATGATTTTCTGACGGCCGACTCCAGTTGCGTTTGTACAGTCTCCATATGATCTCGAATAATCCTATTTGCTATTATCGGATAACCTTTTTTGATGTTATCAAATATTAATTGATGAATCTCTATATTAGCGCAAAAATCTTTGCCTGGGTTCAAAGCAACGTTTTGAGTAAGTTGAAAACTATGTTGTAACAAAGCCGATAGCGAAGAGTAAAATAAAGATATCGTGACGTTATGGCAAGCATCAACTAAAGATTTGTGGAATTCCAAATCGGCAACTTGATATTGCCTTACTAAGGCACCGATATCACTTTCCGTGCGCCGATTGGATTCAATTTCTTGAGCCAGCTCATTCATTTGGAATAACGCAATTTTTGGTTTTTCAAGATCAAGACTATTATGGTTAGAAGCAGCTATCGATGCAGCTTCGGTTTCAAGCGCCATCCTCACGTGGCATAAATCTCTGAACCAATTAACATTAGACGTGGCACGTGTTGTCACTACGTACTGAAGCAAGTTGCTGTGTTCTGATGCGATACGTGAGCGTCTTCCTTTGCTGGACGAAACTAACGTTTGTCCTATGAGAATCTTCATGGCTTCGCGAATCTTAAGTCTACTAACGTCGAAGTGCGTGGCTAGAGAGTTTTCTGATGGAAGTGATTCGCCTACTGTTCTATTTTCAATGAATTCATGATGAATCGCAATTACCAAGTCCTCTGGCTTCATATTGAACCCACCCTTAACTAACGAGAAGAAGAACTACCCCCACAAACCTAGGTTAATCCAATTTCATATGATTTCATAGAGCAAAATTGAGCGTAAATTCTTGAATGCTATGAACCTGTCATATATCTTGAGTGTCAGAGGTGTAGTAAAATAAGAAATTGAAAGATTTTCAAAGTGTAATTTATTTTTCGACGACAGAAATTTAGAGTGAGGGAACTATTTTGAATTCACGAGTGCCCCTTTTGCAAATGGAGAAAGTATCAAAGAAGTTCGGCGGTGTAAATGCCTTACGAAATGCTTCATTTAGATTAGAAGTTGGTGAGATTCACGCTCTTATGGGGGCTAATGGGGCTGGCAAGTCGACACTAATAAAATTACTTTGTGGTGTTCATCAATGCGATTCGGGAACAATCACTTTATATGGCGAGGTTGCCGAGCCCGCAAATCCTTTTGAATCCCAGAGATTGGGTATTGGGTATGTTCCCCAAGAAATTGCTGTTCAGCCATATATGTCCGTGGCTGAGAATATATTTTTAGGGAATCAACCGACAAAGAGGAATCACCTAATTGACTTCCAATCGATGAATTCTGGAGCTGAAAAATTACTTACGGAACTTGGAATTGTTATCGATTCTAATACTTTAGGAAACCAGCTTTCCATCGCAGAGAAGCAATTGATAACTATTGCTAAAGCAATAGCACTAAATAGTAAGATTCTTATCCTGGATGAGGCCACCTCTGCTTTAACTTCAAAAGAAACCAAGCGTTTGTTTCAAATTATCCGCACATTGAGTGATAAAGGTATTGGAATAATTTTCGTTACTCATCGGCTTGAGGAAATATTTGAGATATGCGATACCGCAACAATTTTTCGAGACGGAGAAACTGTCGCAACTCGGCCTATAGCCGAATTAGATATTAGAGAACTAATTTACTTAATGATGGGTCAAAATGTTCAAAGGCAAGGTGCCATTCAAAGGTTAGAGAATCCATCGAGATTGATGCGAGTATCGAACCTCTCTGTTGAAAACATCCTATTTGACATTACTTTTGATCTCCACAAAGGCGAAATATTAGGTTTGGCTGGCTTAGTAGGTTCGGGTCGGACGGAATTAGTTCGAAGTATTTTTGGAGATCTAAAAATCGATTCCGGCGTTATTGAAATTGAGGGTCAACAAGTTGAAATCAAACAAGTATCGGATGCAATTAAACTAGGGATTGGGTTGGTACCCGAGGATAGAAAAAGTCAAGGATTAATTCTCAAATTTTCTATTAAGAAGAATATAGGACTTGTAATTCTGAGTAAATTACGGTTGAAAGGTTTTATTAATGCTTCAAAAGAAAGAGAGGTTGCTGAGGAGTACACGAGCAGGCTTGCGATCAAAACTAAGAATGTTGAACAGAGCACCGACACCCTAAGCGGGGGAAATCAACAGAGGGTCGTCTTGGCCAAGTGGCTTGCAATGAATCCTAAAATACTCTTGGTTGATGAACCAACACGAGGAGTAGACATCGCCGCGAAAGCTGAAATACATAGAATTCTGATCGAATTAGCAAGGTCAGGAGTTGGGATTGTGGTGGTTTCTTCGGAAATGGATGAATTGATTCAAGTTTGTAACCGTATTTTGGTCATCAGAAATGGGCGAATAAATAAATCCTTTTTTAATGATGAAGCCAATGCTCTCAATTTGATGGAAGCAGCAGCAGTAGATATGGATAATTCTACGAGCGGGAATATCAAATGAGCAGAAACGACATGAAGTTGAGCAACAGCAAGCGGGAACATTCAGTCTTACGCTGGTTGGGGCTCCTTCGAATGCAAGTGGCGTTAATACTTTTTATTATCTTGATTGTTATCGGTTCGGTATTATCAGATGTATTTCTGACACCGAATAATCTATTGAACATTCTTTGGGCTGTTTCAGTATTGGGCATTGTGGCTTTGGGGCAATGTATTTTGATAATTGCGTGCAGATTTGATATGTCAGTTGCGTACTCCGTAGGACTCTGTGGAATTATAACCGTGGTGGTTCAGAATCACGGGGTATCACTTTTTCCTTCAGTCATAATTGGGTTATTGAGTGGGTTGCTTATAGGGAGCGTAAACGGGCTAATTTGCGTACGAACGAAGGCGAATCCATTCTTAGTAACCTTAGGGACTGGGATATTCATGTACGCAACCTCACTAGCAATAACTAAATCTCAAACGGTATATACACCCATAGATGACTTTAAATTACTTGGGCGTGCGAAATTGTTCGGAACCGTTCAATACTCCATTCTTATCTTTCTGGGGCTTGCAATAATCTTGGAAATAGTGCTCAGATACACAAAATTTGGTAGAGGCCTGTTTGTAATTGGATTAAATGAAAAAGTCGGTACTTTATCTGGCTTCTCGACGTCACGAATAAGCATGGCAGCCTTCGTTATTTGTGGATTCACCGCTGCAATTGGCAGTCTCATAATAACTTCACGAAACGGAAGTACCGTTGCAAATGTTGGTATGGGAATGGAGTTTGATTCGATAATAGCCGTTGTGCTTGGTGGTACAAGTCTATTCGGAGGGAGTGGCGGTGCAATAAGAACCGTCGTCGGAGTTCTTACTCTTGGCGTTTTGAACAACCTCATGGTTTTGATGAATATTCCAACAGAAAATCAACAAATAGTAAAGGGAACAATATTTCTCTTGATTGTTTGGCTCGATAGCTTGCTGAGGAATAAGAAATGAATTCAGTGAAAAGATATCTTTCCTTATTCTTTAAACAAACGCCTGGCGTGCTATTTTTTGGCGTTTTTATATTTTTCTCAATTTTGTTGAAGGATACATTCTTAAGCATTTACACTTTAACGAATATTGCAAGACAGGTATCGATAGATGTACCAATTGTTATGGGACAGGCCATAGTGTTGATTGCAGGCGGGATCGACATTTCCGTGGGATCAGTAATGGCCATGTCCGCTGTAATTGTAATTTCGACACAACAATATGGAATGATTCTTTCGATTGTCTTCGCTTTACTATTTGGTGTATGTATAGGTTTGATAAATGGATTTCTAGTGACCAAGGCGAAAATCGTTCCGTTTATTGCCACTTTGGGAACCATGAGTATCGTGCGTGGTCTTGTTTTGGTTACAACGGACCAACGCTCAATTATGGGGACTATTCCACGTTTTGAAATTCTCGGCAATGGAAATTTTTGGATAATTCCTGGACCATTCATAATCGCGATGGTATTGCTGTTTATCCTGCATCAATTTCTTAAGAAGACAAAAAAAGGAAGAAACTTATATGCACTTGGTGGCGATCCAGAAAATGCATTTCTGTCCGGCATACCTATGCTAAGCACAAAATTTACGCCGTACATAATTTGCAGCCTATTGGCCTCTGTCTCAGGAATTCTTCTTGCCTCGAGGATAAATTCTGCAAACCCACAACTTGGCATGGATACCGCGTTAGCCAGTATTGCAGCGGCAATAATCGGCGGAGCTAGTTTATTAGGCGGACGTGGATCAGTCATTGGGGCTGTTTTGGGGATTTCTGTTCTTGGAATCTTGAGTACAGGAATGAATTTGCTGGGGGTTGTTACATACGCTCAAATAGCAGTGAAGTCTGCGCTCTTCGTTATTGTGGTCGTGATTGATGCAGTAATTGTTTCCAAAAGAATTTCCAAGCGACGAAAATAAGTTGTCATATATCTTTGCTTGTATGACAACTATTTAAATACGAATATGTATATGTATTTGAAAGATTCAACCCTATGATTCATTAACTACGTATCTTGTCTTTTCTTTCGGAAAATGAAAGATGCCAGTATCGAAAATAGTGAAAGGTGAAAAAGTGAATTATAAAAAAGTGATTGCTCTTACTACCGCGATTGTCATGTCTTCATTCGCACTCTCGAGTACAGTTGCTCAGGCAGTTCCGAAAAGTTGGAGTTTGTGTGTGGTACACAACAATGCAGATCATCCATCGATTACTGCTTTAACAAAAGGTGTTGTCGCTGAAGCGCCTCTTTTCAAGGCAAAAGTGAAATTTTTTGATCCCGCCAATGATCCTCAAAAACAAGTTTCGATGATTGAAGATTGCATTGCAGCTAAAGCAAATGTCATTGCGGTAAATGCCGTCGATCCTGTCGCTGTAATCCCAGCCATTAAAAAGGCAAAGGCGAAAGGTATAAAAGTTATTACCGTTAATGCTAACGTGGACGCTTCTGGAAGTGACTACGTCGATGGATTTATTGGTTCACAATCCTTCGATCAAGGTTACGCAGTAGGACTAATGATCTCTAAGGCCCTTAATAAGAAGGGAAATATTGTTCTCATCACTGGTAACCCAGGTCAAACAGATGCAGTAAATCGAACTGCTGGGATGCAAAAAGCGTTTACTGATCAAGGCGCGTCTATAAAGGTACTTGCTGAGCAGACTGGTAAATGGAGCAAGGACGAAGCATCCAAAGTAATGACGGACATGCTTACCAGGTATTCATCCATTGATGCAGTTTTTGGCCACGATGACCCAATGGCCCTTGGTGCACTTCAAGCAATTAATGCGGCAGGCCGTAAGGGCATTAAAGTTTTTGGAGTGAATGGAAACAAGGAAGCATGTACCGCAATTAAGGCTGGAGAAATGTATGGAACAGCTCTCCAACTGAGTTATTTGGTCGGCGTGTATTCCGTTCGTGCAGCTTATGACCTAATGCAGGGCCGGTTAATACCCGCCCAGACATTGGCTCCTACTGCCCCTGTAACTCCATCGAATGTTAAAAAATGGATGCCTCAGTGTTGGTAGACGTAGTTAGTAAGTAAGTAATAGCAGAACAGTGCCAATTGAATTATTGGCACTGTTCTGTACACAAAATTTAAGTGTATGAGTTAGGAACCCATGAGTTTTCAACTGACAGAAAAATATTTTACGTGCCCGGAAAATTTCAATCTCACGATAAATGAAATTAATTTTCCTAGAAGAGTAGTCACTGGTTATGGTGCCAGTAAGATGATTAGTTTTGAGGTAAAAAAATTTGGAAGCAGTGCTCTAATCATTACGCACGCTCCGGGACGATTCACGTCTACGGGGATTCTGTCTGAGATTCTCGCAGATCTTAAAGGCGATGGAGTGAGATACGAAATAATTACGTATCAAGAGATTGCGACAACCGATGAGATTGATCAAGCTGCTGCCATTGTTGCCTTAAAAGATTTTTCTGTAGTCCTATGCATAGGTGGCGGAACCATCCTTGATGCAGGCAAGGCGATTAGTCTGGTTGCCGCTAATCCAGGAGGCTGTGAAGACTATATGTTCGGTCGGATACAACCGATACGTGAAGGTTTACCGATTATTGCTGTGCCGACCACAGCTGGTTCGGGTTCTGAATCCACGACCGTCTCAGTCATCCGTAATAAGAAGTTAGGGTTGATAAAGAGCTTGAATCACATTTATATGTTGCCAAAATGTGTAATTCTCGACCCAGGTTTCATTAAACATCTCAATCCAGAAATGTTGGCAGTTTCTGGACTTGATGCGTTTAGCCACGCATTGGAAAGTTACACTTCACCAAAATCAAGTTCTCTTTCGCGATCTTTTTCAATTTCAGCTCTAGAAATGATTTATCGAACACTTCCAAAGGTGACGTGTGGCATTGCCCACGATGATGATTATTCTGATTTGCTAGTTGGAGCACATCTCGCGGGGATTGCACTTAATGCCGGCGTGGGCGCGGCGCACATATTTGCGCAACCTCTTACAGCGACAATTGGGATCTCTCACGGTCAAGCTTTGAGCGCAGTTTTAGAAGAGGTAGTTAGGTTCAACGAAGAGGGTCTAACACTGCCCTATAAAGCTATTGTTGATCTTTTAGATCCGATGCACACTTTTGAGTTAAAAAATATGAGCGCAATCGTAAAATCTTTCATGAGTAATATAGGAATGAATAAACGTTTGAAGGAATATGCTGATATCGATAATTTGAGTAAAGTGATGAGTAATATAGGAGAGACCACCTCTCATATATGGACGAATGCCCGTCCTATTTCGAATCTTGATATTCAGAATATTCTGCATAAGTCTTGGCTTTAAACACTGTGAGCGGCGGGAGAAAATTATGAGGAACGTAAGAATAGCCACGAGCTCTCTTGCAACTTTGGAAGCGATTACACCTCCAAACAATCTTAGAGTCCCGAGCGTGAACGAAAATCTTTCACGGGGATTAGACATTCTAGATGTGGCAGGAGCAAATAAGGTAGACATTGCCGTATTGTGTGAGTCGTTCGCCTATGCAGGCATTCCGGGCGATAACTTGCGAGAAGTTGTAGAAACTTACCCAGGAAATTGTATTACCGAAGTTGCTAAGAAAGCCAAACATTACTCAATGTATGTAGTTGCTGGTTTCTATGTCGTGATCGAAGGTAAAATAAAAAATATTTCTGTCTTGTTTGACAGATCGGGAAATATTGTAGGGGAGTATGTAAAGAAGTATGCAACACAAGGCGAGATGGATTGTGGAGTGTTCCCAGAAGATACCCAAAACGTGTTTACTACAGATTTCGGAAAAATTGGTATGTCAATTTGTTTTGATATCAATTGGCCGGACGTGTGGACATCTCTAGAGAACGAAGCGGAAATAGTATTTTGGATTTCTGCTTATGAAGGTGGATTTCCTTTACAAGCCCGCGCCTGGCTTCATCACTTACCTATCGTGTCTGCAGTCATGAGTTATCACGGCAAAGTCATAGATATTAATGGCAAAGTTTTAGGGCAAACATCAAGGTGGAATCGAGTATATGTCCATGAATTTAATTTAGACCGGGAGATCCTCCACACCGACCATAACTATTCGAAGATTGCTCAAATTCAAAGCAAATATGGAGCAAAGGTGTCAATCGAAAGTTCCTCAGAAGAACATTTTTATATTATTCAAAGTAATGATGAGTCAATTACCGTGAAGTCAATCCTAGAAGAATTTGATATTCAAACGTACCGTGAATATATAGCTCAATGTACGGAAGATGTTCGAAAATCCAAAGGGTAGATTGATCCCCTTTAAAATGTGTCTAAAGTAATTCCTTTTCCACATGTAACCAAAGGGGCTAAAGTTTCTTATTCCCTGCTGGGCGAAGGCGCTTCTCCAAGTGTGAACGCTTGAACTCTTTCGATTGCTTTACTCGGGTTTGAAGGCCTTTGTAATAGTGCTTGCAATTGAATATTCCTCGGGTAGGGAGCCGCTCGGAAGCAATTTGGGGGTGAGTTGTTAAAAGATCATTAAACCCTTCGAGAACTTGCCTTCCGGCACAAAAAGGGCAGCCCTGTTTCCTGACTGTTCGATTTTGAGGTCTTGACTCATATACATGGCCCAGATTACATTTCCACCGACATACTCTTGTGGTACTTCCAGCAACGAAATCAGTACCAGCGGAATCCAAGAGTTCGTGCAACATCTCTGGATGTGTCGTCGCGAAATCGTTAAAACCAACCCATACTTTTTGGTTCAAGCAGTAGGGACACTTTGAATTACGGTCGACGCGATAGTTAACCTTAGTTTCCCAGGTATGCTCTTTTTTACATTTCCAACTAACTACTTGGCCTGAATTACTCTGTATTTGACTTGGATCCCAACCAACTGCCTGCTTTGCCAGTTCAGGATGCGTCTCAGCTAGAGACTTCTTAGCTAATGCCATAGTTAAAGTGTGGCGTATTAGTCTGACAAAGTAACCCTCTGTGTAAAGGTAGAAGAGTTGAGTACGGTGAAGAGATGAAAATGAGAACCCTGCTTGCTGCCATTCTAGGTATCGCTCTGCTAGCACCATTAGCTGCTAGCGCAGCGAACCCGAAAGCAGGCGCTGCTTGCAAAAAGCCAGGGGTTACTTCTACTTATAATGGGAAAGAATATACGTGCGTTAAATCAGGAAAAAAGTTAGTTTGGAATAATGGAGTCAAGATTAAAATTCCAAATCTGACACTTCCAGCGATTCCCGATTCTCCAATCCCAGAGGTTTCAAAAATTAATGACTTAACTTATTCAGTGACGATTCCAACAACCACAGGGTTTGACCCGTCGTCAATGCTCCTCAAAATCTTTTTCACGGCTGGAGCAGGAACTTGTAAGAAGGGTGAACATGCAGTAACCACACTTCCATACTCAGTGTTGTGCTCTAATCTATCGCCGGATAATGTTTTTGCGGTATATACATCGATGCAGGCAATCAGTGGAAAAAGCGTTGGGAATTATAATTCCTCAGCACCAGTCGCGGTGCTTGTCCAAACACCAAAACCTACTTCCACTCCTTCACCAACACCAAAACCCACTCCTTCACCGACTCCGACTGCCAACCCATTTGCAGCCGCAGCAGATAAGGCAGCCGCAGCAGCCTCAGCAGATAAGGCAGCACGTATTACTTGTCCAGTCAATGGAAAATGCGAAATTGGAAATAAAGGCCCTGGTGGCGGAATTGTTTTCTATGTTGCACCAACACCTCAATCCTGGGGACAGTATCTAGAAGTTGCACCTGCTACTTGGAATGGCAGAAACACTCACTCATGGGATTCGTGGTGTGATGTAAGTGATGATTCTCTTGGATCCAAGGTGACGGACCCAGAACTTAAGGAATTAATTGGTGATGAGATAGGTAATGGCAGAGGCAATACGCAATTAATGACCGCCTACTGTAAATCAGGGGCTGGCAATTTAGCTAGCGCCTATCGTGGTGGAGGCAAATCAGATTGGTTCCTGCCATCAAAAGATGAACTCGATCAACTCTGCCAGTATGCAAGAGGGCAGAAGCAAAGTGTCTCGAGTTGCAATCGCACTGGCAAATTGAAGGCGGATTTTGCTTTCCCAGCCGTCGTCTACTGGAGTTCATCTGAGTCCACAACGCAATCCGCGTGGTCCCAGGACTTCAGAGACGGGCTCCCGCACAGTTATTACAGGAGCACCACTAGCTACGTTCGTCCTGTTCGGGCTTTTAGTTAATTCATCTATTCATCTATTTAAGCATTTTGTTTAAATCTTTTCTTCTTTCAATCTTTTCACTTTGCACCGCTTGAGAGCTAGAGGAGAAGAGCCAAAGTTAAGTCCCGAGGGTGTGGCCGCTATCGACGATGAGTCGATAGCGGCGCTTTCATGCGGGCCTTTTAAGAAA
>Ga0209702_10009927_pt1 | contig 10397 bp, 5 predicted proteins | sample FRY01_FD_187210 | JGI IMG/M metagenome (GOLD analysis project Ga0209702, IMG submission 187210) | Freshwater microbial communities from Lake Fryxell liftoff mats and glacier meltwater in Antarctica - FRY-01 (SPAdes) (version 2) | ecosystem: Environmental > Aquatic > Freshwater > Ice > Glacier...
TACGTCAGGGGACTTCGAGTCTATATCCAAGGCTTGAACATCATGAAGTTCGTTGACCGTGACGTGTGTGGAAGCAGCAACATCGGCACCATCTGGCTGGGCGACAGAGTCGTCGGCTGGGAGAGGCCGCCGTCGTTCGTGCGGCCTGTCAAGGCCGGGAAAGGCGGGAACAAGCACAAGCACACGTCGCATCTTGCTCCCCTCTCAAAACAGAGGGTGAGGGCTGAAAAAGCCACACGGTAGAATGACCAATGACGGATTGGTCACCGATAGGTGTCCCATTCTTAATTGTGACTGCTGTAGGTCTCTCTTGGCCCATGGCGAGACATGGTACGAGTCACATGGATATAGGCTAAGTTCCAAGGCAGGGCGTCGGCTACGGCTTAGCGTCGCAGATGCGGTACACGAATACTCAAAATTCCCGGTCTCTCGACTCCTAAAAGCTGTAAGGAAGCAAGTGGTTGCGTTGCGTATTACCGGCGTGACATGGACGCACGCCGACCCGAAGATGTTCTCCTCCTCACCGGATCTTTCGCATGCGACAAATACTACACGCATCCGCATCTTGCACGCCCGGAACAAATTGATGTCGGTTTTGGAATCGGCGCCACATGATGCGATGCTCGGTCAATGGTTGCTCGCTTTGACTTGCGTGCAATACTCTACCTTCATGCGCACGATGTATGGCACGCGTTTCGGAGACGTCTCGACTGCTTTGGCCGAAGTGGGTGGCGTGCGGACACCTTCGTTCCCGTTGTTTATAAAAGCCAACGGGCTTCGAAGGAACTCACATAAACTTGCGTGGATCAAGGATTTGTCCTACATGAGCATGAAGAACGGCACGGCTCCGAAGACGGCGCACGCGCCGGCCATGACGGTGCCGTAGCCGTCGGCCGCCCGTTTCCCAGAGTTCACGAGGTCGAAGTAGGCCTTGCGGCGCATCAGCTGCGCAACCAACGCGCCGAAGGCCGCGATCGCCGCCGTCGTCAAGAAGTAATCGGCCAGAAACGCCTGCAAGAACTCGTCGTCGACGACGAGCAGCTTCGAAGCCCGCCCGCGACGCATTGCGTCCGCGTCGCGGTCACCGCCAAAGTGGCTGACGACGACGAGCGCGAGCAGCGTCATCAGCTGCAGCGTCGCATCGACGCCGAGGAACACAAAAAGCATCTTGGAGAGCGCCGGCGGAGGAGGCGGAGGCGAACCGATTGACTCGCCGGCCAGGGACGCTGTCCCGTGCACGTGCCGCGTATAGGCCTCGCTGTACACGTGACGGGCGGCCCACAACGCTGCGAGCTGCCCGAAGAACCGCAGGATCTTGAGAGCGTACATGACTTGGGTCGCCGGCTCTGCAATGCGGTACCCGAGCATGGTGCCCGCACTCACACGGGACCGCGAGCTCGCCTCGCGCGTGCTGCGTTTTTCCTCGTTGCCGACCGCGGCGGCCTCGTCGGGCTCCCATCTGGATGTCATGTAGCTCTTCATCACAGATTGCAGCGTCGAGTTGACGGCCTGCACCCGCGGGAGAACGCAGGTCCTCACGAAAAGCTCCATCGTGTTGCCATGCGGCACGGTAGAGCTCGCTGCTTGGGCGAGCGCAAGACGCACATCGGCGTACGCGCGTCGGACAATGACGCGCGAGCGCAGCACTCCGCGGTAGGCGTCCGAAGCGGGCTGTCGATCGTCCGGATCGTCGGGCAGAGAAGTTTCTATCTCTGCATCTGCGCCCCCACTCTGCGTGAGGACCATGCCTTGGACCGCGTCGAGGTCCACACGGACTACTTCGTTGTAGTTCTGCGTCTCTCTCTCTCTTGCGCCTTCCTCGTCTGGTGGTATTATTAAGTCCCATCCCATGTTCGTCGCACCACCTGTTTCGCCGAGCCAGAGTTCACGGTCCTTGCGGTCGTCGTGCGTGAACTCCTGCTGCCACGTGCGCCTGCACGCCCATTCGAGGTTCTCGAGCGTGCGCAAGGTCGACTCGGTGGCTTGGCGCTGCCCCCCCCCTTTGTCGCCCATCGCAGCGATCTTGACGGTCCCCTCGAGGATCCCGGCGAGCCGGTTCGCGTCCTCGGTCATCTCGACCATGCGGTTGTAGAGCTCGACGAGCGCGCGGTTCTCGAACCGCTTGCATAAGAGTTTTACGGCTGGGCCCTTGCGCTCACCGACGAGCATCATGAAGCGGTCGATCTCCGGCCGGAGAAGCTTGTACGTCCGAGCGCAGAAAAGGTGACTCGGGCGCTCGTGCAGCTTCACTCTCCGTATCCGATCGCTCCCATCGGACGCGCCGACCTCCGTGTACGACAGCATGTGCTCGACCTTATCGCGGTACAGGCGCAGCCTCGTGAGTTTGGCCTCGCGGCACATGGCCATGTTCTCGTAGCTCTTGCTGCATTCTCCGACCTCCACGTCGTTGAGGTCCTCCCCGATCGTCGCCCATACGGTCGTCTGTGCGAACAGCTTGCTCCGCTTCTCAAAGCCTTCCCTTTTGTCCGTTTCTTGCCATTGGATCACCCTCTTGTTGAGAGCGACGACCTTTGCGCGTCGTTGGAGCGACCGGGGGTCGGTCTCCGACGTAGAGGACGCCGGCGCGATCGTCATGTCCGCGAAGCTAGACATCTCCATGAGCTGTCCGCGCAACTGCACCTCCTTCGTGGTGTCCGTGTTTGCCACCCACGCTTCGAGAAGCCACGACACGAGCATGTCCCACATCTCGAGGAGCGCGTCCTGCAGCACAGACGACAACGCGTCCGGACCGGATCCGAACGCGGTCGACCACGCGTCGCGCGACTCCTTCGACATCTTCTGCAACGGCACGCTCTGCGTGCGGGCGTAGTCGATGTACGCGAGTGCCAGCGATGTGCCTTCGCTGCCGCGATTCACCTCGGTCATGTCTCCCACGTTCCGACTCCGGTACATCGATGTGACCCGTTCTACGACGAGGCGCAGCGGATCCGTCCTGTCGACCACCCACAGGAGCCCCAGAATCTGCGTCTGGTGCGTTTGATTCAACGCAGTTTCGCCGAAGAATGCAGTCATTGGGGGGGCGCCGAGTTGATGGAGCTGCATCAGATTCGCGACGTGTTTGAGGTAGTCTGTCGCCATGTCGGAGCCGTCCATCTGCGGTGTTCCATCCTCCTCCTCCACGGGCACCTTATTGCTGCTGAGAGCCCTCACCCTCATTATGACCACATGAAGAGGAGTTAAGGCGATCTCTTGACTGGACTGGACTTTGTTCTGCATGTCATTCTTGGCCATCGCATCCAGAATATGAAATTTAAGGGTTTCGTCCGAATTATAATACGACTCGATCAAGGCAGGCGCATTCATAGTGCTGGGATCCCCGACCGCTTTAGAGATGATCGACTTTCCCTTCTGCTTGTCTCCTAGTTTGGTGCTTTGTAGCAACGTAGACGCCTCTTCAAGAGCGCTTCCCGTTGCCGTGGAGGTTAGTTTCTTTTCTTCAGGCGCTTCTGCTGCTGCTGCTTCTTGGGGCGCTTCTGCTTGGGGCGTTGCTGCTTCTGCTTGGGGCTCTGCTTCTGCTTCTGCTGCTGCTGCTGCTGCTGCTTCTGCTGCTGCTGCTTGGGGATCTGCTGTTGCGCCTGTGTTGGGCACTGGCACTGCTGCTTCTTGTGCTCCTTCGAGCACTTCTTGTGCTCCTTCGGGCGCTTCTGCTTCTGCTGCTTCGGGCGCTTCTGCTGCTGCTGCTTGGAGCTCTGCTGCTGCTGCTGCTGCTGCTTTTTGGAGCTCTGCTGCTGCTTCTAGGGGCGTTGCTGCGGCTGCTGCTTCTAGGGGCGTTGCTTGGGGATCTTTCTGGAGCACTGCAGCTGCTACTCTCTGAGAATCGACCTGTCGCTTCCAATTCTCCGTCGCAGCCGCAACTCCAGCAGCAACGGCATATGCTGACTCCAGTGAGTCCTTCTGGGTCGTGGGCACGTCCGGTTTCGTCACGCTTAAGGGATCACTTCCTTCTGCTCTTCCCGAAGCAGAGCCCGAAGCGGGCACAGATGCTGCGGGCACAGATTGAGGAGTGTGCTCTGCACGGTTGGCCTCATTACTCGGGTTGTCGGCGACTGCTGCATCCTCGACCAATACTTTCAGAAATCCGACCTCATCATTTTCATTTTCCGTTGACATCTCTCCGGCTGGCTGCCTCTCTGTTGTAAGCCTCGGAAAACGTCTCACTGCAGCCGGCCGAGCGCGACGGGGTTGGACGCGCGCTGCAGGGCAGACGCCGTCGCCTCGGCTGTCAGGCGATCTGCGCCCGAGGTGAGCGGCAGGTCGTCGCCTCGCCTCGGCGAGCTCTGCCTGCCGAGCATCGCGACGACGCTGTCGTTGACCGCGACGGACGCCTGCGGCACCGGCGGTCTTTGCCACTCGCCCAGCCCGCCGCTCCCGTGCGTGCTCACGGACCCGATCTGAGCGACGTTGACCGCGACCTTGACCGACGAAAGCGTCGGCTCGCGACCCTGTAGAAGCATCTCTTGCGTATCGTCGGAGCGCATCGCGTCGGCGCTGTCGTGCGACGACTGCTTCGCGGCCCCGACGCCGACGCTGCCTCCGAAGTAGTCGTGGTCCGACAGGATCTGCTTCTGCGTGTCACGCACGTCGTCCGGTGCAACGGCGTACCCCCCTCCCTTGAGCAGGCCGGCCGCGCCGCCGAAGGCGGTCCCGGCCTCGCCCTCAGAGACCTCCCGCTGCGTCGTCGGCGCGGAGAACGACGCCGAACCGGCGTAGGCGCCGGCGGCCCGCCCGGCCAGCGCGCCGACGCTGCCGTCCTGCGGCCCGGCGCGCCCCGAGCCCGCGATCACGTCGCGCAACGTCGTCGGCGGGCGCCACGCCTCGGGGTCGAAAGGGGCCTGCACGCCTCCCTCCGCGCGGGGGCCGCCCCTTGGGAGGCCGAGCGGCGTGTCCTGCAGCGTCGTCTGCATGCGGGTAGTCCGCGCGACGTCCGAAGGGTCGTACATGGTCATCTTGGACACGCCCGCGCCTCCGACGAGGTTGCCGAGAGGCGCCTCGGCGAGCGTCGTCTCGCCCCGTCCCGTGCGCATCACCTGATCGGGGTCGTACACGGTCAGACGGGACACGCCGGCCCCGCCGACGAGGTTGCCCAGCGGCGCCTCGGCGGCGGCGGTCAGCTGCTTGATCGTCGTGCGCGCGACGTCGCTCGCGTCGTAAGCGGTCAGACGGGACACGCCGGCCCCGCCGACGAGGTTGCCGAGCGGCGTCTCGGCGGCGGAGGACAGCTGCTTGATCGTCGTGCGCGCGACGTCGCTCGCGTCGTAAGCGGTCAGCCGGGACACGCCGGCCCCGCCGACGAGGTTGCCCAGCGGCGCCTCGGCGGCGGCGGTCAGCTGCTTGATCGTCGTGCGCGCGACGTCGCTCGCGTCGTAAGCGGTCAGCCGGGACACGCCGGCCCCGCCGACGAGGTTGCCCAGCGGCGCCTCGGCGGCGGCGGTCAGCTGCTTGATCGTCGTGCGCGCGACGTCGCTCGCGTCGTACACGGTCATCTTCTCGACTCCGCCCGCGGCGTTTCCGAACGCGCGCCAGGCGTCGACGTCGTTCGACTCCTTCTTCGTGGTGCGCAGCGCGTCTTGCAGCGGCGCGACGAGCGCCTTGAACGCGCTGACGAGGTTGACGGTGGGCGCGGCGACGGTGGTCACGTCGCGGTTGTTGCCGTAGACGAGTACGGACGAGCGTCCGTGGTCGCCGGTCCTCGTCGCCGGAGCGGCCGCCGGGCCCACCTGGGGCGCCCCGAGCTGCGCCTTGTACGTGCGGAACGGGTCGGCCGCCTCTCTCGCGTCGGCCGCCACGAACGCGCCGCCTCCCGCCGCTCCGACGTAGCCCGAGGCGGCCGTCGTGGTCATGCGGTTGTTCGGCCTGATGTCCCGCAGGTCGTCTGGTCGCCGCGCGTCCGCGATGACGGCGCCCGTCGTTCGCAGCAGCTGGTCGACGCCCGTCATCTCCTCGACGAGCGGCTTGAAGGTGCGTTCGCGCACCGTCGGAAGCGGCGCGCGTTCGTCGAGCGTCGTGCCCTTCCCCGGCAGCACGCGCCCCTCGAAGGACAGTTTGGGGTGGCTGGCGGCGCGCAGCTCGTCTACGCCGCGGTCGACCGCGTGCTGCCTCATGTCGTAGTAGACGTCCCCGGTCTGTCCTCCTGCGACGCCCGCGCGTCCGACGATCTCTGGCGAGAGTCCGCCGGGCGCCTCGTTCGCACGGTTCCTCGACGGCTGCATCGTCGAGAGCCAGGCCTCCCTCGCGTCGTCGGAGGACGGCGCCGCGCGTCCTCCGCTGCCCATGACTCCCTGCGGGGCCGGGGAGAAGGACGGCGCCGCCTCTTGCTTTCGTCCCTGCGGCCTGAGCGAGAAGCCTCCGGTGAAGGCCTCGAGCTTGTCGGAGAAGGCGTCGTCGACGGTCGACTGCTTGACCTTCCCGCCGTAGAACGGCACCATGTTGTTGTGCGTGAAGCGCTCGATGGGCACGTCGCGTCCGAGCAGGTTGGAGCGCACGACCTCTTCGCCTCTACCCATCGCGTGCGACCCCCCGGGCCCGCGCGTCGCGGGGTCGAGCGCCCGGCGCGCGACGTCGCCGGCGCGACGCGTCTCGTCCGCCCGTACCTCCTCGAGCCTTCGGCTCTCGTACACGCTGATCTGCGACGGACGGTCGCCCTCGGCCGAGCCGACGGTGCGGTTGGGAGACTGCTGCAGCATCTGAGCCTGTTGCTCGAGGGGCGAAGGCGGAGCGCTCGTGCGCGCGCGCGCGACAAAGTACCCGGCGCCTGCGAGCAAAGCCACGGCACAGAGTTCCATTATCTATCTCTTGTATCCGCTCGGCACAATAAAAACGGGTGCACCGACCCAACGAGGCTCCAGTGAATCCCAACACCGCAATGCATCAAAAATTGATACTACCCAAACCAGCTAAAAGCCCCCCTACAGCAGCACCAGTATTACCAGAATCACCAGAAGCACCAGAAGCAGAAGCAGGAGTAACAGCAACAGGAGCTGGCGCAGCAACAGCAGGAGGAACCGCGGGCGTAACAGCAATAGTAGAGGGAGGGGTAATTTCGAGCCAGGTCTTTGCAGCAGTTATCATAGCATCGGGGGTAAATATGTGGTGTTTCCGCAAAGCCTTCTTTTCGATAAACTTCTTGCCCCCTGCGGCGGCGTACACATGATTATCAGCGTCGTTCACAGCGATCCTGTGTGGGACGCTATAACTCGAAAAAGCTTTGTAGGTTGGTTGCATCGATGCATAGAATGCCGCGTTCTTTTCATTCGCGGCTCCCTTGAGGCAACATTTGTGTAGCAAGAAGAACACGGCAGCGAACTTTGGGTTAACTCCCGGCAGGGGTGGTCCGGGAGAGGGGGTCGGAACGGACAGTGTGTTGAGGATGGTCAGCACTTCCGAATATTTCTCATCGATGAATTCGAAAGCCCCCCCCTCCATATTCGGTGCTTCTGTTGGTGTTGGTGTTTGGGCCCCCCCGACAGCCACCCCGGAAACCCCGGCGTTCGCGATGGGTGCTGTGCCCTTCATGTTCATGTATCCAAGCAATGCCTCCAATATCCGAGACTTCGGGATGGGGACGATTGTTACTTTGCTGTCCGAAGAGCTGAAATACACATGCGTGTCCATATACACCACGAACCTCCAGGAATCAGACCCTACTCCCCAGTTGAGTTTTGATGTGACAGCCTGCATGAAGGCGTAGTAATCTTCAGACCGGAGCACGGTTCCGTCTGAGGAGCAGCCAGGGGCCATTCTGTGTAGCACGTATGACAAAGCGGCCATGACGAGCTTTTCATCGTCAATGACATCATTGCTTTCGACAACGCCGGTCTTGGCTATGTTTAACACCGTGGATTCAACGTGTAAGTATGAAGTCCTATGCAGCGCCACCGCATCCCCTAGCACGGCGGCTTTTGCACTGGAGAAATCGGTTGCTGCTTCAACAAAGGTTTCTCCGACTTTTTCTCCGGCGGTTCCGACGGCCTTCACGCTGGTTACAGCAAATTTTCCCGTGGCTACGGCTGCTTTTCCGACGGCTCGGGCACCGGTTGCGACGACATCGCCGACGGCTTTGGCATTGGCTTGTGTCTTGCCGAATAACTTGCCTACGAATGCTGATGCCATCAGGATGGTACCCGGTCAGGAGAAAAAAACCAACGTCGGCTGGGAGAGGCCGCCGTCGTTCGTGCGGCCTGTCAAGGCCGGGAAAGGCGGGAACAAGCACAAGCACTCGTCGCATCTTGCTCCCTTGGGATTCGCGTCAATTTCTCGACGCCGGGCTGGACTCCAACTCGAGGTTATAGTCCGACCACTCTAAAATGGGTCACCCCGCGGTGACCATTTGGAGGCACCACGCACCGGAGGCTTTTTTTCTGCCTAGTTGATGGACATCCATCCTCAAGCATGACCTACCCTATCGACCGAAGAGACATCCTTCTGTGGCTATACCAAGACCTGAAGAGCGTTCGCAAAGCCGCGGGAATGTGCAGGGTAAGCAGGTCCACCGCACAGCGGTGGATATCTGAAAGATCCGGACCCACGCCTCTGACATGGAAGAAGCCTACTAAACGAGCCAGGCGTGCCGAGAAAACGAACAGGATCATGCCTTTCATAGAGGTGTCGTTGCTTTCGAACCCGTGTCGAACGTGCGTCCAGCTGTCCAAGGACCTGGGCGTGTCCAAGGAGTTGGTGCGGACATCCCTCCACAAACTCGGGTTCAGCAGTAAAAGGACCAGATACTACGGCGTCGCCAAGAACGCGCTCCAACTTACTCGGACCTTCCTCAAGCTCAGAGATGCATTCATCCAGCAAGGGCGTCCCATATATTCGGTGGACGAGACCGGGTTCGGCAGGTTCTCCTACGGCTACAAGACCGGGTGGGCGCCTCGAGGGAAGGAGATCCGTCTGAAGAAAGCCGAACCAAGAAAAACGACCACGAGCGTATTGGCGTGTTGCTCGTCCTCTGGATGGGTCAAGACGCTCGAGAAGACAGGGGCAGTCAACCGAGCCGTATTCGTCCAGTTCCTCAAAGAGCTCGACCTGCCGGAAGGGTCAGTCATCATGATGGACAACGCCTCAATCCACCAAGGCGACGATGTATTCTTGGCACTGAGGCAGAAGAAGTACTTGCCACTGTACACGCCGCCGTACTCGCCATGGTTCAACCCGATCGAAGGGTGTTTCTCCATCGTCAAGCGAGCATACCCGGCGTCAGAGAACGTGAAGGCGTCGTTCGACCACCTGACGCCGACCCACTTCGCGGCTTTCTTCAAACGGGCGCTCTGCATCTACGGTGTCGACGACACCGACGCGGCAACCAACAGGGCCGAGATGGAGAAGCCCGACGCCACCGCCTCGACCGTGAAACATAAGAAGAAGAACGCGCGAATGGCTACAGTGTCGTCGACAACGAAGCGAAAGAACTCAGTCCGGCGCCAAAAGCTCGAGGGCGGAGCGGTCGTCGTAGAGGTCCGCACAGTGACCGTCGAGACGGTCACTGTGCGGACAAGGGTGGACGACCAGGGGCATAAAGAGGGCGGACGCCGTGTAGAACAGTGACAACGGGATGTGTGTAGCGGTCGAATGACCGAATCGGCGGCAGAGCGGAGATGGAGGGCGTTGCTGGCCTCGTCCCTGCCGCGGGAGGAGGGACCGCAGCCCGGTCAAGGACGACTCGGCGTTCGAGAGGTCCAGGCGATCGTCCGCGACCACATCGGCGCGAGAACCTGCCCAAGGTCCTTCGGACGAGCTAGCCTCGCGGACGCCGCGGTCGGCCTCAGGTTGGCGTCCGAGAGTTCGGTGGCCTGGCTGAGGTTGACGGCGTCGAACGTATCGGCTGTCGATGACGACGTGCTCGGCAAGCGCACCCGCCCCGATCGCGCCGAGCATGTCAAGCGTCGAAGCGGCGTCAAACAGGCGACGGTCAAGTGTGCGCTGCTGGGTCGCCTCAACTGCGGCGGCGACCCCGGTCTCGCACTCCGCGTCGTCGCCGAGGTCAAGAAGCGCGTCGAGACATACTCTCGTCGGGTCGTCGACGCCAGCCTCTCGTACATGGGCGTCGTCAAGCGCCTGTTCGTGCGCGACGGCGGCGGCGGCGGCGCCGCCTCGGTCGGCGGGCACTTGTGGATTGCAGACGTCGCCGTGCCGTCCGAGATCTTCGAACAGACGTTCGTTCGCCAACTGCTCTTGGGCGTCGGCGGCGCGAGCAAGCCGAGCGCTCTCGTCGAGCAGACCCACCGCGACCACCCGGCGCTGTTTCCTTCCGGAAACAGGCACCTCGGCGACCGAAACGTCTACTCGGCCGGCGCGATCCAGTACCTGACCAACCTGAAGAACTCGCTGCGCACCGAGTTGGACGCTCGCATCAAGGTCGCGAGCCGTCGTCTGGGACT